>ERZ857693.2468-NODE-2468-length-18241-cov-2.511272_pt1 | contig 18241 bp, 13 predicted proteins | sample MGYA00519765_ERZ857693 | MGnify/ENA primary metagenome ERZ857693 (study PRJEB31778, sample SAMEA3449354) | human gut metagenome | biome: human gut; feature: human-associated habitat; material: faeces | place: United Kingdom | collected 2010/2012 ... | reverse complement strand
GAGGGCATTGCACAAAAATACGGCTTCACACTTGACACTCCGTTCAAGGATATCCCCGCGGACGGCGTTGACGCCATTATGTACGGCACAAAGGGCGAAAAGCTGAAGCTTACCCGCAGAAACGAATACGGAACCGGCTCATATATGACGGCATTTGAAGGCATCTGCAACAATATTGAGCGCAGATATAAAGAGACGGCGAGCGATTGGACGCGCGCCGAGCTCGAGCAGTGTATGTCCACCGTAAAATGTCCCGATTGCCACGGCGCAAGACTCAGAAAAGAATCGCTGTGCGTCACCGTCGGCGGAATAAACATTGACGAATTTGCAAGAAAATCCATTGTCAAAGCGATAGAGTTTCTTGATTCTCTCACTCTTACCGAGCGCGAGCAGATGATAGCAAAGCTTATTGTCAAGGAGATAAGGGACAGGCTGACTTTCCTGCGCAGCGTCGGTCTCGGCTATCTCACCCTTGCCCGCTCATCGGCGAGCCTTTCGGGCGGAGAAAGCCAGAGAATCCGCCTTGCCACGCAGATATGCTCGTCTTTAGTCGGGGTTTTATATATTCTCGACGAGCCGAGCATAGGACTGCACCAGCGCGACAACGAGAAGCTTCTGAATACGCTTCGTGAGCTCCGAGATATAGGCAACACGCTCATAGTCGTTGAGCACGACGAGGACACAATGCGCGCGGCGGATTATATCGTCGATGTCGGCCCGGGAGCGGGTATACACGGCGGAAAGATAGTCTGCACGGGTACGGCTGAGGATATAATGAACTGCAAGGAGTCGATAACCGGGCAGTATCTGAGCGGCCGCAAGAAAATTCCCGTTCCCGCAAAGCGCAGAAAGGGCAACGGCAAAAGTCTCAAGATAATCGGCGCACGCGAGAACAATCTGAAAAATATAGATGCCGAAATACCGCTCGGCGAGTTTGTTTGCATAACCGGTGTTTCGGGCTCCGGCAAGTCGTCGCTCATCAACGAAATACTGTATAAGAAGCTTGCAACGGAGCTTAACGGCGCAAAAAAGGTCGCGGGAGCGCACACCTCTATTCTCGGAATAGACAATCTTGACAAGGTTATAGCTATCGACCAGTCTCCTATAGGGCGCACTCCGCGCTCAAACCCTGCGACATATACGGGCGTTTTCACCGATATCCGCGATCTTTTTGCCTCAACCGCCGACGCAAAGGCGAGGGGATATAAGGCAAACAGATTTTCTTTCAACGTCAAGGGCGGGCGCTGCGAAGCCTGCCAAGGCGACGGAATAGTAAAAATCGAGATGCACTTCCTTGCCGATATCTATGTGCCCTGTGACGTCTGCAAGGGCGCAAGATATAACCGCGAAACGCTCGAAGTGAAATATAAAGGGAAAAACATTTATGATGTACTCGAGATGACCGTGGAAGAGGGACTCGAATTTTTCTCGAGCATACCGAAGATAAAGCGCAAGCTTCAGACGCTCTATGACGTCGGACTCGGATATATCAAGATAGGTCAGCCCGCGACAACGCTCTCGGGCGGCGAGGCTCAGCGCGTCAAGCTTTCTACCGAGCTCTCGCGCCGTTCGACAGGTAAAACCGTCTATATCCTCGACGAGCCTACCACGGGGCTTCACACGGCCGACGTGCACAAGCTCATTGAAGTACTGCACAGACTCGTTGACAACGGAAATTCCGTCATAGTCATCGAGCATAATTTAGATGTTATAAAGACCGCGGACTGGATACTTGATCTCGGCCCCGAGGGCGGAGACGGGGGCGGCGAAATAATCGCACAGGGTACGCCCGAGCAGGTCGCGGCAACCGAAAGCTCATTTACCGGACAGTATCTCAAAAAACTTCTTACCGATACGGAGGAATAACGTATGATAACTTCAAGAACAGTCAGTTCTCTCGAAAAGATTTTTCATGATTCCGAACCCACCTGCGCTTCTCTCTCGGAGATGTCGATGCTCGGCAACGAACGCGCATCGTTCCAGCTCGCGTATTTTTCCGATGAGGACACGCATTGCGGGATATCCGTATCCGGCTGGAAGCCAGAAAACATGAAGATTTACAAAGTCGTCGAGGTAAATTCCGATATGCCGGCGTATGAGGATTCGGATTTCTATTTTCTCCGCAAAGCTCCGGGACTTTATCCCGATATGCTCGAGCCCGTTGAAGACGACACTTTTCTCGTGGAAAAAGGTCATTACGGGAGCATGTGGATAGAGCTTGACGCATCGGGCGAGTCTGCCGGCAAACACGATTTATTTGTTACAGTTTCAAAAGGCAAGGAGACGGTTACGAATGTTATAACCGTTGACGTTATACCCGCAAAGCTTCCCGCGCAGGAGCTGATGTGTACAATGTGGTTCCATTGCGACTGCCTTGCAACTTATTATAAAGTAGATGTTTTCAGTGAGGAGCACTGGAGAATAATCGAGAACTATGTGAAAAATGCCGCAGCTCACGGCATCAATTTCATTCTCACTCCGCTCTTTACCCCTCCGCTCGACACCGAGGTCGGCGGGGAGCGCCCGACGGTTCAGCTCGTCGATGTTAAAAAGACAAAGGACGGCTACGAATTCGGTTTTAACAGGCTTGACAGATGGATAGATATGTGCAAATGCTGCGGCATAAAATATTTTGAGATGTCGCACCTGTTCACCCAATGGGGAGCCGAGCACGCGCCGAAGATAATCGCCGAAGTCGACGGCGAAGAAAAGCGCATCTTCGGCTGGGAGACCGATGCGGACAGCGCCGAATACTGCGATTTCCTGCGCCGCTTCGCCGCAGCTCTTACTGCGTTTATCGACAAAAAGGGGATAAGAAACTTCTGCCGCTTCCATGTTTCCGACGAGCCGTCGCTCGAGCAGTATGAGACATATAAAAAGCGAGCCGATATTATAGCGGAAATATTCCCTGGCTTTAAAGTCATTGACGCTCTTTCTGATATAGAGTTCTTTGACAAGGGTGCGGTAAAATATCCCATTCCGTCCGAGGATCATGTTGAGGATTTCGTCGGCAAGGTAGACGAAATTTGGACGTATTACTGCTGCGGTCAACACAACAAGGATGTTCCGAACAGATTTTTTGCCATGCCGTCTGCACGCAACCGTATTCTCGGAGCGCTGCTTTATAAATACAACGCCGTCGGCTTCCTCCAGTGGGGATATAACTTCTGGTACTCGCAGTTTTCGAAGCATGAGATAGACCCGTTTACGGTGACCGACGCGGGAAAGGCGTTTCCGTCCGGCGACGCGTTTGTGGTTTATCCCGGAGAAAACGGTCAGCCGCTCAATTCTTTAAGGCTCAAAGTGTTCTATGACGGACTTCAGGACTTTGCCGCCATGCGTCTGCTTGAAAGCCTTGTCGGACGCGAAAAGGCGCTTGAGATAATCGTTCGGGATGATGAATTTTCATTCCTTAAATATCCGCACGGGAGCAGTTATCTCATAGCTCTCAGGGAGCGCGTAAACCAAGCTATCAAAGAGAATATATAAATAAAAATTCACCGCGACTCGTCAATATCGAATCGCGGTGATATTTTATCTTTTCCAAGCTTTTGCGAGCCTAAAAAGATAAAATGAATTGAAAAATACGGTTTTTAATGATAATATATATGTGGGACGCAGAGAGCGCAAAATATGCGCGAGAAATAAACCGCAATATACTCTCAAGAGCTTTACATATAATATGAATACGAAAGGGGCACGACGCAATGCTGAAATTTAACTCCGAGCACAAATTTAAAATAATGCAGATAGCGGATACACAGGAAACACCGGATGTGTCGCCGGATACGCTGAGTCTCATCAACAGTGCGCTTGACCGCGAAAAGCCCGACCTTGTTATATTCACGGGAGATCAGATAAAGGGATACTCGAGGAAATTCAGAAAAGACCCCGTCATAATCGAAAAGACCATAGATATCCTGATTGAGCCTGTAGCAAAGAGAAACATCCCGTTTATGGTGACCTACGGCAATCACGACGCGGAGAGCGGCGTTGACAATCGCGGGCAGTATGAGTTTTACAAGAAGTATAAAAACTTTCTAAGCGGAAATCTCAGAAGCAGCAGCGATGTCGGAACCGCCGATATACAGATATATTCGAGTGTCGGAGACAAACCGGTGTTCGGGCTATATCTGATTGACTCGCACGGCAAGGCTAAAGAGGGCGGGGGATATGCTCCCGTTGAGAAAAAGCAGATAGAATGGTATGTTTCGCGCCGCGAACAGCTGAAGGCCGAAAACGGCGACTATCTGCCCTCGCTTGTATTTCAGCACATCCCCGTGCCGGAATTTTTCGATGTTATAAAGGAAGTTCCGAGGGGCACCAAGGGTGCTGTTCAGGCTTATGGCGTGCATAAAAACGAGTACTTTGTGCTCAGCGACGAGACTGTTGCCGACGGCGGTTTCATGCTCGAATCGCCCGCATCTCCGGATGTAAACACGGGCGAATTTGAGGCGATGAGCGAAAAGGGCGACGTACTCGGAATATATGTCGGTCACGACCACAACAACAGCTTTGTCGTGAACTTCAAGGGCGTTGACCTCGGATATACCCAGGGCGCGGGATTCAACGTATACGGTCCCGGAGAAAACAGGGGAGTCCGAATTTTCGAGCTTGACGAGACCGCTCCGCGAGAATACAAGACCTATACCGCCACTTTCAAAGAGCTCTGCGGAACAAAAATAAAAACTCCTGTCAAGGAGTTTATTTACAGGCACTCGCCGACAAGCGTTCGCGCTGTCAAACCGATACTTGTAAAGGCGGGCATCGGTTTTGCGGTATTAGCCGCAGGCTATGCAGCGTATAAGTTCTTCACAAGCTTCAACCTCTGAATATAAAAATTCGGCACCGTGTAAAAAACGCGGTGCCGCTTTCTTATTTTATAAACGAGAACATATGAATTATATTCATATCCTCCTGCATATCAAGCCCGTGGCTTCCCGCGCCGCCGTCTATCTCATGGCAGCCGTGATCGGGGCAGAAGCCGAGCAGAGTTCTATGCCCGCTCCACTTCTCTTTGATCGCGTCATATATCTGCGAAAATACGGCTATATTGGCTTTTAGCGCCTCTATAGACTGTTTACCTTCCGGTGCATTACGGTGCATTGTGCCGTCATAGTCGCCGTTATAGAGCGTTATAAAGTCGTGCTCATCCGAAGCTATCAGCTCCAGTGCCTTTTCATTGCATTCCTCGACGGACGGATATATGTAATAGTCAATATCACGCTCGAGGAAGATTTTTGAAATGCTGTCTCCCTCGGTCGAGACTATCGCGCAGCGTTTGCCCGCAGCGGCGAGCGCGTCAAATACCGTTTTGATTTTCAGAACCGGCTTTTCATATCTCATTATGCCGTGAACCTCCGGCATAACACCCGAATACATCGACGCAAAGCAGACAGGTGTCACGCTCGGCATTACGGAGAGTATCGGAAGTTGTATTTGAGTTCTCGATATTGCATCCTTGAAAAGCTCGGTGTATTTTTGAAACAGCCACAGAGCGACAGCGTCCGGGTTATATATAAATACCCTGTCGGCGCCGCCCTCGCCGAACTCGGCAAAAAGTCTGTCGAGCACAATATCGCAGGGACTTTCCGCGCCCTCCGGGGCGTCAACGCCCAAAGCGCTCGTGAATGTGGCGGCCAAATGCGTCAGCCTTATTGAATCGTACAGTTCACTCATCGGTTTCGTTCTCCCTTATAAGCTTGTTTATATCCGTTACCTCGGGCATGGAGAGCAGTGCTCCCTTTTTACAGGTCACAAGGGACGCGGCGGCATTTGCAAAAACGAGCATTTTTTTAAGCTCCGAGCTGTCTGCGGCACCGTCGCGGTTATTCAAAAACCAATCTATGCAGCAGGCGCAGAACGTATCGCCCGCGCCGGTCGTGTCTATGGTTTTGACATTGAGAAAGGTCGGCGCTTCTGCGTATGCGTCTTTGTAATACGCGCGGCTTCCGTTGCGTCCGGCAGTCACTGTCAAAAGCGACACGTTCGGATAGCGCTTTCCGAATATTTCAACCGCTTTATTCGCGTCATCGCAGCCTGTTAAAAAACGAAGCTCGTCTATCTCGATTTTTACCGTATCGCTCACCGAGCAGCCGTAACTCATCTTGTCTCTTGCCCTGTCCATGCTGTCCCAGAGCGGGGGACGGATATTGGGGTCAAAAGACAGCAGCGCTCCGGCAGCCTTGGCAGCCTCAACAGCTTTAACCGTAGCCCTTTCAACGCCCTCATGAGTCATCGAAAGCGTTCCGAAATGCAGAACACGGCTATGTTTTATTATATCCGTGTCAACCTCGGCTTCGCGCAGCATCATATCCGCTCCCGGAGCGCGGTAAAAGGAGAAGCTTCTGTCTCCGTGCTCATCCGTTTCGACGAAAGCAAGCGTTGTGCGCACATCCTTGTCGTGCACAAGCCCATCTATATCAGTGCCGGTACTCTCGACGATATTTTTCAGTCTTTGCCCGAAAATATCGTCTCCGACCTTGCCGATAAAAGCGGTGCGTCTGCCGAGCTTATTTAGCATCGCCAGCACATTGCAGGGCGCGCCGCCGGGGTTCGCTTCGAATATCGGCGAGCCGATATCGGACAGACCGGACTGCGCCATATCTATAAGCAGTTCGCCTATTGCGGTAACATCAAACATTTTTCGCGGTCTTCCTTTCCGATTTGCGTTTCTTTAAGGTATTTCTGACGGAGCTTATTGCCGTTCCGAGCAGCGGCGCCGCAACGAGCGTTATGATTAAAGCCGTGAGCTGCACGATAACTTTGGCAGCTGCATTTTCTCCGGGTTCGAAATATTTCAGAAGTATATACTGTAAGCGCTGATGGAGTAAATAGAGCTCGAGACTGTACTTACCTAAAAAACCAAACGGAATGGCTATAGCTTTCTCAATCTTAGGATATTTTTTGCCGAGTGCCGAAAGTCCGAGAGAAACGAGCAGGCAGAAGGACGGCATCATAAGCAGTGCGGGATAACAGTTTAGACCGTTTTGAATATACGCGGGTTCTTTAACGCAGCCGTTCAGATAATAGGCTGAAAATGTTCCGACCGAAAATGCCGTAATATTGAGTATAAGCGAAGTCTTTGTAACCTCTTTGTCCTCCGCGACAAGCCTTCCCGTGTGTATGCCCAGAAAGAAAACCGAAAGCCTGACTGCCGTTCCCCAGAGATAAATAAGATTACCGTAATACATTATTATGCACAGCGGGACGGAGAGCGACATCCATACGGCGGTGTATATTATCTGCCCTTTGCCGCCGAGCTTTTTATAGAAAAACAGAAAGAGGGGAGTTATAAGATAAAGCGCCAGTTGTGTGGGAATATACCAGTCAAAGCGCGTATGCCGAGTCCAATAGCCTACGCCGGATATGTAATAGAAAAAGTCAAGAGCGCTCGCTTTATCGAGCCGCAAAAAGCAATACGAAACACAGGCGACTATAATATAAGCCGGTAGAATACGCGCAAGACGCGCTCTATAAAAACCGAGCACATTCGGGCGCTTCATCAGCGAAAAATATACGCCGAGCCCGGAGAGAAACAGGAAAATATCGACTCCGTAAAAGCCTATTCTGTGAATGAACCAGCCGACCTCGGTAACGGATTTTATAGGAATATGAAAATACATTACCCACAGAATAGCAAAGCCCATAAGAACTCCGCGATATTTGCTCAGTGCTTTATAGGTCAATCTGTCCACCGCCTTGCATTTTTCATAATTGTAACATAGCGCTTCGATTATTTCAATATAAATTGCATTAGTTTTACTTTTTCTCTTTTATTTTTTTGTTTAATGTGATAAAATTTTGTTGTTTAAAAATTAGAAAAGAAGGTGCTGTATGAATATTGAAAGAATGAAGAACTCGATACTCTGCGCCAACACGTCGCTCGGTATAGAGCTCGGCTCAACGAGAATTAAGGGAATCCTCGTCGACGAAAACAACGAGGTTATCGCGTCCGGCGGCTATTCGTGGGAGAATAAGCTCGAAAACGGCATTTGGACATATCATCTCAACGATGTTTGGACGGGTATGCGCGAATGCTACAGAACCCTTGCCGAGGATGTAAGAAACAAATACGATATTGAGCTGACTACTGTCGGCGCCATGGGCATTTCCGGCATGATGCACGGATATCTTGTATTTGACAGAGAGGGCAGGCAGCTCGCCGACTTCAGAACTTGGCGAAACACCGTTACCGAGCGTTCGGCAGCCGAGCTCTCGGAGCTTTTCGGCTTCAATATTCCTCAGCGCTGGAGCATAGCGCATCTCGACCGCGCCATACTTAACAATGAGGAACACATAGCAAAAATCGACTTTATGACAACGCTTTCCGGCTATGTACATCGCACTCTGACCGGTGAAAAGGTCATAGGCATAGGCGAGGCGTCGGGTATGTTCCCGATAGACAGTAAGACGCTCGACTTTGACGAAGCCATGACCGAGAAATTTGATTCGAGGATTGCCGATAAAAAGCTGCCGTGGAAGCTCCGCGATATCATGCCTCGGGTGTGCTGCGCCGGAGACTTCGCGGGTAAGCTGACGGAGGAGGGCGCAAAGCTTCTCGATCCTACCGGAAGGCTCAAACCCGGCATTCCGTTTTGTCCGCCCGAGGGCGATGCGGGTACGGGCATGGTGGCGACGAACAGTGTTGCTCAGAGAACCGGAAATGTGTCCGCAGGCACTTCGATTTTTGCCATGGTCGTCCTCGAAAAGCCGCTCTCGAAAGTATATCCCGAGATAGACATGGTGACAACGCCCGACGGAAGTCCCGTTGCCATGGTGCACTGCAACAACTGCACCACCGACCTTGATTCATGGATAGGTCTTCTCAAAGAGACGGTTGAGCTGATGAGCGGAAGCGTCAATGTGCCGAAGCTCTATGATACGTTCTATAACAGCGCTCTTGAGGGTGCGGCGGACTGCGGCGGACTGCTCTCCTACAACTATTATTCCGGCGAGCACACTACCGGATTTGAAGCCGGCAGACCGCTTTTCACAAAGCTCCCGGACAGCAAAATGAACCTTGCGAACTTCGCCCGTGCGATACTTTTTTCCTCCATGGCGACACTCAAGTTCGGCATGAATATACTGACGGAAAAAGAATTTGTCCGCGTTGACAGACTTCTCGGCCACGGAGGGCTCTTCAAAACACCCGTTGTGGGTCAGAGGCTTATGGCTGCCGTGCTCGAGACGCCCGTAGCCGTCATGTCAACGGCCGGGGAGGGCGGCGCATGGGGCATAGCCTTACTTGCGTCTTATATGAAGAACCGCGCCGACGGTGAAGCGCTTGACAGCTTCCTTGATTCAAACGTTTTCGGCGACATACTCGGAGACAGCGTGTCTCCCGACCCGGACGACGCCGAGGGCTTCAGGAAATATATGGAGCGCTACAAGGCGGGTCTTGCGATAGAACGCGCTGCGGTTGACAATCTTAAATAAACATACTTTTTGTGCCCTGTGCTTTTAAAGCGCGGGGCATTTTTATTTTTCTCACCCTTTGATTTGACAAAAAAGACCTTTTGCGCGGCTTATAATTGAGTCATATCGATTAGGGAGGCTCGGGATGAACAACGTAATATATGTCGATATACTGCTGATGATAAATCTGCTCGTCAACTTTTTGATGCTCTCGGCCGCGGGACTGTTGGTGAAAGCCCCGACGCGAAGCTGGCGTATGCTCATTTCCGCGTGCGTCGGCGCTGCCTACTCGCTTATAATATTTCTACCCGATATGAATCCGTTTTTCTCGATAGCTCTGCGCGTCGGCTGCTTTTCTGCAATGCTGTTTATCGCGTTTCCGATACGCTCACCGCAGGAGCTTTTGAGAGCGGGCGGCGGATTTCTTATGGCAAACTTTGCTTTTGCGGGAATAACGCTCGCCGTATGGCTGGCCTTCAAGCCCGACGGACTTACATATAAAAACGGAGCTGTCTATTTTGATATAAGCGCCGTAACGCTCCTGCTGACATCTGCCGCCTGCTACGCAGTTATCCGTCTCATTTCATATTTTCTGCGCCGAAATGCACCTGACAGTCATACGGCAACGGTCAAAATAAGTATCTGCGATAAAACAACCGAGTGCGCCGCGCTCATAGATACCGGCAGCTCGCTGAAGGAGCCGTTTTCCTCGTATCCTGCGATAGTTTTTGAATATAAAGCCGTCGAGTCGGTCTTGCCGGGTGAAATAAAAGAGCTTGTTCGCAATAATTTTAAAGAAGATACAAATGCCTGCTGCGGAGTCAGATTTATCAGCTTCCGTTCGATAGGCGGGAGCGGGCTGCTTTCGGCGATAAAAGCAGACTGTATAGCCGTGAAAACTTCCAAGGACACTTTTGTATGTAATGAAACATATGCCGCAATATACGTCGGTTCGCTGTCTGCGGGCGAATATTCGGCACTTATCGGGAACAATTTTTTTGACAGAGCGAAAAGGGGAGAGTGCGAAAATGAAAAAGCTGAAAGTCATATTAAGAAAATTCATAATCCGATTTTTCAACCGCAAAGACCGAGGCGAGATACACTACATAAACGGCTATGATATACTGCCGGCTCCGCTGAAAAAAGATGAGGAGAGAGAAATCTTCGAACGAATTGAGGCGGGAGACGAATCGGCACGCGAACCGCTGATAGTCCACAATCTGAGACTTGTTGTCTATATAGCGCGAAAATTCGAAAGCTCCGGGGTCGGGATAGAGGATCTGATATCCATAGGCACAATAGGACTTATAAAGGCGGTCAACACATTCAGGCCGTCAAAGAATATAAAGCTCGCTACATATGCCTCTCGCTGTATTGAAAACGAGATTCTTATGTTTTTGCGGAAAACCAACAACATCAGAAACGAAATTTCGCTCGACGAGCCTCTTAATGTGGACTGGGACGGAAACGAACTGCTGCTGTCGGATATTCTCGGCAGCGAGCCCGATACCGTGAACCGCGGAATAGAGGCGGAGGATGAAAAAAGTCTGCTTCTGCGCACCGTGGACACTCTCGCCGACCGCGACAAGCTTATAATGCGAATGCGGTTCGGGCTCGGCGGCGGCAAGGAATATACCCAAAAGGAAGTCGCGGATATGCTCGGTATATCGCAGAGCTATATCTCAAGGCTTGAAAAAAGGATTATAGAGCGCCTGAAAAGAGAGATGAATGTCGTGTGATTCTACGCACCCTCGGCGGCATATAATGCCGTTGGGGGTGATTTTTTTGAACTGCTGCGTAACAGATTTGAGAAACAAGCAGGTCATAAATCAAAAGGACGGTGATATATTAGGTCCCGTGTCGGATGTCGAGGTCGACACCTGCTCGGGCAGAGTTGTGGCAATAATCGTGTTCGGCAGGCCGAAATGCTTGGGACTGCTCGGACGGGGAGAGGATATTCGCATATGCTGGGAAGACATAAAAGTAATAGGAGAAGACACCGTATTGGTGTGTCTGAAACGGCAGGAATGCTGCACGCCGCCGAAAAAGAGCGGGGGCTTCAGAGATATATTTAATTCTTTTTAAAATAACGTAAAACAGCTTGACAAATGCCGCTTTTTATTGTATTATATTCGTTGCACTTTATCAGGTGAAAGCTTTAAAGCACAAAAACAACAGGGAGCGGGAAATTTTAGGATGGAAAACGCCACAGTTTGGATAACTATCGCGGTATATGTTGCGGTTATGATGATAATCGGAATTGTATCGGGACGCAAATCGAAGAGCATAGCCGACTTGACCGTCGGCGGAAGAAACGCCGGAGCTTGGCTTTCGGCGCTTTCTTACGGCACCGCATACTTTTCGGCAGTCATGTTTGTCGGCTACGCCGGCGGTACTGGACTCAACTACGGTCTCTGGGGCATAGCCGCCGGAATAGGCAATGCGGTATTCGGCTCATGGCTCGCGTGGCGAGTGCTCGCCCGAAGAACGCGCGATGTTTCAAACAGGCTGAAGATAAAAACCATGTCTCAGTTTTTTGAGCTGAGATACAACAGCCGCGCAATGAAAATATTCGCCTGCATGGTCATATTTATTTTTATGATTCCGTATTCGGCCTCGGTCTATAAGGGCCTCGCCTCGGTTGCGGAGGTTCTGCTCGGAATAGACGACAAAATATGCATGATAATTATAGCTGTGCTCGCAGCCGTTCTGCTGCTGCTCGGAGGATATCTCGTTCAGGCGCGCGCGGATTTTGTTCAGGGCATTGTTATGATGTTCGGCATAACGCTGCTTATAATCTTTGTTATCCGCTGCGACAGAGTCGGCGGAATCGAGGGGCTCAGAGAATACGCTCACTCGGCGCAGGGGCTTCCCGAGCTCGGAGTTAAGGCTGCGGCGTCGCTCATCGCAACCGTTCTCATGACCAGCTTCGGCACATGGGGACTGCCGCAGATGATACAGAAATATTTCGGCATAAAAGACGACAAGCAGGCAAAGCGCGGCATAGTTATATCCACATTTTTCGCCCTGCTCGTTGCGGGAGGCGGATATTTTATCGGCTCGCTCTGCCACAGATTCTTTACTGCCGACGAAATAGCTTCGTTCAAAAAGCCCGTTCAGGACTACATTGTTCCCAATATGCTCAAGGTTGCAAACCTCCCGAACATTCTGCTCGGGATCGTGCTCGTGCTGCTCATAGCCGCATCGGTTTCAACCCTTTGCTCCATAACGCTTACAGCAAGCTCCACCTTCTCCATGGACTTTGTAAAGAGCGTGCTGAAGCCCGAGATGAAAGAGAAAAAAGTTACCGCGCTCACGAAAATTCTCTGCGTCGTTTTCATTATCTGCTCCTATGTCGTCGCCAACACCGACACGCCCATACTCGACATGATGAGCTACTCGTGGGGAATTATTTCCGGCTCTTTCCTTGCACCGTATGTTGTTGCGCTGTTTTGGAAGCGCATGAACAGGCAGGGGGCATGGGCGGCGATGATAGGAGGCTTCTGCGTTGCGATAATTCCCGCAATCTGCAAGCTGCTCACAGCGTTCGGACTCGAAAATGCCACAGCGGTATCTCTCGCGGGTTTCGGTCCGCTTTTCGCGTGCATAGCTATGCTCCTTTCCCTCGCGCTCTGCTTCATCGTCAGCGCGATAACGGGCAAAGAGGATGAGAATATTACCGAATTATTTTACAACGGTATTGTCGAAAAAGAGTAACAGTGGTATAATTTATAATAATTCGCGTACCCTGTCGAAACATAAAAGAGGGAGATTTCAAGATGTTTTTTCAAAAGGAAATCGAAACAATGAAGCGCAGTGAATTGGAAGCACTGCAGCTCGAAAGACTGAAATGGACGGTTGACTATTGCTATAAAAATGTACCGTTCTATACAAAAAAGCTTGATGAGGCGGGCGTTACCGCCGACAAAATCAAGAGTCTCAGCGATATAAAATATATACCGCCGACTACGAAAGCCGACTTGCGCGACAACTATCCCTTCGGTCTGTTTGCAAGGCCCATGAAGGATATGGTGCGTATTCACGCTTCTTCCGGAACGACCGGAAAACCCACAGTTGTCGGCTACACCAAGCATGATCTTGACATCTGGTCGGACTGCGTTGCGCGTATCGCCGCGGCGGCGGGTGCCACCGATGAGGATATAGTTCAGATTTCGTTCGGCTACGGTATGTTCACCGGCGCGCTCGGACTTCACTACGGACTTGAAAAGCTCGGTGCTACCGTTATTCCCAATTCGAGCGGAAACACCGAAAAGGCGCTGATGTATATGCGCGATTTCGGCACCACCGCCCTTGTCGCAACCCCGTCATATGCTCTTTATATGTGCGAAGTTGCAAAAGAGCTCGACTATCCTATGAGCGACTATAAGCTTCGCCTCGGCTTGCTCGGCTCCGAGGGCTGCACGCCCGAGATGAGAACTCAGATAGAAAACGGCTGGGGACTTTTCGCTACAGATAACTACGGCATGAGCGAGCTCATGGGACCCGGTGTATCCGGCGAATGCGAGGAGCGCGACGGCCTCCACTTCTGCGAGGATTATTTCTATCCCGAAATAGTTAATCCCGAAACGCTCGAGCCTCTCGGAGAGGGAGAAACTGGCGAGTTGCTCGTAACCACGCTGACTAAAGAGGGCATTCCTCTTCTCAGATACAGAACCCGCGATATTACAAGGCTCAACTATTCTCCCTGCAAATGCGGAAGAACAGGAGTCAGAATGGACAAGGTCAAGGGCAGGAGCGACGATATGCTCAAGATACGCGGCGTAAATGTATTCCCGTCGCAGATCGAGAGCGTACTCATAGGCACAGAGCAGATAGGCGCAAACTATCAGCTCGTCGTGCGCCGTGAGGGCTTTGCCGATACCCTTGAAGTTCGCGTTGAGCTCATCGACGCATCTCTGCTTGAGAGCTACGGCGAGATTGAACGCCTTCAGAAAAAGATAATCCACAATCTCCAGACTACCCTCGGCATACAGTGCAAGGTCAGTCTCCTCGAACCCAAAACGCTCGAGAGATTTGTAGGAAAAGCACACAGAGTTGTCGACTTGAGAAACGAGAAAAAATAAACCCGGAGGCAAAGAATGAGAAAGTTATTTTTAGGAAACGAGGCCGTCGCAAGAGGTCTTTACGAAGCCGGATGCCGCGTGGCATCGAGCTATCCCGGTACTCCGAGCACCGAAGTGACGGAGAGTGCGGCCAAATATGATGAAATATACTGCGAATGGGCTCCCAACGAGAAAGTCGCTATGGAGACTGCCGGCGGTGCAGCCATAGCCGGAGCGCGTTCCTTCTGCGGCATGAAGCACGTCGGTCTGAATGTCGCCGCCGATCCACTGTTTACGCTCTCATATACTGGTGTAAATGCCGGTATGGTCATAGTCGTTGCGGACGACCCGGGTATGCATTCGTCGCAGAACGAGCAGGATTCGCGAAACTATGCAAAGGCCTCCAAAATACCGATGCTTGAGCCCGCGGATTCTCAGGAATGTCTCTCTTTTACAAAGCTCGCATATGATATTTCCGAGCGCTACGACACTCCGGTCATAATCAGGCTCACAACAAGAATCTCCCATTCCCGCAGCCTTGTTGAGGTAGGGGAGAGAGTCGACAACGGGCTCAAGGAGTATGTTAAAGACACTCAGAAATACGTTATGATGCCCGCTATGGCAAAGAAAAAGCACGTTATAGTCGAGGAGAGAACCAAGGCTCTTACCGCATGGGGCGAGAGCGAAGCGATTGACCTCGGCGTCAACAAGATAGAATACAACGACAAAAAAATCGGCATTATCACAGGCGGAATTGCATATCAGTACGCCAAGGAAGCCCTCGGCGACAAGGCTTCTTATCTCAAGCTCGGCTGCCTCTATCCACTGCCCGAGAAGCTGCTCCGCGACTTTGCCGCAGAGTGCGAAAAAGTCTATGTCATTGAAGAGCTCGACCCCTACATAGAGGATCACTGCCGCAAGATCGGAATAAATGTTATCGGTAAGGAGCAGTTTACACTCCTGGGCGAGTATTCGCAGAGCATGATAAAGAAGGTCATTCTCGGTGAAGAAAACAGTTATCTCAAGGCGGATATAGATGTTCCCGCGCGTCCGCCCGTGCTCTGCGCCGGATGCCCGCACAGAGGTCTGTTCTATGCCCTCAAGAAGCTCAAGGTCAATGTCAGCGGCGATATCGGCTGCTACACGCTCGGCTCTATGGCGCCTCTCGGCATGATGGACACCTGCATATGCATGGGCGCATCGGTCTCCGCGCTTCACGGCATGAACAAAGCCGACGAATCCGGCAGCCACAAGCGCGTAGCGGTTATAGGCGACTCGACATTCATTCATTCGGGTGTCACCGGTCTTATAAACATCGCATACAATCAGAGCAATTCCGTTGTTATCGTCCTTGATAACAGCATCACCGGCATGACCGGACATCAGCAGAACCCGACTACCGGCCTGACCATAAAAGGCGACCCGACAACGGCAGTCAGCCTTGAGGCCCTTGCCCATGCAGTCGGCATAAACCGCGTTGTCGTCGTTGATCCTTACGATCTTGCCGCAACCGAAAAAGCAATAAAAGAAGAGTTGGAAGCGGACGAGCCGTCGGTCGTTATATCCCGCCGTCCCTGCGTGCTCCTCAAATACGTTAAAACCAATCCTCCCGTCAAGGTCAATACCGACAAGTGCGCCTCCTGCAAGATGTGCATGAAGATCGGCTGCCCCGCGATAAGCATGAAAGAGGGCAAGGCTCACATTGATTTCACCCTTTGCGTCGGCTGCGACGTCTGCAAGCAGCTTTGCAAATTCGGTGCGATAGAATAAGAAAGGGGCGAGAGAAATGGCAGTTAAATCAATTATGATAGTCGGCGTCGGCGGCCAGGGTACTCTGCTTGCGAGCAGACTGCTCGGCAGCGCACTCATAGACAGCGGATACGAGGTCAAGGTCTCCGAGATACACGGAATGAGCCAGCGCGGCGGCTCCGTCGTTACATATGTTAAATACGGCGACGAGGTTTTTTCGCCCACGATAGAGCAGGGCGAAGCCGATATAATTCTCGCTTTTGAAAAGCTCGAGGCCGCAAGATGGCTCAGCTTCCTCAAGCCCGACGGCAAGCTGGTCGTAAACGACCAGTGCATTGACCCCATGCCGGTCATAACCGGCGCGGCGGAGTACCCGAAGGCGCTGGAGAAAAAGCTTGCGGCGCTTCCCATCCGCCTCGACGCGATGGACGCGCTGGGGCTTGCGCTCAGAGCGGGCTCGGCCAGGGCCGTTAATCTTGTGCTGCTGGGCAGACTCAGCCGGTATTTCCACTTTACGGACGAGCAGTGGCAGGACGCGATTGAGAAGAGCGTCCCGGCAAAATTCCTCGAACTCAACAAGAAAGCCTTTGCGCTCGGCGCGGAGGCATAAGCATAAGGAGAACCCATGGAACGGTATTATCAGAAGGAAATCGAATGCGCCAGCCGGGAGCAGATCCGGACATGGCAGGACGAGCGGTCAGGTGCGTCATGTGTGGGACAATGTGCCCTATTACCGCGCAAAGATGGAGGCGGCGCACGTTGCGCCGGACGATATCAAGGGCCGGGACGATCTTTACAAGCTGCCGTTTTTGAGCAAAGCCGATCTGCGGGAGGCATACCCGTTTGGTCTTCTGGCAGAGCCGCTGGAAAAGTGCATCCGCATCCACTCTACCTCCGGCACGACCGGCAAGCGCGTCGTCGCGTTTTACACGAAGGAGGATATTGACCTCTGGAACGACTGCTGTGCGCGTGCGCTGGCAGCCGCGGGTGCAGGCCCGGAGGATGTATGTCAGGTCGCGTATGGCTACGGTCTGTTCACCGGCGGCTTCGGACTCAACGGCGGCAGTCAGAAGCTCGGCTGCCTGACGCTGCCGATGTCCTCCGGCAACACCGACCGGCAGCTGCAATTTATGGAGGATCTCGGTTCGACCGTTTTGTGCTGCACACCGTCTTACGCGGCGTATCTGGCTGAATCTATTCACGAGCGCGGCTTGCGGGACAAGATCCATCTGAAGGCCGGTATTTTCGGCGCAGAAGCATGGAGTGAGCAGATGCGTCAGGATATTCAGAAGAGCCTCGGCATCAAGGCGTATGATATCTATGGCCTGACGGAGCTTTCCGGCCCGGGTGTTGCGTATGAATGCAGCGCGCAGACCGGTATGCACATCAACGAGGATCATTTTATCGCAGAAATTATCGACCCGGATACCGGCGAGGTGCTGCCGGAGGGAACACAGGGCGAGCTGGTGTTTACGTCGATCACGAAGCAGGCCTTCCCGCTGCTGCGCTACCGCACGCGCGATATCTGCATTCTGCGTCATGAGGACTGCCCCTGCGGGCGGACGCATATCAAGATGTGCAAGCCCATGGGCCGCAGCGACGATATGCTGATCGTCAAGGGCGTAAATGTCTTCCCGTCGCAGATCGAGACGGTGCTGCTCGAACAGGGCTACACATCCAACTATCAGATCGTGGTCGACCGCGTCAACAACTCCGACACGCTCGATGTGCTCGTCGAGATGACGTCGGAGCACTTTTCCGACTCGCTGGCTGAGATCACGCAGCGCGAGAAGAGCCTTGTCGCCGCGCTCAAGGCAATGCTCGGCATTTTCGCACAGGTGCATCTTGTTTCCCCGAAATCCATCGCCCGCAGTGAGGGCAAGGCCGTCCGCGTCATCGATAAACGGAAGCTTCACGACTAAAGAAAGGGTGGCAGTATGATTATCAAACAGATTTCGGTATTTGTGGAAAACAAGGCGGGCCGTCTGGCGGAGATCACGACCCTTCTGGCC
>ERZ857693.2457-NODE-2457-length-18325-cov-4.585824_pt1 | contig 18325 bp, 17 predicted proteins | sample MGYA00519765_ERZ857693 | MGnify/ENA primary metagenome ERZ857693 (study PRJEB31778, sample SAMEA3449354) | human gut metagenome | biome: human gut; feature: human-associated habitat; material: faeces | place: United Kingdom | collected 2010/2012 ... | reverse complement strand
CTCATGATTATGAATCATGCGCTCTAACCAGCTGAGCTATCCCGCCATCATTTCTTGTTTGCGGGTGCAAAGATATATCCTTTTTTAAAACTACCAAAATTTTTGCTCTTTTTTCTTTAGTTTTTCTTCTGTCTAAGCTTAGAACTGCCATATTTATGTGTGTGGCAGGGATTATTTGATAAAAGTAGAAGATAAATGATAAATTTTCCACCTTCTTTTAGGTCGCATTCTCTATCTTTGTTTGCATTAGATAATACAGAATATTATTGAACCTTCTAAATTCCTCTATTTTAATTAAATAGTATATGATTAAATTTTTGCTATCTTCATTTGGGGGTGTCTTGATATTTTCTTGCACTCCTACATCCAGTTTGGATCGATATTCGTTGAAAGGGACAGAGGAAATTTTGTCTTTCCCAGTTATAGAAGAAGCCAGAATGCCTCAAAACTCAGTTTTCCTTTTTAAGGAAAAAGGAGAAAATTATTTGAGCTTTCAGAATTTGCCTAAAAGTGAGATTCTTATTTATTCAATGAAATCACAAAGTTTAATTAAAAGATTGTGCTTGAATACAGAGGGAAATAATTCTGTGCTCGGTGGATTTGGGGGATATTATATTGCTGATATGGAACATATTTTTATTCCAAGTATATATGTCAATACAATATTTGTTGTAGATACTGCTGGAGTTGTAAAGCGAAAAATGAATTATTCAAAAACTAAAGGAGGCCAGGTGTTAATACCATTTATGCCAAGCGATAAGTGCCCAATGGTGTTTATAGGTAATGAATTGTATATTCCTCAAACAGTGAATTTAAGGTTGGGTAGCGAGGCTATAGAAAAGAGTCCGATTAAGGTAGTACTTGATACAATAGAGAATACCGTTGAAGCACTTCCTATGAGATTTCCTTCTTTAATTAATTATAAAGACTTTGGAACAGTTGGTGCTTTTGGTGCAGAATATTCTTGTTGCTATGATGGGAATCGCTTCATCTACTCTTTTAATGCTGATGAGGATTTATATTTGACAACTTCTGCACATGGGCAGATAGAGAAGAAGAAAGCCAAAAGTAAATATTTAGATAATGTGACTGTTTTTCGTTCTAATGAAGAAGATTTTCAGCGAATGGTGAAAGCACAATGTGAACATGCTTCTTATGGTAAAATAGTCTACGATAAATACAGAGATGTTTACTATAGATTCGCTTATCCTTCATGTGATGCAAGTGATTATTCCGGTGATTATGTTGAATTGCTCCGTTCTGGCAGAAAAAGCTTTTCAATACTCATATTGGATAATCAACTGAATGTTGTCGGAGAGACTTCTTTTCCGGCATATACTTATAATCCCAATCTTTCTTTCATATTAGAAGATGGATTGTATGTCAGGTTGAATCATATTAAGAATCCTGACTATTCTGATGATATACTACGTTTTCAGAAATTAGAGTTAAAAGAAATCGGAAAATAATTCGCAATAACATACATTTGGTTTATTCTGTTAATAATATTGTTAATAGTGGATCCTTACGCTGATTCTTTGTACCATTGGGGTGATTTAATTTACTTCTAGTCAGTAGGATAAGTAAATAATAGTAATAATGATGAATAAAAGACGATATAGGGTGGCATTATGGGGGTGGATGGCATTAGGAGCTGTCGTTATATTATTGTGGGGTAGAGTGGTATACGATAGTGCTGAACAAGGCAAGGTAGCTATGAGAGAAATGGCGGAAAAGAGCTTGCAAGAGGTGGCGGAACTGGAATTGAACAGAGCATTTAAAAAACAGAAAATACATTATTCAAACTTCTTTAGTGAAAAAGAAAGGAAGCATACCAAACGGTTGGTTATTAATGAAAGAGGTAAATTTGAAGTGTTAATTGATTCAGTAAAAGAGGTTCAAACTTTATATCCATTGGAGGCGATAGGTTCAAAAATAGAGATTTTGTTTTCTTTAGATAGTTTCCCTTTGGAACAGATTTATGCTAATTGGAAAGAGAAAATAAGGAATAGTCAAAATGAAGCTTCGGTAACTTTGCTTTTGAGGAGAAATTTATTAGGAGAAGATGTCGGACAAGAATCATACTTGGGTGATAGTACTATTTGTTTGCCGCAAAATGAACTAGGAACTTATTATTTAGACTGTATGTATACAACGATGTTGACAGCATATTTACTGCCTACTTTTGGACAAAGTGTTGATTGGACTTCCACTCAGGTTTTACTGTTATCTTGTGTTTGGCTTATTTGGTTTTTCAGTTTATTAGTTTGGCTTAGGATACTAAAAATGCGGAGAAAAAAAACTAACGGTGTATTAATTCAGAATACCTATCAAATAGGTGAATACGTTTTTGATATAGTAAGGTATACATTGGTTTACCAAGATTCTGAAAAGTCTTGTTCTTTACAGAATGGTAAGTTGCTTTATGCTTTTTTGACGGCTTCTGATAATCTTCTTACTTATGAAGAGATAGCTGTAGTTTGTGGATGGCCTTTAGATAGTATCGGTTTGGGGGAACGACGTAGGAATGCGATTAGGAATTTGCGGGAATTATTTGATGATAAGGTGGATTTTTTATCGCTTCCGGAAAAGAAAGCATGTCAGATGGTAATTCTTGAATGTGAGAATGATGAAGGTTAATTGACTGGAAATGAGGCGTGATATTTTTGTCACGGCATAGTGAAAAGCAAATGATAAATTTTCCACCTTCTTTTGGGTTGTATTTCCTAACTTTGGTTGCATTAAACAATACAAAATATGAAAGTGCTATGGGAAACAAAATTAAACTCCTCGGAATAGTTATATTCTTGATTGTTATAATTCTAGGCTATAGTAAAAAACAGCAATCTAAGGATTTAGATACTTTATTATTAGATAATGTGGAAGCATTAGCTGCCGGCGAAGCAGAAGGTGATGGAGAATGTATAGGTTCAGGTTCTATTGTTTGTCCTTTTGATAATATTGAAGTATCACATGTATATATTTATTATAGCTTGTCTCGTTAGTTTGATCACTTTTTCTTCTTGCCAGCAAGAGGTGCAAAAGCCAAATAGTGTTTATGTGAATTTTCCACAAACTGTAAAATTGAAGGCGAGGGTGATTTCACAGGATAGTGTTATGTTTCGCTATCCTTTTCGAATACATATACGGGAGGATAAGGCTGTAGTTATGGATTTGCATGCTACGGAATATTTTTTTCATGCTTTTAGTTATCCTGATTTTCACTATTTGACCTCCTTTGGCAGGCGGGGGGATGCTCCCGAAGAAATACTTTCAGCCGAGAATTTTCGATGGAATGGGCGATTTTTATGGACACTTGATTCCAATAAGTCTGAATTAACTCGGTTCGGTTTTGCTTCATCCAGTGACTCGTTGCTTAGTCTGGAGGTAGTGAGCCTGGATGAAGAACTACTTCGGGCACTGGACTTTGTGCAATATGACGATTCCACTTTTATCATTCCTGATTATTCGGGCGATAGCCGCTTCTGTTTGGTAAGTCGGCAGGGTAAATTACTTCGTAAAGTAGGGAATATTCCCACTACTAATGAGGATGCTTTGGAGAGTGCCCGTCCTGCTTTAGCGCAGGCATGGCGGAGTTTCATTGATTACAATCCTCATAATGGAATACTTGTGGCGGCTACTCAACTGGGAGAAGTGCTTGAAATATATAATTTGAAGGATAGTACGCATATAGCTTGTATTGGGCCTAATGGCGAACCGGAGTTTCAGATTTCCCAAGGTTATGGCATACCGACCGGTATCATGGGGTTTAGCGATGTACAAGTGACCGATACTGCTATTTATGTTGTCTTTCAAGGACGTGCATTTAAAGATATTGCGCAGAAAGCACGGCAAGGTATTAATTTACCGGATGGTGGAGAACATATTTATGTATTCAGCCTGGAGGCTAAACCGCTTCGGAAATATGTGCTTGATCACTATGTTCATGGAATTTCAGTAGATGAGCAGAAGGGTGTTATAATAACTACGGATGTGAATAAGGATGAACCGATATTAGAATACAGCATCAACTGCATGTAGAGTGATAGTTAAATTATAAAAGGAGCAGACGATAAACGACTTGTTGGTGCAATAGAATACCGAATGCTCCGTAACCCCTAAAAACTAGAAGCCTGGCAAAGATATGTATTTTTAAGCAAAAACGGAAACTGGTTTCAGCTGTGGCGATAGTGCAGTGTGAACAATATTCCTATAAGATATGCTGTATCTTAAATCTCGACAGCACAATATATGTGCTTAATATTAATTATAAAAATGAATTCTCATTTTAAACAATGTCAAAATGAAGAAGTTTGCGAAAATTGCTTTTGTTGCAATATTTACGGCTATAGCAGGATATGGCGTTTATATTAATCATAAAAATGACTCTATGTCAGATTTAGCTTTGGCTAATATAGAGGCATTGGCTAGGTATGAATTGCCGGAAGTTGAAATCGTTTGTAATGGTGGTGATCATGGAGTGTGCTTATATTGCCATCGTTATGAAGTTTATGATCCATATTATGGATATGGATGGGCTTACGAATGTTTGACGTCTGGAGATCCGGAAGATTGGTGTCCTAGTAGTTGTAACAGTTATGGAGGGGGGTCTTTTCCTGCTTAATTAATATAGTGATTGTGTTATGTTATTTATAATGCAATCACTTTCACTTTAAAGTTATGTAATAATGAAAAATAGAGTGATAAGTTTGGAGCTGTGTCTTATAGTATTTATGTGTTATGGATGTGATAACCAGAGTAATAAGACGATTTATGAAAATGTTTGTGATGTTGCTTTAACTGTGGACTTAGATTTGGAAAATGACAAAGTTTCTTTTTATGATTTATTTGAAAGCGTTTCTATTATTCAGTTAGAAACTAAAGAGGATATTCTTCTACATCGTATAGATAAAATTGTATTTCATAATGATTCTATTTTTATAATGGATAAAAAGCAGGGGGGAATATTCTTGTTTGATTCAAAAGGAAAATATTTGAATAAATTGTCAAAGCAAGGTAATGGACCTGATGAGTATTTTGATTTATCCGATTTTACGATAAATAAATATACGAATAATTTAGAATTGCTTTCTACTTATAGAGGGATATCTTGTTATGACTTAAACTTCAATTTTATTGGGAAAATTCCTTTTTCTGATAAGGGATGGCTTGTGCATCGTTTTGCTATTATTGATTCTTGTACACGTGCTTTATTTAATATTGTTAGAACGCACAATATAGAAATATATGATATAAGTGAAAAAAAAATCAAAGGAGAATATATAGAAGTACCTAAATTTATATATCGGAATACACCGTTGGGAGGACCGTTTTTACTGGAAAATATGCAGAAAGGAGAAGCTACTTTTACTCAACCTTTTAGCCGTATAGTTTATTCTGTTACTCCGTCATCTCTAAAAGAACGTTATAAGTGGGATTTTGGAAAATATAACTTTTCAATTGAAAAGTTGGATCCCGAGTTATCTCAAGATGAGTATAGTAAGATTTTTGCTGGTAATTCATTTAAACGAAATAATGTGTACTCTTTTCTTGCAAATGCAGAAAACTCATGGAGTTATCTCTCGCAGTTTACATTTGGAAGCGAATCTCATGTATTAACAGTTCTGTATGATAAGACAACGGGTAAATATATTAAAATTGGAGATTTAAAAGAAGGTATTTCTTTCCCCTATTATCCTATTGTGACAGAGGAATGTTTATATACTGTTCCTCGTGATACCTTTGTTGTTAATAGGTATTTGAATGATAAAATAAAAAAAGAAAATTTTATTTCATTAAAACAATATGAAGAGGACGGAAACCCTATGATATTACAATATAGGTTTAATAAACATACGGAATGATGTAACTTGACTGAGCGCATAAAAGCGATAGTAAGAGATTATACTATAATATAAAGATCTCATTTCGTTTTGGCCAGTCATTGCGTAGCTTTATTGATTACAATCCTTATAACGGAGTGTTGTATTGTACTTGATATAGTTAATTGATTCTGTTTATATATTGTGATCTGTTAGAATGAAGAAGTTCTTAAGAACAGCGTTTGTGATAATAGCAGGATATGGCGTTTATGTTAACCATAAAAATGACTCTATGTCAGATTTAGCTAATATAAAAGCTTTGGCTAGATATGAATTACCAGAAGTTGAAATTGTTATGTGAGTTAGGTTCTCCGTTATGATGATTGTACATTATATGTCGGACTCGTGTTGGTCTCCTTGTCTTATTTAATTGATTAGTCGAGTTCGTATCGGAGTTTTTTTACTCTAATTATATTCTTTATAATATGTAGTGAGGAAGATGATTGAGAGCTTTGTACTTTTGATACGAACTTATAAATTCTTGCGTTATGAATAAATTTTTGATAACAATTTTGATGCTGATTGTTTGTGCGTGTTCATCTAAGCCTTCAAAAACTGCTGTTGATATTGAAAGGATACCTGTTGAAGTAAGCAATGCAACTTCTGATGCTTCATCGTTTATAGAGAAAATAGAGATCATACCTTTAGAGACGACTGACTCTTCTTTAATGAGCGGTTATAGGAAGACGATATATGATAAGAATATGGATATTTATGCTATATATGGCAAAGATCAAGTAGTACAAACTTTTTCAGGAAAGGGAGAATTTATTGGTAGTTCAAGAAAAATGAAAGGTGATGGACCGCAAGAATATAATATGGTGGTAGATATTAAATTCAATCCCTATTTGAAAGGTATTGATTTACTAAGCCCTTATGGTACGATATATACTTATAGTTCTACATTTGAGCTGATTGCTAAGAGAACAGTAAAAACAGACTTTTATTTTAATACGCTTATGGCTTTGAGTGCTGATGATTACGTGTTTGTGACTCCGCCTATTTGGACAGATCAGGAAATCATTTTTGTAAATTTGAAGACGCAGCAATCGGAAATAGCCAACTATAGTGGAACGATTTCCTCTAATAATACAATGGATAGAGAATGCTTTTATAAAAATGGTGATAATTTGTATTTTGTTCCCCACGGAATTAATTACTACTTCTATCAACTAGATGAGAAAAAGAAAGAGCTGATTCCTGTTATTTATCTTGATTTTGGTGATTTTGAAATAAAAGAAGGAGGGTTGCCCGGGGTAGCAGTAGGAAAAAGGACGGGAACAGAAAGAACGAAGACGGACAGTGAAAGGGATAGACTTTCAAAAGGAATGAGGCAAAGAGCTCAATATATACGTGAATCAGCTTTAGTTGTTCCTTTGGTGAAATTTTTTAATGATGACTATGTTTATATCTATTTTGCTAGAGGTAGAACTGGATTCGGGGGGAATTATATATACAATAGAAAGAAGAAAGAGGGATTTGTATTAAATGAAGGAAAGCCTTTTATAATGCAACCTTGTTTTGGTGTTGTTGATAATGTATTAATGTCTATTGCGGATCCTTATTATGTATCGAGGCTGGTGGATACTCGTTTGATGTTGCCCGAGGAAATATCTAAAATGGAGCGGTTAAATGAAGATGATAATCCTGTAATTCTGAAATATTATTTACGTAAATGAAAAAGCTTATTTATGTTATTGTGATATTCTTTATCTGCTCTTGTGAAGATTCGGAAAGAAAGAAGATGGCGCAAGTTGTTTCATATTGGCAGAGTCGTGAGATTATTTTTCCAAAAGATACATCCTTCGTTAGTTATAGTAGGAAATATAATGAGCGAAAGGTGCATTTGCAAAAAGGAAAATATGCGATTCTTAGTTATATTGATTCAACAGGATGTATGAGTTGTAAATTACAGTTACCTAAGTGGAGCGAATTTATATATGTGGTAGATTCTATATCAAATGGATCTGTTCCTTTTGTTTTTGTATTTCAGTCAAACAAGAAGAAAGATTTAATTCACTTTCTTAAAAAAACAGGATTTGATTATCCTGTGTATATTGATGAACACAGCAGTTTTGACTGGCTGAACAGATTTCCTAAAGAAATGCAACTGCAAACTTTCCTGTTAGATTCCAATAGCCATGTTACTGCAATTGGTAATCCTATACATAATTCGAATGTAAAAGAACTATATTTGAGCATTATTCAGGGAAAGGAAGTGGTGAGTAATACGAAGAATAAGGCTATTGAAACAAAGGTCAAAGTTGATAAAGCTTCTGTGTTTCTTGGTGATTTTGCTTGGCAAAAAGAACAAAAGACCATATTTGTTTTGACCAATATAGGTGACAAACCTTTAGTCATAGAAGACGTAAATGCTTCTTGTGGCTGTGTGTCTGTGGGCTATTCAAAAGAACCTGTACCATCAGGTAAGGATATAAAGTTAGAGGTGGGCTATAAAGCTGATAATCCAGAATATTTTGATAAAACGATAACAGTATTTTGTAATGCGAAATTTTCTCCTATTCAACTTCGTATAACGGGAAATGCTAGGTGACCCTCATGTAACATTAGATATATGAAGCTGCTTGTTTTTTGGTTGAAAATATGTTAGGGCATTTTTCTAGTCAAGGACCGGCTATGGATTTCTATAAGCAGAAGTTGAGAATGCAGTTAAAACCCTTTAACCGTGATCTCTTGGATGGTCTTTGGAAAGAGACTTCTGTGAGATATTCAAATGAAGACTTTGTGAAGTCTTATGGCCTTGAAGTGATTGAAAGTTCTTATTTTATTAAAAAGATAGATAGGGCATTTCAGGTTTGAAAATCTGCTCCTTGGTACAAAGAGGTAAGCTTTGAAATGTTTTGTCGGTACATTCTGCCTTACCGGGTTAGTGACGAACAGTTGGTTGAGCACTGGCGAGATAGTCTGATACAAAGTTATATTGGATATATTCGTGGTGTAACGGAGGTTGATTTTAGATTGTTTCCTGTTTTTATAAGTGAGATAATGAAATACTAAACGAATAGAGATGTTGAATGATTATAGAAGTAATTTTGAATTAATGTGTTGAATGTTTATGAGGAAAATTTAAATAGGCTTTTTAAATAATAAAGAATAATGAAAGCAGGACTATTCCTTCTATTAGTACTATTAAGTGCTTTTATATCATGTTCAGATAAGGTAAAAACTGAAGTAAAGGAAACAAAGTTAGAGTTTGAAACTTTGTTTGTTGATGGTCTCATGATTGGAAAGGCTACTGAAATGTTGCTAGTTGACTCAAATTTGTTGATAGCAGACCGTCAGGCTGACTCCTTATTTCATTGGGTAAACTTGAATAAATTAACATCTAAGGATGTTGGTCAGATAGGACAAGGTCCTGGAGAGTTTCTGCATTTTGATAATTTCTATCATATAAATAATAACTGTGGTTTTTATGATCGTAGATTGAGAACTTTTAATGATATAATATTTTTGAAAGATAGAATTCTATTAAATAAGAATGTTCGCTATGAGTCTATACATTATAGGCTTGTTCCGACTGCTTTCAATACATTCGTTGGAATAGGTCCTTATGAAAAGGGGTTGTTTCATATTTTGGACATAAAAGGGACTGCCGTAGATACGATAGGAGAGCAACCATATAGAGATGAAGCAGAAAGAAATGTTCCGGAATTGGCGAGAGCTATGGCGTATCAAGGGAAAATAATTATATCACCTAAGGGGAATTCTTTGGTTCATGCTATTTTTATGTCACCGATTATATCATTTTACAAACTTTCCCTTGCTAATATTGAGTTGTTGAAATCGCATGTTGATTGCTATCCGACATATAAACCGGAATTGGGCAATAATTCTTATGCTTCAGCTATGAGCAGGAGTAATATATTAGGTTTTATTGATGTTGCAGTAACAGATAGGTATGTTTATGCATTGCTATCAGGAAAGTCAACTAGAGAATCTGGGCTATCTGCTTTTACAGGAAATGTAATTCGCGTATATGATTGGAATGGGGATTTGCTGAAAATATATACATGTAATACTGACTTGACGGCATTGTGTGTTTCTGCCGATGATAGTATAATGTATACGATAGGGCTTGTTGAAGATTATGAATTATTGGTGGCAAATCTAAAATAGAGTATCGTTTTATAAATCTGTATAAACAATGAACCGCATATCAAACTATATAGCATTTTATTTTCTTTTTTGGGTAATTGTTTCCTGCAATAGTCACTTGAATGGTGTCTCTCAAGGTGTTAATTATGCATTAAAAAAATCAGGAAACAACTGTAATGAGTTGGAAAAGGTACTGTTATATTATCAGAATGATTCATTAAGATATGAAGCCGCCTGTTTTTTGATTGAAAATATGGTAGGGCATTTTTCTAATCAAGGATCGGCAACGGATTTCTATAAACAGAAGTTGAGAATGCGGTTAAAACCTTTTAGTCGTGATTTCTTGGATAGTCTTTGGAAAGAAACTTCTGTGAGATATTCAGATGAAGATTTTGTGAAGTCTTATGATCTTGAAGTGATTGAAAGTTCTTATCTTATTGAAGACATAGACAGGGCATTTCAGGTTTGGGAGACTGCCCCTTGGTACAAAGAGGTAAGCTTTGAAATGTTTTGCCGGTACATTCTGCCTTACCGGGTTAGTGACGAACAGTTGGTTGAGCACTGGCGGGATAGTCTGATACAAGACTATGCCGGATGCATTCGTGGTGTAACAGATATGAAACAGGCTTTTGCCTTACTTGCAAGGGCTGTAGATAAAGAACTCCGTTCGGCTTCATCAAAATGTCCGTATTTACTGGATGTTCTGACAATGCGAGATGCAAGATTCTCCCGTTGTGAGCAGCGTTGCATAGTAACAGGAAACGTTATGAGGGCGTTGGGGATTCCGATAGCTTATGATTGTGTTGAAAGATGGGCTAACTATAGTAAAAATGGGCATTCTTGGATTGTGCTGATGGGAACAGACGGAAAAACATATACTTTGTATGAGGGAGATTCCATACCCCGTCCGGCCACGTGGATTGATTCCTCATTTTTCAAACCGTTGGCTCTGCCGGATTCGAATTATTCATATCGGGTAGATTCTCTGAAACGGGCTGCAAAAGTCTATCGACAGAATTATTTCAGAGAAGAAGATCGAGATTATTCGGTGATGGATGTCTCGGCAGAGTATGGCTTGACGGACAGTGTTGTAATTCAGGTTAATAGTACGGCGGAATATGCGGAACTTTGTACTTTCAAAACCGGTGAAGACTGGAAGACTATCGTGAGAAGTAAAATCCGTAAGGGGAATTGTGTCTTCCGTAATCTTGGAGCTTCTATCGTTTACTTACCTGTTGTGGTGAAAAAGGATAAGACCGAAGTGCTGGATGCTCCTTTCATATTACGAAAAGGAGGAGCTGTGAAGAAACTTATTCCCTCGAAACAAAAGCGGACGATGCGGCTGAACCGCAAATACATACTGTTGACAAATTGGACAAACCGGTGGTATGAACTGATTGGCGGGCGTTTTGAAGCGAGTAATGATAGTGATTTCCGTAATGCTGATCTGCTGCATACAATTTGCGATTTTCCGGTTTATTGTAATGAAGTAAAATTGCAAACCACGAAATCTTACCGCTATGTTCGCTACGTTTCTTCTAAAGTTTCTAAGAGCGCATTGGCGGAGCTTGCTTTCTTTTGTAATGAGAAAGAGATAAAAGGGAGAGCTATGGGGGAAGGCTTGAGTCCTCCTTCGCAAAAACGTGCTTTTGATCATGACTTAATGTCGATAGCTGATCCTCAACAAAAGGATTATTGGGTAGGTCTTGACTTGGAGCAACCATGTCGTTTGGATAAATTGGTATACTATCCGCGCAATGATGATAACTTTATTGTAACCGGTGAGGTGTACGAACTATTCTATTGTGATAAGGGCGACTGGCATTCATTGGGAATAATGACGGCTGAAAGTGGAGAGTTGGTTTATGAGAATGTTCCCGGCAATGCCTTGTATTTACTCAAAAACAGGACGAAAGGTAAAGAGGAACGCATCTTCACTTACGAAAATGACAGACAGGTATGGTGGTAGATGTAAAGAAGTTGATTGGCAAATGCTGTAACAGAATCGTAAATATTGCTTTTGGCGTCTGTATTGCCATTATTGTATTTTTGATGTTACAGTTGTTCTTTGTAACTTCTTTTAAAATTCCTTCCGATTCTATGGAGCCGGTTCTGCAAGATGGAGACTATATTCTGGTGGATAAGTGTTCAAGAGGAGCGAGGCTGTTCAATGTGGCTGCATCGTTGGAAGGGAAGAAAGTTGATATTTATCGTATGCCGGGTTGGAGAAAATTTAAGAGGAATGATGTGTTGGTATTTAATTATCCTTATTCCAAACGGCGGGATAGCATAGCTTTGGATGCGATGGTATATTATGTGAAGCGTTGTGTGGCACTGCCAGGAGATACATTGGAAATCAGGGATGCTCATTACCTCGTACGTAACTGTACGCAACCGCTGGGAAATGTAGAAGGGCAGGATTTCTTGCAAAGCGTGTTCGAATCGGGGAAAGTAAAGGAGTGGAGAATTGCTGTGAGAAGTTATCCTAAAAGTAAATTGCTTGATTGGAATATAGGAGAATTCGGCCCTTTCTATATCCCTGCCAAAGGAAGTATGATAAAAATGACGCCTTTGACTAAAGTGCTTTACAGAAATGTGATAGAGTGGGAACAGGACAAAAAGTTGATGGTACGTGAAGATACGGTTTTATTGGGCGACAGTATCATATATCAGTATCAGTTCCGTGAGAACTATTATTTTGTTTCGGGTGATAAAATAGAAAATTCACTGGATTCCCGTTACTGGGGATTGTTGCCGGAGCCTTTTATTGTGGGCAGGGCTTGGCGTATCTGGAAGTCGATAGACAGAAGTACGGATGCAGTGAGATGGGACAGAGCTTTTAAGAAAATAAAATGAGGTGTATACGAACAATATTGGCAGTCGGTTTGAAAGGGATGGCTTGTCTTATTTTGCTATCTCTAGTGTGTGTGGAGAATCCGGAACTTCCTTCCGGAGAGGTTATTGGGCAATGGCTTGCTTTTGATAAAAGGGTATTGGTGGCGGCAGGTTGCATACTGCTTGCTGTATGGGTGGATAAGAAAGGTGGGGAGTTTCCTGATATTGTGTCGTGGGCGTTAATCTTTTGGGGGAGTATGGAAGCTGTCCGGGGAATATGTCAACTCTATGGTTTTTCAGATTCCGGACATTCATTATATGCCATGACAGGATCTTTCTTTAACCCTGGTCCTTATTCGGGATATTTGGCGATGGTGCTTCCCGTTTGCTTACACCAATATTTAATTGGCGATGGGAAGATGGATCGTGTATTTGCAGGTGGGGCGGGTTTGCTTATACTTTGTGTCCTGCCGGCTGGAATGAGTCGCTCGGCTTGGTTGGCGGGAGGCGTTTCCTGCTTGTGGGTATATGCTTGTTATGCAGATTGGGGAATTAAACTGAAAAAAGCATGGCAGCAATACAGAAGGTTGGTTGTTGTATCGGCATTTGGGGGAGTGTGTGCGTTGGTACTGGCTGGTTGGCTAATGTTTGTACTGAAACCTGATTCTGCCCGTGGACGACTGTTTATGTGGAGAATTGCATGTCGGGCTGTGGCGGAGCAACCTTTGCTGGGGTATGGCATGGGAGGTTTTGCGGCTGCTTATGGCGATGCGCAAGAAGCTTATTTCGCGACAGGGGATTATGAATTATGGGAAGAACGTGTAGCAGGTAGCCCTGAATATGCCTTTAATGAGTATTTACAGACTGCGGTAGAGCTAGGGGGACCTTTGACGCTTTGCCTGTTGGCAGTTGTATTGTTCTGCCTGTATATAGGAATCAGGAACAAGCGTTTCGGTATCTGTGGCGCTGTATTCTCCTTAATGATCTTTTCATTTTCTTCCTATCCGCTGCAATTGCCAGTGTTTGTAGTGACGGCAGTATGTTTACTTTTAGCTTGCATTCTGAGAAATTACCGTTGGGAGTGGATGGGATTGGTGATATTGGCAGGGGGAATTGGAGCAACTCGTCTAAAGAATGATTTATGTATGGAGCAAGCATGCAGGAATTGGATGAATGCACGGATATTTTATAACGCTGCTGCGTATGGTTCGGTAGAAAAAGAATATCGATTACTTTATCCTTTACTCAAGAAACGCGCTGCATTTTTGTTTGAGTATGGTCATATCTTGCATAAACAACAGAAACCGGAAGAGTCTATCCGTATTCTGATGGAGGCTATGAAATATAGTAGTGATCCGATGATACTGAATATTATAGGCAAAAATCACCAACAAACGGGAGATTATCTGGCGGCGGAAAGATGGTTGATACGATCAACTTATCGTCTGCCGGGACGGATTTACCCCTATTATCTGCTGGCAAAGTTGTATGCTGAACCGGATTTTAGGCAGCCGGATAAATTGGAAGAGATGAAACAGATTGTTCTTGCAAAAGCCCCGAAGATTTATTCAACAGCTATAGAAGAAATGCGTAGAGAGGTGAAGAAAATAAAGTAAAATGGCAATAATTATGAATAGCATGAACAAGCAAGTTCAGGAAAGTACAATTCAGTCTCAGAACGAATGGAATGCATGTTTATTGTTTAGAAACAAACAGCTGACGAAAGAAGTAAAGGAACTTCGTTCTGTATCGGCGGCTATGGATTGTTCTGCTTCGCAACTACAGGCAATGTCTCAGTTGCTGAGGCTGCACACAACTCCGGCTTATGGTATTATAAGGAGTGAACGGGAATGGCAGAATCTCTTTGCCTTGCTTGATATGCTTTACGGGAGTGGCTTCTTGGCAGACTTGGGAGAGCGTCAGCTTACCGCTCAGGAATTAAAACTGTGCTATTTAGTGCGTGCCCACCTGAATAATAAAACGATTGCACTACTTTTCAATGTTACTACTTCATCGGTAGTAAAAGCCAAGCAACGACTGAAACGGAAGTTGGCTTTGTTACCGTCAGATAGCTTCGATAACTATATACAGCACTATTGATAGCACTATACTGAATAAAAATGATGCTTTCTTTTCCGTAATTAGAAAAAAGTCTCTATCTTGCCGCCGCAATAAAAAGCAAATATGAACTATGGAAAGACAAAAGATTCATCGGGAATACCTCTTGAATGCAACTTCTAAAAGCATTCTTTGGTCCGCGATAAGTACCCCCACCGGTTTGGAGGGCTGGTTTGCAGACAGGGTACAGTCGGACGATAAGATTGTCACCTTCTTCTGGGGAAAGACGGAACATCGTGACGCAGAGATTATCGCTGTGCGGGCTTTCTCTTTTATTCGCTTCCGTTGGCTGGATGATGAATATGAACGGGAATATTTTGAATTAAAGATGACAAACAATGAACTGACAAACGACTTCGTGCTAGAAGTTACAGATTTCGCTGTGGTGGATGAAGTGAAAGATTTGTGCGAGTTATGGGACTCTCAGGTAGATACTCTGCGGAGAACGTGCGGTTTTTAGTTAACTTTGATATAAAAATTTTCCACACTCCCTTTTTTATGCTAATTTTGTGTCTTCATTGCATGAAACGAGTAAAATGCTGCGCATAAAAAAGTTAGATATATTTATATTGAAGAGCTTCTGCACGCTCTTTATGGGCACTTTTTTCATTTGCCTTTTCATTTTCATGATGCAGTTCCTCTGGAAGTACGTTGATGAAATGGTGGGAAAAGGATTAGAAATGAGTGTCCTTGCACAATTTTTCTTTTATTCCGCCCTTACATTGGTGCCGGCTTCATTACCGTTGGCTATTCTGTTGGCGGCACTTATTACTTTTGGTAATTTTGGTGAACGTTTTGAGCTGCTGGCCATGAAGGCGGCAGGTATCTCACTACTTAAGATTATGCGCCCGTTGATTGTGTTTATCATTTTCATCTGTGGCGTTTCTTTTTATTTCCAAAATGTAATAGGACCGAAGGCACAGACTAAGCTCTGGACATTGCTAATTTCCATGAAGCAGAAATCTCCGGAATTGGATATACCGGAAGGAGTTTTCTATGACGAGATTGATGGCTATAACCTTTATGTAAAACATAAGAACCGTAAAACGGGTATGCTTTACGATGTGCTGATTTATAATTTTGAAAAAGGGTTTGAGAATGCGCAGATTATCAAGTCAGATTCCGGAAGACTGGAAATGACGGCTGATAAACAGCATTTGTATTTGCATCTTTATAGTGGTGAGCAGTTTGAAAATCTGAAATCACAGAATATGAATCAGAAGAATGTGCCTTATCGTCGGGAAGCATTTCGGGAGAAGCATGCTATTATTGAGTTCAATTCCGATTTTAATATGGTGGATGCCGGCATCATGAGCAATCAGTCTAACAGCAAGGATATGGCGATGCTGCAAGCGGGCATTGACTCCATGAGGGTGCAGAATGACAGTGTAGGACGTGTCTATTTCAAGGAAGCGATGAATGGCACTTACAAGATTTCTGCTGACTTGAAGAAAGCTGATACGCTGAAGATAGAGCAGGCACATTTGGGAGAATACAATGTGGACAGTCTTTTCAATGTGGCTACCTTGTCACAGAAGCAGAAGATCATTTCTACTGCCGTGAACCGTGCAGAGAGTGCAGGGAGCGATTGGAGTGTCAAGAGTTATAGTATGTCACAGACAGATACCAGCCTTCGTCGTCACATGACGTCCTGGCATGAGAAATTAACACTTTCGGTGGCATGCCTTATTTTCTTTTTTATCGGTGCTCCGTTGGGTGGAATTATCCGTAAAGGCGGTTTAGGTATGCCGGTTGTGGTATCCGTTCTTATTTTCATTATTTACTACATTATTAATAATACGGGCTATAAAATGGCACGTGATGGACAGTGGGTTGTCTGGATGGGTATGTGGACCAGTACAGCTATCTTGGCTCCATTGGGTGCATTCCTTACTTATAAATCCAATAATGATTCGGTGGTGCTGAATGCTGATGCCTATATCAATTGGTTTAAAAAGATAGCAGGTATCCGCAGTGTCCGCCATTTGTTCCGGAAAGAAGTGATTATTCACGATCCTGATTATGTACGTTTGCCGGGAGAACTTCAGCGGCTGTCGGCGGATTGCCGTGCGTATGCCGAAAAGAAAACTCTGATGCGAGCACCCAATTATTTCAGATTATGGATGAACGATGCGCCACACGATGAGGAGGTGGTGGCTCTCAATGAACGGTTGGAAACTTTGATAGACGAGATGTCTAACACAAGGTCTATACCATTGTTGACAGCATTGAATAATTACCCGGTAATAGCTGTTCATGCCCATGTGCGTCCTTTCCGTAATTATTGGTTGAATATGCTGTGTGGAGCGATAGTGCCTGTCGGCTTGTTCTTTTATTTCCGTATTTGGGCATTCCGTATCCGCTTGAATAAAGACATGGAGCGGATTATCCACACAAACGAAGAGATACAGAATATTATAAAAGTCAATCAGAATAAATAATAAAGATATGGAAAAAGTAAAGTTAAATACGATAGAGGAGGCCATTGAAGATTTTAAGGCTGGCAATTTCGTGATTGTAGTCGATGATGAAGATCGTGAAAATGAAGGAGACTTGATTATTGCAGCAGAAAAGATAACATCGGAAAAAGTGAATTTTATGCTGAAGCATGCACGTGGAGTATTGTGTGCTCCGATTACGGTGTCTCGTTGCAAAGAGCTGGATTTACCTCATCAGGTGACGGACAATACCTCGGTATTGGGTACTCCTTTTACGGTGACTGTCGATAAATTAGAAGGTTGTACAACCGGTGTTTCTGCAGCAGACCGTGCTGCAACCATTCAGGCACTGGCCGATCCGCTTTCCACTCCGGCTACTTTCGGTCGCCCCGGACATATCAATCCTTTGTATGCGCAGGAGAAAGGGGTATTACGTCGTGCTGGGCATACCGAAGCTACGATTGATATGTGTCGTTTGTCGGGTTTCTATCCTGCCGGCGCGCTTATGGAGATCATGAACGAAGACGGTACGATGGCACGTTTGCCCGAATTGCGTAAAATGGCAGATGAATTTAATTTGAAACTGATTTCTATCCGCGATATGATAGCTTACCGTTTGCAACAGGAATCTATCGTAGAAAAAGGTGTAGAGGTGGATATGCCGACAGAGCATGGACATTTCCGCTTGATTCCGTTCCGTCAGAAATCCAATGGTTTGGAACATGTGGCTTTGTTTAGAGGTACATGGGATCAGGATGAACCGATTTTGGTGCGTGTACACTCTTCTTGTGCTACAGGAGATATCCTTGGTTCGCAGCGTTGTGACTGTGGCGAACAGTTGCATAAAGCGATGGAAATGATCGAAAAAGAAGGAAAAGGTGTGGTGGTTTATCTGAATCAGGAAGGACGCGGTATCGGTCTGATGGAAAAAATGAA
>ERZ857693.2454-NODE-2454-length-18343-cov-5.892279_pt1 | contig 18343 bp, 5 predicted proteins | sample MGYA00519765_ERZ857693 | MGnify/ENA primary metagenome ERZ857693 (study PRJEB31778, sample SAMEA3449354) | human gut metagenome | biome: human gut; feature: human-associated habitat; material: faeces | place: United Kingdom | collected 2010/2012 ... | reverse complement strand
TGCAAGCAGATGGCGTGCAAAGTCGCCAGACGCTCTTTGTGCGGTATTGCCTTAATGGGAAATACGGTGCAACTTGCCCCCTGCCCAAAACAAACCCGCCCCGACAGAAACACCTGTCGGGGCGGGTTTTGCGGCATTAGAACAATTTCACCTGTTCCGTTACAGCCGGTTTACTTTTTCTTACGCTTGCAGCCTGCCACGATTGCCGCTGCCAGTGCAATACCTGCCGGAATGATGACTCCAGGCAACGCTTCGCCTGTCTTTGGCGTGGAGGAGATTTTTGTGTTGCTTCTGCTGCTGGAAGAAGACGAACCGGAACTGCTTCTGATCACCGTGGTCGTCTGGCTTCCGCCAGCTACTGTTGTTGTGCCGGAGCCGCCACTGCCTGCGGTCGTACCGGTGCCGCTTTCTCCAGTCACGGTCGTGGTTTCCGTAGAAGCCGTGGTCGTGGTGGAAACGGACGGGGTATGCTCGCCGTTGCCGGCGGTGGTATTCTTCGCAGTAGTTGTGGTTGCTTCCGTAGTCGTTGTGGTTTCTTCGGTAGTTTCCGTTGTGGAGGTTTCAGTACCAACGTACTCATCGATCATCACAATGGCTCTGCCGTCCGGATTTGCCGTTACCACAGCATTTTCCACGCTCCAGCTGCCGTCTTCATTCAGGCTGACGCCAGCAAACAGTACCAGTGTACCGTCTTCATTCAGCTGGAAGTAGATCGGTTCTGCAACGAGGTAATCTGCCGGAGCCAGTGTTTCGGTCAGGCAGTACGGTGTGTTCGGCTGGATTCCGGCAAAGACATGCGATACGCCTTCTTCGGATACCCACTGATCGATCACATTGCCGCTCTGATCGGTAATGTTCAGAGATGCTCCGCCGATCTCATTGCCGCCCACGTCACACTTGCGGATCACATAGCCGTCCGGCTGTTCGGTGGTGGTGACAATTGTAGTTGTCGTTTCCTCCGTTGTCGTGGTGGCTTCTGTGGTAGTTTCAACAGTGGTTTCTTCTGTCGTGGTAGTCGTTGCTTCGATGGTTGTCGTAGCTGCTGTTGTGACAGTTGTTTCTGCTGTAGTCACTGTGCTTGCCGCGGTAGTGCTGGTTTCGGTCACCGTTTCCGCAGTCGTTCCTGCGGCAGTTGTGGTGGTCGATGCTGCACTGGTTTCTGTAGAAGCACTTGCTGTTGTAACAGTGGTTTTGGCGGTTGTGGTATCTGTGGTAGTTCCGTTGGTAGAAGTAGTAGTCGGACCTGCACTGGTTTCCGTGGTGGTTTCACTGGTAGAAGTGGTAGTCGGGCCTGCACTGGTTTCCGTGGTGTTTCCGCTGGTTGCCAGTGTGGTGTCTGTTGTCACTTCGGTAGTGGTTTCACTGGTAGAAGTGGTAGTCGAGCCTGCACTGGTTTCCGTGGTGCTTCCGCTGGTTGCCAGTGTGGTGCCTGTTGTCACTTCGGTGGTGGTTCCACTGGTAGAAGTGGTGGTCGGGCCTGCACTGGTTTCCGTAGTGTTTCCGCTGGTTGCCAGTGTGGTGTCTGTTGTCACTTCGGTGGTGGTTCCACTGGTTTTCGATGTAGTTGTTACAGTTGAAACTGTGGTAACTGTACCAGTTCCCGTAGTGGTTTCTGTGTCAGATGTTGTGCTGCTTTCGCTGGTTGCAGTAGTTGTTGTGGTTGTGGTTGTTGTTGTCGTTGTTGTAGTCGTTTCCGAAGTCGATGTTGTAGTAATCGCAGGCTGTTCCGCATCGCAGACCAGAATCTGTCCTGCGGTCTTGTCATAGTAGTAATAACCCTCGGTCGCTTTGTCGTTCAGGTTGTCTGCGTCACCGGTGGTGCTTGTGACAACACCGTTTTCCACAGTAAAGGTCATCGTTGATTTGATTACTGTGTAAGTCTTTCCGGTTTCGGAATCTACAAAAGGTTCGCCGCTTTCTCCCAGAGTATAGGTGCCGTCCGGCAGCTTGCTCAAAACGGCATCTGTCTTGCCGGAAGTCCATGTAATGGAATCTGCGGTTCTGCTGTCCACGGTGTTATTTTTGATATTTTCTACCGTCACACCGTCCAGCGTTGCTCCGCTTTCGTCCGGATTTGTCAGTTTCAAGGTTAACTTTGCTCCGGTGACTTCCTGCTTTCCGGTGATGTCCTTCTTGGCAATGGTAAGCTTGGAAACCTCGTCCTGAATGGTTGTGGTTCCGGTCACCTTGCCGTCTGTTCCAATGGTGAAGGTTTCTTCTGCGGTGTACAGCTGGTAGCCGTCCGGTGCATTGGTTTCTTTCAGCTTGTATGTGCCTGCCGGCAGTCCGGTGATGGTCGTTGCATCTTCTCCGGAAACAAACTGAATGGTCTTGCCGTCTGTACTGATGCTGTAATCCGTTCCCTTGACCAGTACTGTCTTGTTCCCGTTCTTATCGGTTCTGGACAGTTCCAGTTTCGTGGTATCCAGCACGTTTTCTGCGGTGATCTCCAGTGTTGCACCGGCTACTTCCGCACCGCTTGCTGCGTCCTGCTTGCTGATCGGTACGACGTTGACAGCTTCCGCATCGCAGACCAGAATCTGTCCTGTGGTCTTGTCATAGTAGTAATAACCCTCGGTCGCCTTGCCATTCAGGTTGTCTGCGTCACCGGTGGTGTCTGTGACAACACCGTTTTCCACAGTAAAGGTCATTGTCGATTCGATTACCGTGTAGGTTTTTTTGGTTTCTGCGTCTGTAAAGGCATCGCCGGTTTCTTTCAGTGTGTATTTGCCGTCCGGCAGCTTGCTCAAAATAGCATCTGTCTTGCCGGAAGTCCATGTAATGGAATCTGCGGTTCTGCTGTCCACACGGATATTTGCTGTCACACCGTCCAGCGTTGCTCCGCTTTCGTCCGGATTTGTCAGTTTCAGGGTCAGCTTTGCTCCGGTGACTTCCTGCTTTCCGGTGATGTCCTTCTTGGCAATGGTGAGCTTGGAGGCAGCATCTTTCATGACAACCTTATTGTCGTCCTTGGTCAGTCCGTTTACCGTTCCGACCTTGCCGTCAGCTCCGACCTCGAAGGTCATCTCCTCGGTCTTTTTGGTGAAGCCGTCCGGTGCAGTGGTTTCTTCCAGCGTGTACACGCCTGCCGGCAGATTTGCCAGTGTCACACCGCCCTTGGCTTTGTCCGAAGTCCATGTAATGGTGTTGCCGCTGGTTTCGATTCCAGCAGTGCTGCCGTCACTGTAGGAGCCCTTGACCTTGCTCAGGTCTGCTTCTGCCGGTGCAGTCAGTTTCAGTACGGCTCCGGTGAGTTCTTCTCCGCCGCCGACTGCCTGCTTGCTGATCGTCACGCTGGGCTTCTGACCGTCCTTCATGGTAATGTCGTTGCCGGAAACGTCATATTCCTCGGATACTGTAGCAGGAACAACCTGTCCCTTGCTTATCGTAAAGGTGAAGTCTGTGCTTACCTTATTGTAGCCGTCCGGTGCAACGACCTCCGTCATGGTGTAGGTGCCGTCCGGCAGACCGATGATGTCGGTCTTGTTTTTGCCGTCAGAAATAAAGGTCAGTTCCTTGCTGGTCAGCTGGTACTGGGATTCGTCGTCCACGCTGTCCGACTTGGTGAAGGTGGTTCCCGTTCTGGAGAGTTCTACAAAAGCTTCGTTCCAGCTGCCGTCTGTCTTGGTAATGGTGATCTTTGCACCAGCCAGTTCCTTCAGAGAGGTGATGTCTTTCTTGCTGACGCTGATCTGCGACCGGTTGATGACAGTCAGTCCGTTTTCCGCCAGGTCAAAATTGCTGCCGTTGATCGGATTGCCCTGTGCATCTGTGGTGACAATATAACCGTTTGCATTGACTGCAAAGGAAATGCTTACCGGTGCATAGCCTGTCACAGGCTTTTCTGTCAGGGTATATTTACCCTCTGCCAGTCCTGTGAATTTCTTAGAACCTGTGCCAGATGTCCATGTCTTGCTGTAGCCGCCAGGACCGGTCAGTGTCATTTCACAGCCTACCATAGCGTTGCCCTTGACATCTGTTTTTGCAAAGGACAATTCCACTTGTGTGGTATTGGCATCAGTAATGACCTTTTCGCCCGGAATACCCGGCAGCAGGTCTACCCGACTGCTGTTGCCGGAGTAGGTAGCGAGGAATGTCTTGCCGCCTACTGAGATCGTGCTCTCATTTTCCACGCGATTGCCGTCTGCGTCCAGTTCAAAGACGTAATAAGTCTTGCTGCTGTCCAGCCCGTCAAATGTAACGGAATTCTTGCCCTTGTCGCCGGCTGCAATGGTAATGGTTTTCTTCTGTCCGGAAACTTCCTGATAGTTGCCGTCTGCGTCCATGGTGAACAGGGCAACGGTTGCTTTATGGTCAACTGCCGGATTGTCGTCAATGGTAGCGATCTTCGTTACCGTGATCTGAGCCGGATTCTTGGTGGTGTTTGTGATAATGGTGCTTGCCTGCGGTGCGTCCTTGGTCAGGGTAAGAGCCGCAACCTGATTGTGGTCATCGCAGCAGTCATAAGAAACGTAGAATGTCGTATCTGTTTTTGTAGTGGAATTCTTGGGATCGAGAACAACAGGCATCTGGAAAGAAGCACCGTTTTCGACACGCTTGTCACCGTCCATTTCAAAAATGTAGTACGGGATACCTTCTTTCAAATCGTACTGTTTGTTCTGTTCATTCAGTTCAGTGCTGAATTTCACCTCAGAACCGGCAGCGACTTTTTGAGTTGTGCCGACCTGTGTGTAATCGTTTCCGTTCTTGGTGAACAGTCCCACGGAGAATACAGGTGTGCTCTTGACATCATCTGCGATCAGCACCTTGCTGACGGTGATGCTGTACTGGGTTTCTTCGGTGTTGGTAATCTCAGTTTTGCCGTCTGCCTGTACTGCCGCCGGTGCTGCCGGTTCGGAGGTATAGCGGATACCGCTGTCTGAGGTGTATTTTGCAAAGTCTGTATCTGCCAGAACGCCGTTGGCATTGGTTTCCAGCACGTAGAAATCCACGCCCTTGGGCACATCTTCAAATATCACGTCCTGCGAGCCTGCCTCGGTAAAGGTCAGGGACTGCACCGGTGCTTCCTCATAGCGAACATAATCGTCTGCCGCATTCTTGGTGAACAGGGCAAAATAGAAGGTGTCGCCGGTGACGTCTCCGCCTTCCACGCCTGCCAGAGTTTTGGTCAGTGTGATCTCACCTGTATTTTTGGTGTTGGTCACATCGACCGTCTGGTTCGTTGTGGCATCAGTGGAGATCTTATTGCCGGTATATGCCGGTGTGTAGTTGCGAATCGGATTGCCCTTGGCATCTGTTTCCAGCAGGTAAACGTTGTTGGCGTTGTTGGTCTGCTGCTTGATCGAGGACAGGTCTACGTCCTTCATGGTGACAGAAGCCGCGGTCTGTCCTGCCGGAATGGTGACGGAAATCACATCGCTCAACCGTGTGGTGTAATTTTCATCGGTAAACAGTGCAAAGTAGAACGTTGCGTCCTTGGTTTCTGCTGTTGTCAAGGTCTTGTTGACCGTCACATCAACGGTGGTGTCCGGTGTCTGTACCCAGACGCCGACCTTTGCCGGCTCTGCTACCATGACAGTATCGCCCAGAATGTCAGGATTCTGATAGGAATACGCAAAGCTGTTCCATGCGATGTTTTCCTCGCCGGTCTTTGCCACATAGCTGGGAACGGTTGCGGTAACTTTGACAACAACTTCGTCGCCAACCTCGACGGTCGTATCTTGCAGCTGGATCCGGAAGTCTACGGTATCGTCAGACTTGATGTTTGTCCAGTTCATGACATCGTTCTGTCCCAGCCAGTCCTTGGAGTACTCATTCAGGACAGAGGTCTTGTCGGTGGAATAGCTACGTGCTGTTTTATCAATTACATTTGTTCCGCCTACCATAACAGAATCAATGTTCTTGAGTTTCACGCCGAATGCGGAGAAACGCTCATAGCCGGAAACCAGACCCAAGTCACCCACATAGGGCAGACGGTCAATAATGGTCATGTTTTCCAGAGCTACCGGCGAGTTGTTCTTGATGTGGAGTTCATAGGTCACATCTTCGCCCTGCATGCCCTGCACATAGTTGTGGGTAGGCTCACGGCTGTAACCGGTATCGGTAGCCGGGTCCGTGTGGGGTGTGCCGGTGTGATTCTGATTGGTGTAGGTAATGGTCTTCCACGATTCGGTGGTCAGGCCAACGATATTGTAGTTTGCATAGCTCCAGATCTGGTTGTCCTGCTTTTCGCCGGCAACCGTATCTTCTGCGGTGAACGGCTGGTCAATGGTGGCGTAACCGGTGTTGGTGATAACGCCCTCGCTTTCCTGTCCGTCCTTGACAGTGGTGGCGAACTGGAAGACGATGCACTTGTTCTTTGCCAGTTTCGCTGCCAGTTTGTCTACAGAGATAATCAGTTTCGAGCCGTCGATCTTATAGGCGGTATCTGGAACTTTCGTGCCGCCTTCCAGCAGACCAGTTTTGTCGTTTACTTGAAATGTAGAACTGCCGTCGCCGTTATGCGTCAGATCCAGCACCTGATAGGTCATCTGCAAACCGGTTTCGTTGCTGAACTGGTAGGTTGCCGGCAGATTGTCGGTCAGTGTCACGCCGTCCAGTTTCAGGTCTGCCACATCGGTGGAATCGCCTCTGCCGTTGTACAGGACAGTCTGCCAGATCAGGGTATCACCGGCGGTGATGTAGCCGTTTCCTACCGGCTGTACAGCAGTGTCATCATAGGTCTGTCCTGCAAAGGAAGCTACTGCCAGCTTGGCGAAGCCGGGGGCGGGAGTGGTTTTGGTGAAGCTGATGTCCACCTTATCCTCCGGCGAGATCACACGGTCACTGCCGTCATTTTTGCCCTCCACCACTGTCACCTTGGAAAGGGTGTTTGTCAGTGTGACTTTTTTCGCCGTGCTGTTTGCCAGTTCCTGTGCCTTGTCGGCGGTCAGCTTGGCTTGGTAAGTCAACTTTACGCCACCGCCCCACTGATTTTCAAATTTTTCTGTGGAAACAAATGTAAAGGTCAGCGTCTGTCCAACTTGAGTTGCCTGAATGCCACTCAAAGCTGTATGATTTGCAGTTCCCTCTACACTATCTAGCACATATTCCATGCCGTCCGGCAGCGTATCTTCTACAACGATCTTTTTCCCAGCATAGTCATTATTTGAACCAGAAAGTGCCAAGCTGTAACTAAATGTTTTCTGCTCCAGCTCTGCCGCTGTCTTATCAACGATATTGGTCGTTTTGTCCGCACTATTTGTCAGTGACTTTTTCGCCTCAAAAACAGTATTGCTTACTGGATTCAAAATCATGTCATGTGCATACCAAGTTACAGTTTTGCTTCCGTGTTCGTTTACAGTCAGACCGCCTACTGCGGTATAGTTATAGACACCACTCTGTGTTCCGAACTTTGTTTCAAATGCACTTAATGTCTGCATCAATGCACTATTATTCAGATCATAAATACCACCAAACCCCTGAATTCCATTTTTTTCATGATTGTAGTCATTATTATTAGTGACATCGTTTGCAAGTACCACGTATTCCACTGTCACTGATTCGCCAGCCGCCAGCTTGATTCCCATAATATTAAAGGTTTCAGCCGCATAGCCTCCATGAGATCTATTATCTTGCTCTACAGTAACAGTCTGAATTCTGGAGTCAGACGCATTGCCGTTAATTGCAACGACTTTCAGAACATCAGAAGCTTCCCACTTCAACGTTGTACCATAATCATATAAGTACAGGTTTTCCATGGTCGTGGTTCCCTTGTTGGTAAAAGTCGCCTGATATGTTAGCTTATCACCATTTACAATTTCTGTTGTATCATCTGCTTGTATACCATTTACTGCAATGATTTTCTTTTGCAAGCTATATTTGCTTAAATCTTCACCGCCGTAAATAGTATGCGTCGCAGTACCCTTTTCTTCAGCACCCTCATACACCTTTGCGGTATTTGTCAGTGTTGCAGCTGTTGCAGAAGCTTCCACATTTGCATATACTGTCAACGTAATCGACTTTCCTTTTGGAACAGTAACCGTTCCGCCGGCAGTCAATGTTTTTGTATCAACAGTAGTAATATCCTTTGTTGTACCGTCTGCCAAAGTCAGCACACCATATACGCCGCTATTCTCACGGAATGCCATATCATTTGGCAGAATATCCTCTATCTTCACATTCTCAGCATCTGCTTCACCGTTGTTTGTTACTGTAATTGTATAAACAACATCTTCTGCAGTGCCAAATGTGTAATTGCCGACATCTGCCGTCTTCGTAATCCCCAGCTGTGCTTTCGGTGTATCCGGTGTAAACTTCACTTTATTGGAAGACTTGTCGTCTACCTTTGCCACATTGGAGATCTCTCCGGTCACGCTGCTTTTGATTGTACCAGTCACCGTGATCTGCACCGTTTTTCCTGCCGGAACGTCAATTTCATTCGGAAAGGCTGATTTTGTAACACCGTCTACCTTATAAGTTATATTCTCCAGCTTGCTCGACAGGTTATCATCTGCAACAGGAACATCTTTCGCGTCCTTTGCACCGGAGTTGGTAACAGAAATGGTATAGGTCGCAATCTGTCCGGCCATGCCGGGGTAGTACTTCTGTCCCAGATTCTTACCATTATAAGTTACATAGCCGCTCTTCATCGGCGTTTCAATCACTGTCTTGTCTTCCTTGACAGAGATCGTTGCCTTGGCTGTGTTTTTACCGTCGGTCACTTCGTTGGTCAGGTTTGCAGTCTGGTCTTTGGAAACCTTGCAGACCACCTTTGCTGTCACCGTTGCACCGGCAGCGACATTCTGGAATGTCACGCTGTTTCCGGAAACAGTACCGTCTGCGGTTGTGATGCTCTGCAGTGTCATGCCGTCCGGAACGTTATCTGTCAGTGTAATATCCCCGGCAGCATCACCGGTATTCGAAGCGGAGATCTCAAATTCTACAGTATCCCCGTTCACGTAGTATGCTTTTCCATTTTTTACGGTTTTTCCAATACTGAACTTCGGCCCCTGCGGAGCAGAAACCTTCAGTTCCACGCTGTTTCCGCCGATGGTCGAGTAGCTAGCATTGTCACCGTAGGGCTTGCCGGAAACAGTCAGGCTGTTGGTGACCTTGCCGTCCGCGGTGCCGTTCATCTTCACGGTGCTGCTGTTCAGAGGCAGTGCCACGTTCAGATTGACTGCGGACATTTCTGCATTGGTGTTCTTGCTGTCCACGGTGAAGCTGATCTTGGCAGTGCTGCCGCTGACCGTTACACTCAGGTTGCCGGCGGTGTAGCCTGCTGCCGCAATGGCAGACTTGACGGCGTTTTCCACCGCGGTCTGTGCACCACCGGTAAAGGTCATTTCCGACAGTGAAATGGTATCCTCGAATTTCAGGGACTGCACCCATTCCACGCCGCTTTTCTTGGAGACGTTGTTCGCCGAAGCACTCAGGGTATAATTTACCGTGGTGCCGGCAGCCAGCTGTGCTGCTGTCAGGGCGTTTCTGTCCTCCGACTTGGACGCACTCCACTGCCGTTTTGCCTTGGCAGTAATTGTACTGCTGGCATTCTTGCCTGTGCTGTCCTGTACGATCTTTACGGTCGAGGTCGTTCCGCCCGGGGTCTTGCCGTTTTGGAACTTCGCCTGCAGCCGGACCTGTTTGGTCTGACCGTTGTCAATATCAAAGGCGATATACCGGCTGCCGTCGCTGTTGACATGCAGGGTATACCCATTATAAACGGCTCCGTCCCTGAAGCCGTTTCCGGCAAAGTTCGGCAGCAGCAGATTCTTGTCGGTGATCTCGATCCGATAAGAATCCACCTCTCCTTCATTGACGTTGTTTCCGGAGATCGTCGACATCAGATAGAACACATCTCCCGTATTCACTTCATCAATCGGATTATACTTGCTGTCCCGAAATTCGACACTGGCGTTTGTCAGTACCAGCGGTCCGCCGGATCGTCCGTTATTGTCCGCCGATACCGGAAACAGCATCGACGGCAGGCAGGTCACGATCATCAGGACTGCCAGCAAGACACTGATGACTCTTGTACGCAGGTGTCTTGTCTTTTCTGTCTGCATAAAAAAACTCCTCTCATTGCGGGAACGCTGCACACAGTCTGTTTTGCATTCTTTCGTGCAAACTTTATGCGGCGTTTCCTCAGATTTTTTGCACGGGAAAACCGGTTCCCTGTGCAGATTTGCACCGTGGCAGCAACATCGACAAAAACGATATACATACCACATTTTTTACGGCAATTTCCACTAACTCCGCCGCTTTTTAACTGTTCAATTGTTTCCACAATCAAAAGAACATTTTGGCATAAATCACGGAAATCGCTCTGATACAACTTTATTATACTGATTATCTGTGAAGTTTTATATCACTTTTTATGTAATATTCGAAAAGTAAAGGGAAGGATCAGGAAGTCTGTTCAAACTGCTTTCTGATTCTCCAAATTTTGCAGCGGCATCTCCGGCGAATGGCTGTCCGAATTTACCCGCGTGCAACTTCTTTCAATCACATATGACGAATCACGCCATTGTTTTTTCAAATATTTCGTGAAAAAAGCTATTGCAACCTTGCCCAAAATCCGGTATAATAAATAGTAGGGGATGTTCCAGAGGAAACGGAACAGTCCGCAGTATGGCAAATCGAAGCCAGCACTAATAAATGGCACGCCTATGCCAAATGCATTGAGGAGGATATTATGGTAGCAAAAACAACAGAAAATCCCCAGAGAGAAGAATTAAAACAAAAATTCGTAGACCGACTTCAGCTGGAGTGCAGCGTTTCTCCGGACGAAGCTTCTGACAAGCAGATCTATCAGGTGCTGTCTGCCCTGATGGTCGAAAAGCTGAAGCACAAGCGGCAGCATTTTATCAATAAAACCAATTCCGTCGGCGGAAAGAACGTTTACTATCTGTCCATGGAATTCCTGATGGGTCGTTCCCTGAAGACCACCCTGTACAATTTGGAACTGGCAGATGATGTCCGTGCGATCCTGCAGGATTATCACATCAACCTGGACAGCATTTTCGAGTGCGAACCGGACGCTGGTCTGGGCAACGGCGGTCTGGGTCGTCTGGCAGCATGCTATCTGGACGCAATGGCAACACAGGAAATCCCTGCAACCGGTCACTCGATCTGCTATGAGTACGGTATCTTCAAGCAGATTCTGGAAGACGGCTGGCAGACCGAAGAACCGGACAACTGGCTGCCGGGCGGCAGCGTATGGCTGGACCCGAAGCCGGACGAAGCCATTGAAGTCCACTTCGAGGGCAACGTACAGGAATACTGGCAGGATTCCTATCACTATATTTCCCATGTCAACTACAACACCGTTATTGCGATCCCGTATGACATGTACGTTTCCGGTTACGGCAGTGCCGGCGTTTCTACCCTGCGTCTGTGGAAGGCACAGGCACCCAGCTTTGACATGAAGGAATTCAACGAGGGCAACTATGAACAGGCTCTGTCCCGCAACTCCATGGCAAATGCGATCTCCAAGGTACTGTACCCTAACGACAACCATCTGGAGGGCAAGTCCCTGCGTCTGCGTCAGCAGTACTTCCTGTGTGCCGCAGCTATCGGCGACATCGTCAACCACCACATGAACGTATACGGCACACTGGAAAACCTGCATGAAAAGGTAGCGATCCACATCAACGACACACACCCGACACTGGCAATTCCGGAACTGATGCGTGTGCTGCTGGACGACTGCGGCTATACATGGGATCGTGCATGGCACATCGTCACCAACACCTTTGCCTACACCAACCACACCGTTATGGCAGAGGCTCTGGAAAAGTGGGACGTGAATCTGGTCAAGCAGATCGTGCCGCGTATCTTCCAGATCATCGTGGAGATCAACAACCGCTACTGTGCCGGTCTGATGGAACGCAACGGCGGCGACAGTGCAAAGACCACCCGCATGTCTATTATCAAGGACAACCAGATCCACATGGCTACCCTGTGCGTCATGGCTTCTCACAGTGTCAACGGCGTTTCCAAGCTGCACTCGGAGATCATCAAGGACAGCGTATTCCACGAAGAATATCTGGATACGCCGAACAAGTTCAAGAATGTCACCAACGGCATCGCATACCGGAGATGGCTGTATCAGTCCAATCCGGGTCTGACCCAGCTGCTGCGTGACAAGATCGGCGACGGCTTCCTGAAAGACGGCAGCGAGCTGAAAAAGCTGGACGTTTTCGCAGACGACAAGGCCGTTCTGGAACGGCTGCGGAAGATCAAGAAGGAAAACAAGCAGCGTTTCGCCAAGTATGTCAAGAAAAAGAGCGGTCTGGTTCTGGACACCGACAGCATTTTCGATGCTCAGGTAAAGCGTCTGCACGAATACAAGCGGCAGCACCTGAATGCTCTGCACATTCTGGCACAGTACAACGCCCTGCTGGAAAATCCGGATATGGACTTTACTCCCAAGACCTACATCTTCGCCGCAAAGGCTGCTCCGGGCTACTATCTGGCAAAGCAGATCATTAAGATGATCTGGGCTCTGTCTGAGGAGATCCGCAAGAACCCCCGCATTTCCGACAAGCTGTCTGTATACTTCCTCGAAAACTACTGTGTTACCATGTCTGAACTGCTGATGCCGGCCTGCGACATCTCCGAGCAGATCTCTCTGGCAGGCACAGAGGCTTCCGGTACCGGCAACATGAAGCTGATGCTGAACGGTGCCATTACACTGGGTACACTGGACGGTGCAAACATCGAGATCGGCGATGCAGTTGGTCCGGAAAATATCCTCATCTTCGGCATGAAGACCGAGGAAGTCAACACCCTCAAGGCCCGCGGCTATCGTCCGGAGGACTATTACAACAACAATCCGGTCATCAAGAGCTGTATCGACCGCATGTATGCCGGCATCAACGGCTGCAAGTTCACTGAAGTGGCAGACTCTCTGCGGACACTGGATCCGTACATGGTTCTGGCAGACTTCGACAGCTATTGTCAGGTACAGGAACACAGTTCCAAGCTGTACACCGACAAGGACACATGGACCAAGATGTCCCTGCACAACATTGCCAACGCAGGCATCTTCTCCGCAGACCGTGCTGTAAACGAGTACGCAAAGGATATTTGGAATATCTGAGGACTGGGAATTTCTCCCGGAACTGATATAATCTGACGAAAACGGAGCAGCACAAACCCTGCTCCGTTTTCTTGAATGAACGGATTGTGCGGTATTGCCTACAATTTGCATATTCTCACTTCACAAAGAAAGGAGCATCTCTGTATGCGTTATTTTTACAACAGCTGGGATTCGGCGTATAAGTCGCACTTCGGTGCCATTGCCAGAAACCAGAGCTGTCAGTTCACCATTCGCCTGCCGGAAGAAACGCCGCTGGACTTTTCTCCGGTGCTGGTGGTTTTCCGCACCGGCTTCAAGGAACGTTTTCTGCCGATGAACGTGAAAGAACACGAAAACGGCTATGTCACATACACCACAGATCTCATTCCCAAGTACTCCGGCGTACACTACTACTATTTTTCCTACACCTCCAACGGTGTGCGGCACTATATCAAGCGGGGCGATGCCTGCCACGGCACACTGGATCAGGGAGAAATGTTCCAGCTGACAGTCTACAGCGAGGACTATCAGACACCCCAGTTCCTCAAGGGCGGCGTGATGTATCAGATCTTCCCCGACCGCTTTTGCAGCAGCGGCAAGATGCATGACAATGTGCCCTCTGACCGCGTGATGCGGGAATGGGGAGAACTCCCCTACTACAAGCCCGACCAGAACGGACACGTCTGGAACAACGACTACTTCGGCGGCGATCTGGACGGTATCCGCAGCAAGCTGGACTATCTGAAAGATCTGGGCGTGACCTGCATCTATCTGAACCCGATCTTCGAATCCCACGAGAACCACCGCTACAACACCGCCAATTACCGGAAGGTAGACCCGCTGCTGGGCACCAACGAGGACTTTCGGGAACTGTGTAAGGCTGCCAAAACCCGCGGCATTTCGGTAATTCTGGACGGCGTATTCTCCCACACCGGTGCAGACAGCATCTATTTCAACAAGTTCGGCCGCTATCCCACCCCCGGTGCGTATCAGTCCGAAAAGAGCCCCTATTACTCCTGGTATCACTTCTGGGGCAACAAGGAGTATGAGTCGTGGTGGGGCATTGACACCCTCCCCAACGTGGACGAGAACAACCCCAGCTATACCAAGTACATCTGCGGCGATGACGGCGTACTGGACTACTGGCTCAGTCTGGGGGCTGCCGGATACCGTCTGGACGTTGCCGACGAACTGCCGGACGAATTTCTGGACAACCTGCGTGCCTGCGTCAAGAAGTTTGACGAGGAAAAGATCGTCATCGGCGAGGTCTGGGAAGACGCTTCCAACAAGGAGGCGTATGGTGTCAAGCGGCGGTATCTGCTGGGCGACCAGCTGGACAGCGTGATGAACTACCCGTTCCGCGAGGCAATTATTGCTTACATGAAGGGCGAAGCTGCCACCACATTCCGCGACCGCATCATGGGCATTCTGGAGAACTATCCCAAGTGCACTGTCGATGTGCTGATGAACTTCGTTTCCACCCACGACATCGAACGGGCGATCAACCGGTTCGGCGGGCAGCCCTGCGACGACAAGAGCAAGGACTGGATGGCATCGAATGAACTGTCGCCGGAGGAATACGAACGCGGCAAGACGCTCCTGAAAGGGGCTATGGTATTGCAGTTCTTCCTCCCCGGTGTACCCAGCATCTACTACGGCGACGAAGCCGGCTTGCAGGGCTGGAAGGATCCGTTCAACCGCCGCTGCTATCCGTGGGGACAGGAGGACACCGAGCTCATCGACTACACCCGCCAGCTGGCAAAGATCCGGCGGGAACACCCTGCATTTGCAGAGGGTGCTATGGAATTTCTGGTGCTGGAGGACAATGTTGTGGGATTTGCCCGCTATATTCCGGAAAATGGCTCCAGTGCTGTGATCCTGCTGAACCGCAGCGGGGATACCGCAATGGTTTCGCTCCGCGACAAGGCATTCAGCCGCTATGCGTTCAGCACGGTCATCAGCGGCATCTGCGACGGTGATGCCGTGATCCTGCCGAAGAACAGCTATGCCGTGATCAGTGCCGTCCGCACCAATGTGCCGAATGCACGATAACAAACACAGTGTTTCCCTAGACAATCACCGCGAGGGCAGCCGAGAGGCTGCCTTTTGCTTTTATCTTTTCGCGTGCTCTGATTCGACAGATTTTCTATAGTTTGATTTGAAAATTGATTGTTTAGCAATGCAAAACTTTTCTTTTTTCGAAAGTGGTGAAAAAGGCTTTACAAGTGCCCGAAAATGTGATATACTAATGAAGTCGCCAATCGAGGTGTGGCTCAGTTTGGTAGAGCACTACGTTCGGGACGTAGGGGCCGCAAGTTCGAATCTTGTCACCTCGACCAATTGCAGAAGGCTGAATTACGAAAAAAGCTCGTAATTCAGCCTTTTTTCGTTATCTGGGGTGTTTTGCGAAAAACAGGTTTTTTCCCAAAATGGCAAGTAAATACGGGCAAATGGCAAGTAAAATGGCAAGTGGAAAACGGTCAGTTTGTGCCAGTTGTTGGAATTTTTGGAGTCGCCTAGCGTTGTCCAATAAAGAAAGAAGGCAAATGGATTTGAACAAAAATATGAAAAGCATACAGCCTATAGACCCCGTCTTCCAGCCTATCCGAATCAAAGGCAATACCGTGCAAAGTCACCAGACGCTCTTTGTGCGGTATTGCCTTAAAATAAAATAGGCAAAGGATTTGTCACTGCCAATCGCAGCAAGTCCTTTGCTTTTTATTATTTCCGTTCCGACCGCCTGTGATTTCTGTACTCCTTAGGCGTCATTCCATAGAGTGCCTTAAATTTGCGGCAAAAATATCCCACATTTTCAAAGCCTACTGTCTGAGCTATAACGAAAACGCTGTTTTCAGTTTCCGTAAGAAACTTAGCAGCACGCTTCAAACGATATTCCAGAGCATAATTAATGGGCGATGTATGCAGATAGCTTTTAAAAATATTCAGCACACTGCTTTTGCTTATAGAAACAGATCTTGCAATGTCTTCCAAGGTTATCCGACGATAATAGTTTTTGTGGATATGCTGCATCATTATCTGCAGCTGTGCTTGTGCCTGTGCGGAGGTTTTGTTTATGTTTTGAGTGTCGTTCCAACTTATGCTTTCGTAAATCTGCCCCCATAGCTTCATAATAAGTTCGGTTGTTTTCAGTTCGGATATGCTTTTCGATTCCTGTATGGCAAACACATTTCGTATTGTATCAAGCATCTCACATTGCTTTTCATCTGTCGGCGATATTATCAGGCATTCAACCGAGGACATAAGCACAGGCTTTATATATTTGCGGTATATCAAACTGTTTTCTGCGGCTATCAGAAGCGGAGAAAAGACCATATTGGGAATAATTGTACTTTCGCTGCTCTCAAACCGATGTATCACCTGTGTGTTGATGAAAATTGCTTCCCCTGTGTTAAGCACATATCTGCTGCTGCCCACAAAAAAATCTGCCGTCCCATTTTCTACAAGCACAAACTCAACCTCGGGGTGCCAGTGCCAGTCAATACAGTGCAGGTCAAAGAGCCATATATCCTCATAATAATATCGAAAGGGATATTCCTCACTGCCGTGACTTATGGTTTCACGAAGAGTTTCGTCAGTGATGATCTTTGCGTAGCCGTCGTTTAGGTTTTTCAAATTTATCCTCCATTTTTGCGATATAGTGTAATAAAAATGCGATATTGTACATTGAAATATGCCGTTTGTTATGATATGATACAATTATATCAAAAAGCGAAAGGAACGTCAAGATGAATTACAGAAAAACTCTTATTGCCTGTTATCTTGGATTTGTTACACAAGCTATTACAGCAAATTTTGCACCGCTGCTATTTCTCACATTCCACAATGTTTACAATATCCCTCTCGGAAAAATTGCGCTCATATCATCCGTTTTCTTTATCACCCAGCTTATTGTGGATATTCTCTGTGCAAAGTTTGCGGACAGAATAGGCTACCGCAGATGCGTTGTGGGTTCTCAGCTGTTTTCGGCAGCAGGACTTCTGGGACTTGCGTTTCTTCCTCAGATAATGCCCGACCCGTTTATGGGAATAATCATCAGCACAATTGTATATGCGGTGGGCAGCGGTCTTACGGAGGTGCTTGTCAGCCCTATCGTTGAATCCTGTCCCTTTGAGCATAAAGAGGCGGCAATGAGTTTGCTCCATTCCTTTTACTGTTGGGGCTCGGTAGGAGTTATCCTGCTTTCCACAGTATTTTTCTCGGTGTTCGGTATAGGCAATTGGAAATGGCTTGCTTGTATCTGGGCAATAATTCCGCTGTATAATATGTTTAATTTCAGCACCTGTCCCATTGAACACCCTGCCGAGGACGGGCAAGGTATGAGTATCGAAAATCTTTTAAAAACCCCCGTGTTCATTATTTCCATACTGCTGATGATATGTGCGGGAGCGTCGGAGCTTTCAATGGCACAGTGGGCATCTGCATTTGCGGAATCTGCTTTGGATCTTTCAAAGGCTATGGGAGATATTGCCGGGCCTTGCCTGTTTGCGGTGACTATGGGAATAAGTCGCTCACTGTATGGAAAATACGGCGACAGGCTTGACCTAATAAAATTTATGATAGGCTCAGGCATGCTTTGCCTGATATGCTATCTTGTTGCTTCCCTGTCGGATATTCCCATGCTTGGGCTTGCAGGCTGTATAATATGCGGCTTTTCCGTTGGAATTATGTGGCCTGGAACCATAAGCATCTGTTCGGGGAAAATGCCCTCAGGCGGCACAGCAATGTTTGCCCTTCTTGCCATGGCAGGCGACCTTGGCGGTGCAATAGGTCCGGGTATCGTAGGAAACATTTCACAAAGTGCAGGAGATGATATTCGCAAGGGCGTGCTTGCAGGCTGTATTTTTCCACTTGTGCTTGTTATTCTGACTTTTGTGATTTCCAAAAATGTCAATAAAAACAGGCAGGAATGAAAGAGTATGACTATAAGGCAATACCGTACAAAGAGCGTCTGACGACTTTGTGCGGTATTGCCCTGAATCAGTACAATGTGATTCATATCGATATCCAGCAGTTTGTCAGCAAATATCCTGTGATAAAAGACATGGTGGCACGCTTAACAAAGGAATTGTTGTTTGATGTGAAAATGGAAATGCCGGATGTTACATTGTTTGATGAAACAGACTTGGTAAGGACATCAAAAGATATTTTTTCGCAGAAACGGGAAAAGTTTATCTTTATCATTGACGAATGGGATTCCATTTTCCGGGTACATCGGGATAATGCAACTGCTTCAAAGGAATATCTGGATTTTCTGCGGGATCTTCTGAAAGGACAGCCCTATGTGGCACTTGCCTATAT
>ERZ857693.2451-NODE-2451-length-18376-cov-4.759893_pt1 | contig 18376 bp, 12 predicted proteins | sample MGYA00519765_ERZ857693 | MGnify/ENA primary metagenome ERZ857693 (study PRJEB31778, sample SAMEA3449354) | human gut metagenome | biome: human gut; feature: human-associated habitat; material: faeces | place: United Kingdom | collected 2010/2012 ... | reverse complement strand
AGCGTGCAGGAATCCACTCCGGAGACAGTATTTCCGTATATCCGGCACAGAGCCTGACAGAAGGAGCAAAAGCAAAGATTGCTGAGTATACAAGAAGACTTGCAAAATCACTCCATGTTATCGGTATGATCAATATCCAGTTTATCGTGTGCGGCGAAGATGATGTATATGTAATCGAAGTAAACCCACGTTCCAGCCGTACAGTACCATATATCAGTAAGGTGACAGGTATCCCGATTGTTCCTTTGGCAACACAGGTTATCACAGGAAAGAAGATCAAGGATCTTGGTTACACACCAGGACTTCAGCCGGAAGCTGATTATGTAGCGGTTAAGATGCCGGTATTCTCCTTTGAGAAGATCCGCGGTGCTGATATCAGCCTTGGACCTGAGATGAAGTCTACAGGAGAGTGTCTTGGAATTGCAAAGACATTTGATGAAGCACTTTACAAAGCATTTATCGGAGCTGGAATCAAGCTTCCGAAGCATAAAAACATGATTATGACAGTCCGCGATGAAGACCATGCAGATGCAGTAGAGATCGGAAGAAGATTTGAGAAGATCGGATACCATATCTTTGCTACAAGCGGAACAGCACGTGCGCTGAATGAGGCGGGAGTAAAGGCTACTCCGGTTCGTAAGATCGAGCAGGAATCACCGAACCTTCTTGACCTGATCCTCGGACATAAGATCGATCTTGTTATCGATATCCCGGCACAGGGTGCAGAGCATTCAAGAGATGGATTTGTAATCCGTAGAAATGCAATCGAGACAGGTGTGAATGTACTGACTGCAATTGACACAGCATATGCATTGATCACAAGTCTTGAGAATACAGATATTAAGAAACTGTCACTGATTGATATTGCGAAGGTGCAGTAAGATAAGAGCAAGAACAGTTACCGTATGTGGTGCCTGTTCTTGCTCTTTTTAACATACTGAACAAAGTGTATTCGGAACGCTCCTGCCTTACATGTGCCCCTGGCAACAGTAGGACTGGCATTGCTTGCAAAATATAAAACAGAAATTTATATTCCGGTGAAACGAATCCGGAAAACAAATATTATCACAAGAGATTACAGCTTGAAAAATATTAAATATATTCGTATAATAACGATTGTACAGTTTTTCAGAAATTACAAGTTGTTTAGGTACAAATGAATAGAACTGGACAAAGACATAAGAGATGTAAATTATATTTATAAGGTTTCATCTGTTATGAAATGTCAGATATAGTAAATATCTGTGAGTTGAAAAACATAAGGGAAAGTATGTAAGATGGTTTTGTAGTCAAATCAAAAGGTGGTTTGACTATAAAATTTAATTAAAAATGTAATTTACATAAGGAAAAGTATGTAAAACTCATTATTGACAAAAAGAACAGCTAGGAGTATAGTGAAAATATACAAAATAGAAGACTGAATAAAGAAAAATACACACAGATAACACAAGAGGGCTAGATGGAAAATAAAATCGAAATAAAAAGAGATTTGGCGCACGTAGACTATGAATCAGGTAGATATCAGACGATGAAAGAGCATTCAGAAAATGTTGCGAACTATGCAGCGGAGACTTGTTCTCTTTCAGAATTGAAGATATTGGTTAGCTTGATAGGGGTGTTTCATGATGTAGGAAAGTTGGGAAGAGAAAATCAAGAAGATTTTGAGAGAATTCTACAATATGGAGATGATACTCATAAACATGGTTTGGATCATTCTACTGCTGGCGGAAGATTAATCAGGGAGTTGCTGAAGGAAAAAAGTGTTTCAGAATTTATCAGTACGGTTATATATTTTCATCACGGAATGGGAGATTGCATTAATCTAGATAATGGACAAAGTTTACAGCAACAACGGGATGAGAAACAAATAGATTATGACTGGATAAAGAAAGAATTCTTTCAGATTTATGATAAAGAGATGTTGGAAGAATACTGTAAAAAAGCAATTCAAACATATAAGGAAATGGAAGGAAAAATCAATATTTTTCATAAAGAGTCAGAAATATCAAAAAGAAAATGTGGAAACAGATATTTCTTTATGGGAATGTATCTGAGAATAGTTTTATCTTTACTTATTGATGGGGACTGGACGGATACGGCTTGTTTTTTTCAAGATGTTCCGTTATCAAAAAGAATTTCATTGGAAGAGACGCAGAAGATTTGGAATGAATGTATAGAAAATTTTGAACAATATATTTCAAAGGAAATTCAAAATAATCCGTCGAATGGAAATGTGTTAAATACTTTTCGCCAAGAAATTTCGGATTTGTGTAGACAAGCTGCAGACAAAGAAGAAAATCTTTATCGACTTACTGTACCGACAGGAGCAGGAAAAACACTTAGCAGTTTGCGCTTTGCTCTGTATCATGCGAAAAAGATGAAAAAACAACACATTATTTATATAGCACCATTCAATTCTATATTGATTCAGAATGCCGAGGAGATTCGAAAAGCAATAGGCAAAGTGGATGTTGTATTAGAGCATCATTGTAATGTGGTTTGCGAAGAAGGAGAAGAAGACCAGTATCGCAAACTCACTGAAACTTGGGATTCACCGATTATAGTGACTACGGCAGTACAGATATTGAATACATTGTTTTCAGCTCAGAAAAGCTGTATTCGTAGAATGCACACATTATGTAACAGTATTATCATATTTGATGAGGTGCAGGCAATTCCTGTAAAATGTATGGAACTTTTCAATTTAGCTGTGAATTTTCTTACTCAATTTTGTGGTACGACAGTTGTGTTGTGTTCAGCAACGCAGCCAACATTGGCACCAATAAAAGAGAATAACATTTGTGAATGTATAGAAATGGCGGGAAGACCAGAAAAGTATGCAAATGCTTTTAAAAGGACAGATATTAAAGATGCAACAGAATTATATCCTGGCGGTATGGAGATAGAAGATTTAAGTGAATTTGTGAGGGGAAAAACAGAACAATATCAAAGTACATTGGTTATTTTGAATACTACGGCTTGTGCAATGAATACATTTCAACAATTAAAAGCGATATGTCCACAAGAATATGAACTTTTTCATTTGAGTAATAATATGTGTCCACAACATAAATTAGATACGTTAAAATCTATAAAACAAATTTTGAATAAACAATCGAAAAAGATTATATGTGTAAGTACACAGGTTGTTGAAGCAGGAGTGAATTTTTCATTCGGGTGTGTTGTGAGGTCTAAAGCAGGTTTGGATAATATAATTCAGGCAGCAGGACGATGCAATAGACATAAGGAATTAGGAAGAATGGGAACTGTTTTCATTGTACAGATGTCCGAAAAAGCAGAGAAATTAAGTCATTTGCAGGAAATTAGAAATGCGCAGGCAGCATTACAAAAAGTATTGGAAGATTATAAAAATAATTCTTTAAAATTCAGAGATACATTGGATTCAGAAGAGGCAATAAAAGCATATTATTTAAATTACTATTCCCAACTTAGAACAAATGAAACGAAATTTCTGATAGATAAACAAACAACCACGATTATAGAGTTATTGGGAGAAAATAAAGTAGGACAATTACAATATATCAGAAGAAATGGAGAAAAAGTAAAGACAAAATTACCGCAGGCTTTTTTGACCGCAGGACAGGCGTTTGAAGTTATTTCTAATGATTATAAAGTTAGTGTTGTGGTTCCATACAATGATGAAGCGAGAGAACTATTGGATAAATCATCGCAGGATTATCTCGAGATAGAAGAGCAGAAAAAGATTTTAAAAAAATTGCAGAGATATACAGTTGGAATTTCTGAAAAAAGAAAAGAAAAACTCGGAAATGCTATATATGAAATTTGCAATGGAGAGATATTGGTATTGTGTGATGGATATTATGACAAGGAAGTAGGTGTTGTGGATGAACCTAATATGGAATTGCAAATGTTATAGAGGAGGTGAGATTTTTGGAAAGATACAGAAATACAATAGAGTTTGAAGTGTATGGAACATATGCGCTTTTTTCAGATCCGGTTATGAGAGTGGGAGGAGAAAAGACAAGTTATCATATTCCGACTTATGAAGCATTAAAAGGAATTACGGAAAGTATTTACTGGAAGCCTACAATTATTTGGATCATTGACGCGGTAAGAGTAATGAATCCAATTCAGACTGAGACTAAAGGAATTCGACCGATTGCATACAATGGTGGAAATGAACTGGCATATTATACTTATTTAAAAGATGTGAGATATCAGGTGCGGGCACATTTTGAGATGAATCTCAATCATCCGGAGCTGGAGCAGGATAGAAATGAAAACAAGCATCATAATATTGCGAAAAGGATGGTAAAACGAGGTGGTCGCAGAGATATTTTCTTAGGAACAAGAGAATGTCAGGCATTTGTGGAACCGTGTGTATTTGGCGAAGACAAGAGTTATTATGATACGATGCCTGGGGAAGTGGGTTATGGATTTATGTATCATGGGATTACTTATGCGGAAGAGGCGATTCTGGAAGAGGATAAAGATCAGATGACAGTGCGTTTCTGGAGGCCGGTAATGAAAAAGGGCGGAATTATAGAATTTACTAGACCGGAGGAGTGTACGGAGAAAAGACATATCCGTCCAATGGAAAGAAAAGTATTTGGAAAAGAAGTGAATAATTTTATAGGATTAGAAGAGTTTACAGATGAGGAGGTGGAAGATTGAGTTGGATAAACGAACTGATTGATTTGTATGAGAAAAATAGCGATAAGATTGGAGTTATCGAATATCGAAGAGATATCCCTTATGTACTTCTTCCACCATTTCATACAACTGTAACGGCACAGATAACGGTAACGATAGACCAAGATGGTAATTTTGTTCGTGCAGAACAGGTGGATCAGAATGACAAATTGACGATTATACCAGTTACAGAAAAATCGGGAAGTCGTACAGCAGGAAAAGAGCCACATCCATTATGTGATAATTTGAGATATCTTGCCGGTGACTATAAAAAATATTATAAAGACGATGGAGTATGTAGCGAGCTATATATTTCACAGCTTGAAAAATGGGTAGAATCCGATTATTGTCATGAAAAGGTCAAAGCAATTTATAAGTATTTGAAAAAATCGACATTAATTCAAGATTTAGTTGCACATAAAATTATAAAACTTAATGAAGAAAATCAAATAGATGAGAAAGAAAATATTCAAGGAATTCCACAGCCAAAAGCTTTTGTACGATTTATTATACGATCTTTTGATGAAAAACTTTATCAGGAAACTCCGGATGAATGTTGGAAAGACAGAGCGTTGCAGGAATGTTATATAGAATATGTCAGGTCACAGGAAAAAGAAAAAGGTCTATGTTATCTGACTGGAAATATGGAATCTATTTCTTATCTTCATTCAAAGAAAATCAGAAATGAAGGTGATGGAGCAAAGCTGATTTCTGCAAATGACAGTCAAAATTTCACCTATCGAGGACGTTTTACAAGTAAGGAAGAGGCATTTGCAGTAGGAAATGAGACCTCGCAAAAAGCACACAATGCTTTGAAGTGGATTATTCGAAAACAAGGCACTTTTTTTGATACTATGACAATTGTGACATGGGAGTCAAATCAATTAAGCATGCCAAAATGGGAGAGGGATACAGAGGCAATTGTATCTGAGTATGAAAGGGAATATGTTGGAAATGCTGAGGATGATTGGGAAGATGACTGGTCTACAGAGGAGATTGTATCCGATGGAAATCCAATCACCACCGATAAGTTCTATAAGGCACTAAGAGGCTATGGTAAAAAGATAGATAATACCTCGAATATGATTTTGCTTGCTTTTGATGCAGCAACACCGGGAAGATTAGCGTTGATTGAAAATCAAGAGCTGAATTCTGTCAGATATCTGAAAAATATAGAAAAATGGCATAACGATTGCAATTGGATTCATACGAAATGGAAAGATGGAGAAAGAATACAATTTGCGGGAATGGTTGGGGTTAAAGATATTGCAGATATTTTATATGGTATTGAGAATAAGGGAACGGTGTCCATAGTGGATGCCAATGGTAAAAAACTCTATGCACAAGTAGCTCAAAGATTGCTTCCATGTATATGGAATGGTACTAGGGTTCCGTATGATTACGTGATGCTTGCAGTATCAAAGGCATCCAATCCATTAGCATATAAGGAACGAAGAAATTGGGAAAGAGTTTTGACATTAGCATGTTCGTTTGTAAAAAAGGATAAAAAGGATAGATATAAGGAGGAATGGAACGTGGCATTAGATAAAAAGGAAACAGATAGAAATTATCTGTATGGAAGACTGCTGGCAGTTGCAGATCGAATTGAATATTTGACATATGACGAGAAAGATAATGGAAGAGTTACAAATGCAAAAAGATATATGAGCACTTTCTCTCAAAGACCATATGAAACGTGGAAAGTTATAGAGGAAAATATTCGACCATATTTGAACAAGCTAGATATTGCAAAAAGGACATTTTACGAAAATCTATTGCATGAAATTGATGAGCTGTTTGATAAAAGCACATTTACTGATAACAGTAGATTAGAAGGTTTATATCTACTTGGTTTCCATAATCAGGCATATGATTTGAAATTAAAGAAAGAGAAGTCTGAAGAAAAAGAAGAAAGTTCAGAAGAGTAAAAAGAGGAGGAGCAGACCATGAGTGAATTAAAAGGAAAAATTGATTTCACATTATTTATCAGTGCAAACAATGCCAACCCAAACGGAGATCCATTAAACGGAAACCGTCCGCGAATTAATATGGATGGTTTTGGAGAAATTTCAGATGTATGTATTAAAAGAAAAATTAGAAATCGTTTTCAGGATTTAGGACAAAAGATTTTTGTTCAGTCAGATGATAGAACCGATGATGCTTATACCAGTTTAAAAGACAGAGCGGATAGCTGTGCGGAATTAAAAGCAGAGATGGGAAATAAGAAAAATGCAAATCGTGATGCTTGTGCAGCAATTGCATGCAAAGAATGGTTAGATGTAAGAGCTTTTGGACAAGTTTTTGCATTTAAAGGAATTCCGGTGTCTTTCGGGGTACGGGGACCTGTTTCTATACATCAGGCAGTAAGCTTATCACCAATTGATATTATCAGTATGCAGATTACAAAAAGTGTGAATAGTGAATCCGGAAAAGAAAGTAAAGCTTCTGATACGATGGGAACAAAACACAGAGTCGGATTTGCAGTATATAAGGTAATGGGAAGTGTAAATGTACAACTTGCTGAAAAAACAGGTTTTAGTCAAGAAGATGCGGAAGTATTAAAAGAAGCATTAAAGACATTATTTGAGAATGATGCGTCTTCTGCAAGACCAGAAGGAAGTATGGAAGTTTGCAAAATGTACTGGTGGCAGCATGATGAAAAAACACCAGCAGTTTCCAGTGGTAAAATTCAAAGAGGATTCACTATTAAAGCTAAAAAAGAACATCCGAGAGAATTCGAGGATTACGAGATTTCATGGAATGTAGAAGGATGCAAACAACCGGAGGAATTTTAATTTGTATAAGGAAGAAGAATTTCTTCAATTATCTGGAATTCAGCATTTTGAATTTTGCAGGAGACAATGGGCACTAGCGTATATAGAACTACAGTGGCAGGAAAATGTCAGAACAGTGGAAGGTAAGATTCTTCATGAAAATGCTCACGATGTAAGTGTTAAAGAAAAAAGAGGAGATTTGATAGTTGTGAGAGCAATGCCGATTCACTCCCGGGAAATGGGAGTGAGCGGTGAATGTGATGTGGTAGAATTTCATAAAGTGCAGGATGGAATCAGTTTGTCTGGAAAAGAAGGGTTTTATAAAGTAGTTCCGATAGAGTATAAAAGAGGAAAACCAAAAACAGATGATTCCGATATCCTTCAAGTAACGGCACAGGCATTATGTTTAGAAGAAATGTTGTGTTGCACAATACCATATGGCTATATTTATTATGGAGAGACAAAGCATCGTGCAAAAGTAGAATTTACGGATGAAATACGCGATAAAGTCAGAAAAATATTTGCGGAAATGCACAAGTATTACGCGCAATGTTATACTCCAAAAGTGAAAATAAGTAAAAAATGCAATGCATGCTCATTAAAAGACATTTGTCTACCTGTTCTAAATAAGAAAAAGTCAGTTTCAGGATATATTGATAAAATTATTTCAGAAGAGGAAAAAGAATGAAAAGACTTTTAAATACGTTGTATGTGACATCTGGAAATAAATATTTGTCCTTAGATGGAGAAAATGTTGTGGTATTGGAAGATCAAAAAGAAATCGGAAGAATTCCATTACATAATTTACAAGCGATAATTACATTTGGCTATACAGGAGCGAGTCCGGCGCTTATGGGAGTATGTGCACAGCGTAATATTGATTTGTCTTTTATGTCTGGAAATGGAAGATTTCTAGCCCGAGTTACAGGTGAAGTAAAAGGGAATGTTACATTAAGAAAACAACAATATAGAATCAGTGATAATCGGGATGAAAGTGTACATATAGCAAGAAATTTTATTCTTGGAAAAGTATATAATTCAAGGTGGATTCTGGAGAGGGCTGCAAGAGATTATGCGCTGCGTTTAGATGTGGAAACGATAAAGAAAAAGTCAGCGTTTTTAGCTCAGAGCATGGGAAAAATAAGAGAATGTGAAAATGCAGAGGAACTACTTGGACTAGAAGGAGAAGTAGCTTCAGTATATTTTTCGGTATTTGACGATTTGATTTTGCAGCAAAAAGACAATTTTTATTTCCATGGGAGAAATAAAAGACCGCCATTGGATAATGTAAATGCGATGCTATCATTCGGATATTCTCTATTGGCTGGAATGTGCGGAGGTGCATTGGAAGCAGTAGGATTGGACTCATATGTAGGTTTTTTCCATACAGATCGTCCCGGTCGAATGTCATTGGCACTAGATCTTATGGAAGAATTCCGAAGCGTTATGGTAGATAGATTTGTACTGACACTGATTAATAAAAAGATTATGAAAGAAAAATATTTCATAAAAAAAGAAAATGGTGCGGTTATTATGACAGATGAAGGAAGAAAGGCTTTCTTATCAGCGTGGCAATCTAAGAAGCAGGAAACCATTAAACATCCATTTTTAGATGAAAAAATAGAGTGGGGAATGGCTCCTTATGTGCAGAGTATGTTATTAGCCAGGTATTTAAGAGGAGATTTAGATGAATACCCTCCGTTTTTCTGGAAGTAGGTGGAAAGATGTTAGTTCTGATTACATATGATGTAAATACTCAAACAGCAGCGGGAAGAAAACGATTGAGAAAAGTTGCAAAAGAATGTACTAATTATGGACAGAGAGTACAGAATTCGGTATTTGAATGTCAAATGGATGCAACCAAATGTAGACAAGTAAAAAATATTTTAGAGAACATTATAGATAAAGAGGTAGATAGCCTTAGATTTTATTATCTGGGTGAAAAATATAAAAATAAAGTAGAGCATATTGGTGCTAAGCCTGGTTTTGATGTTAAGGATACGTTGATATTCTAGTGCGAATGATAAGTGCACATAAATTTCCTAGGACATTCGCACCAAAAAAAGGAGAAAACTAGGCTTAAAAATATATGTGAAAATGAAAAAAGATATCAACAATAGATATAAAATGTTTATTGTTGATATAATATGCGATTTTAAACAGATTATTTTTGTTTAAAATTGCTGTCATCCTCTTCGTGAGGATGTGAGTTGAAATATCGCCAATCCAAAAAAAATGGATTCAATGCCTACGTCATCCTCTTCGTGAGGATGTGAGTTGAAATGCAATGTCGGTAGAATCAGGACATCTTATCCTGGTCATCCTCTTCGTGAGGATGTGAGTTGAAATAATTTTCGGCGGTATCACACTTGCAATATCAATCGTCATCCTCTTCGTGAGGATGTGAGTTGAAATATCGGTGACTCCGACCAATGGGCTGAACGGTTTGGTCATCCTCTTCGTGAGGATGTGAGTTGAAATGACAATGCAACAGGATCAACTACATTACTTACCGTCATCCTCTTCGTGAGGATGTGAGTTGAAATCTGAAGCTGAGGCACAAGGTTACGAGCCTTGTAGTCATCCTCTTCGTGAGGATGTGAGTTGAAATGCCTGCACTAGTTTTCCACAGGAAGGACAGAATACCGTCATCCTCTTCGTGAGGATGTGAGTTGAAATTTCCATAGTTTCCAGTGATGTTCCCTCATTGTCCGTCATCCTCTTCGTGAGGATGTGAGTTGAAATATAACGCGCTTTCTGACTGGGTTGAAGGATATCGTGTCATCCTCTTCGTGAGGATGTGAGTTGAAATGTGCTCTGAATATTGTCGAAAGAAAAATAGGCAGATCGTCATCCTCTTCGTGAGGATGTGAGTTGAAATATTTATGCGGAGGATAATATGAATGAAAAACCTTGTCATCCTCTTCGTGAGGATGTGAGTTGAAATATTCATAATCTCTTTAATCCTTTCATAAAATCACCGTCATCCTCTTCGTGAGGATGTGAGTTGAAATAAGTTCTGCCGAACCATCTAACAATATTTGCTTGGGTCATCCTCTTCGTGAGGATGTGAGTTGAAATTCTAGGAGGTGATGCAGGTGATCGTAGAGATCAGTCATCCTCTTCGTGAGGATGTGAGTTGAAATATGGTATCTACAGATATCGTGAGTACCTCAAAAAGTCATCCTCTTCGTGAGGATGTGAGTTGAAATATTTGTATAGAGTCCAAAAAGTCTTCTAATACTGTCATCCTCTTCGTGAGGATGTGAGTTGAAATATTCCAAGAACCTATGAGGATGATTAGAGAGGAGTCATCCTCTTCGTGAGGATGTGAGTTGAAATATTTTATTCATGTCAGACCAGATATATAGTATAGTCATCCTCTTCGTGAGGATGTGAGTTGAAATAATATCGATAGCCACGTGCTGTCAGCCTTATGGTGTCATCCTCTTCGTGAGGATGTGAGTTGAAATATCACGGGCATTGGAATGCTTGTTGGACTCTTCTGTCATCCTCTTCGTGAGGATGTGAGTTGAAATATCGTCAGGTGGGCAAGGATATGCAACGATAACAGTCATCCTCTTCGTGAGGATGTGAGTTGAAATAAAAAGTAATGTTATGCGTACAAGGACATGTAAAAGTCATCCTCTTCGTGAGGATGTGAGTTGAAATTCCTCAATGTACTTCCATCTTCCTTCTAGGTCAAGTCATCCTCTTCGTGAGGATGTGAGTTGAAATCTTTCTTCCTTTCTTCCCTTCTTCTATTGTTGTCGTCATCCTCTTCGTGAGGATGTGAGTTGAAATACCTGGGAGAATATTTTAAGCTATCTTGTCCTGAGTCATCCTCTTCGTGAGGATGTGAGTTGAAATGTAAACTGTCAGATCGCTCAAGAAAGACTTCTGTCGTCATCCTCTTCGTGAGGATGTGAGTTGAAATATGTATGTGGATGACATTCCAGTATTTTCAAAGTTGTCATCCTCTTCGTGAGGATGTGAGTTGAAATGCAAGGGGTTTGGAGATTTTTTATTATGCTTATGTCATCCTCTTCGTGAGGATGTGAGTTGAAATTTTCTTCCAGTATAACGGAACTGAATTAAATGGCGTCATCCTCTTCGTGAGGATGTGAGTTGAAATATATTCCTCCACGATCACATCCAGTCCTTCCTCGGTCATCCTCTTCGTGAGGATGTGAGTTGAAATGACTCTTTTCTCTTCTCTTTCTTCGGTTGCACTGTCATCCTCTTCGTGAGGATGTGAGTTGAAATCACTCTAATATCAATATAACCCTTTGACTTTCTACGTCATCCTCTTCGTGAGGATGTGAGTTGAAATTTAACGCTTTCATCATATACGCTTTCAAGCCTGGTCATCCTCTTCGTGAGGATGTGAGTTGAAATACTTAGAGTCCAGTTGATTGAATACCATGATAAGTCATCCTCTTCGTGAGGATGTGAGTTGAAATATAAATCGCTGGGGCGGCGAAAGAATGTATGATAGTCATCCTCTTCGTGAGGATGTGAGTTGAAATCTTGAAGAATACGGTGTTAATCATCGTTGTAGCAATATGGTTCTTCTTGTGAGGAGGTGAATTGAAATATCTTTGATCTTCTTTCTCAGCTTCGCACGAAGGAGTCACTATTATACATTATTTAATTTGAATATTAAACTCAATTATCGAAATCTTAGAGGAAATTTTTACATGTGTTCTTAGAAAAAATGAACAACACCTAGTAGTCTCCCCGATTTTCATATGGTATTTGAATGTAGAATAAAGTTCCGCAGTAATAATAATAGATACAATTAACAACATAGATGATATCTAGATTTTAACTGTCAAACTCCTGATTTGGCTATAAAAGTATAGATGAAAAGTAATTTGAAAATTCATTTTTGAAAAATAAATACTATAATTAAGATGGCTTGTCACTCCTATATAAACGAGGTATAATGAATTTATCAATTAGCAGTCTTTTTAAAGAACGAAAATAAAGTTATTTCACATAGTACTTTTTGATAAAATCAGGACTGCGGAAAAGGAGGACTCAAATATGAAGATAGACATGCACTGTCACGTGAAAGAGGGGTCCATAGACAGCAGGGTAGGGATTGAGGAATATATCACGATACTCAAGGAACACGGATTTCAGGGAATGGTGATCACGGATCACGACACATATAATGGCTACCGCTACTGGAAAAAGAATTTAAAAGGAAAGAAACATACCGATTTTGTGGTACTCAAAGGAATTGAATATGATACGAGAGATGCAGGGCATATTCTTGTAATTATGCCAGAGGGTGTAAAGATGCGTCTACTTGAGATGCGTGGAATGCCGCTTGCACTTCTGATCGATTTGGTTCACCGCAATGGTGGAGTTTTGGGACCGGCACATCCATGCGGAGAAAAGTACATGAGCTTCACTCATGCGAGGAGATACTACCTCTCACCTGAGATTGTTAAACGATTCGATTTTATTGAGACATTCAATTGTTGTGAACCGAAGGATTCTAATGCTGGTGCCTTAAAACTGGCAGAGAAATACGGTAAGGTGATGACCGGTGGAAGTGATTCCCACAAGACAGACTGTGTCGGACGGGCATATACAATCTTACCTGAACCGGTCAAAACGGAGACAGAGCTAATCTCTTTGATCCATAAGAAGACTGCATTCAAGACAGGTGGTGTCTATTATAATAAGACGACAAAAGAGAAGATCGGGAAGGTAAATAAGCTCCTTGTATATTCCTTCTGGGTATACAACAAGAGCGGCGAGCTGATGAAACGTCGTGGGCGGAATAAGAAAATGGAAGAAGAACATCCATTTGATCCGATTGATCCGATCGAACTGTATTATCACTCATAATTGTTTCTGGATAGTTACTATGCTTTCCTGTAAGCCCCAGGTGAAATACCATATTTTCTTTTGAAAATGCGGTTGAAGTAGGACAGGTTGTCAAAACCACTGGCATCAGCAATCATCAGAATAGAGTCATCGGATGATTTGAGAAGTCTGGCAGCCATTGTAAGTCGGTAATCATTTAAATATTCAGTGAATCCGATTCCCATGTGGGCTTTGAAGAACTTCATGAAATGGGATTTACTATAATAAGTAAGTTCAGCCATGTCATCAATCGTTAGTTTTTCTGTATAATGATTTTCTACGTATTTTAAAACAGTTTTCATTTTCTCCAAAGATTTGGAATTGGAGGAAGTGGAGACTGTTTTTTTCTGACGTTCAGAGATCAGAAGAAAGAAAAAGTTAAACAGAGAACTTTTCACAGCAAGCTGCCATCCAGGTGTCTGATCAGCACAGACAAGGTCAATCTGTCGGATACAATTGCTTAAGGCTTCAAAAGATCCGAGAGCCGGAGTGAGAAAATATTCAATAGGAAGAGAACCGTCAAGAAGTGGAACGATGTATTGAATCATGCACAGATCGTTTGCTCCGGAAGAAAGTAAATCTGGTTTGAAAATAATATTTTCATATTCCATTTTAAAAGTATCATCCTGTTCGATGGCATGGAGACATCTAGGGGGAATAATAATAATATCTCCACTGTGAACCAGACGCTTATCAAAGTCCACAGAAACAAAACCCTGCCCTCTTTTAATGACAACAAGTTCCAACTCATCGTGCCAGTGCAGTGGTACTCCAGGGAAATCGAGAGGGATCGAGCAGAGATAAGTATTATAAGGAAATTCTGCGGATGTATGCGCTTTTGTTTCATGATAATTCTGATATTCGTTAATGTTCATATAAAAATGAGATCCTTTCAATAAAATGATATCTGACACACCTGCTGGTCAAACTAGATTGAATTATAAGAATGATAGTATTGTACAATAAAGTGCAAGTATATTGCAAGATATTTGAAGATAATCGTATTAAAATACAATCATAAGTTAAAAACAAAGAAACAAAGTATGTAACATAAAAACAGAATCAGATTTGAAGGGAGATTATTCAAATGAACATTCAGGAAACATTACAGCAGAAACTGGGTAAAGAGATTGCACAGGCTTCCAATGAAGAAATCTACGGAGCACTTCTTAGTATGGTGCAGGAAATGGCAGGAGAAAAGGAACGTACAGATAGTAAGAAAAAACTTTACTATATTTCCGCAGAGTTCTTGATCGGAAAACTGCTTTCTAACAACATGATCAACCTTGGTATTTTTAATGAAGTAAAAGATGTACTTGCACAGAAAGGTAAGAATATTGCAGAAATCGAAGAAGTAGAGCCAGAGCCGTCACTTGGTAATGGTGGACTTGGACGACTGGCAGCATGTTTCCTTGATTCAATCGCAACACTTGGACTTGCAGGAGACGGTGTCGGACTGAACTATCATCTTGGACTTTTTAAACAGGAGTTTAAAAATAACCTTCAGAGAGAAACTCCGAATCCATGGATTGAAGAAAAATCCTGGTTGAAAAAGACAGATGTTGTTTATCCGGTATCTTTCAAAGGACTTAATGTAAATGCGAGAATGTATGATATTGAAGTAACAGGATATAACAATAAGACAAATAAATTACATCTCTTTGATATTGACTCTGTAGATGAGACAATCGTAGAGGATGGAATTGCTTTTAATAAAGAAGACATCGAGAAGAACCTGACACTTTTCTTATATCCGGATGACAGTGATGAGAACGGAAGACTGCTTCGAATCTATCAGCAGTATTTTATGGTAAGTGCAGGAGCACAGCTGATTCTTGATGAATGTACAGCAAAGGGATGCAACCTTCATGATCTTGCTGATTATGCAGTGATCCAGATCAATGATACTCACCCGACAATGGTAATTCCGGAACTGATCCGTCTTCTTGTAGAGAGAGGATTAGACATGGATGAGGCGATCGAAGTTGTTTCTAAGACATGTGCATACACAAACCATACAATCCTTGCAGAGGCACTGGAAAAATGGCCTGTATATTACCTGAAGAAGGTAGTTCCGCAGCTGATGCCGATCATCGAAGTGTTGGATGATAAAGTAAGAAGAAAATATGAAGATGAAAGCGTTTCTATTATTGACAGAAATGATACAGTTCATATGGCACACATTGATATCCATTACGGATTCAGTGTAAACGGTGTTGCTTCTCTTCATACAGAGATTCTGAAAGAGACAGAACTGAATAATTTCTACAAGATTTATCCGGAGAAGTTTAACAATAAGACAAATGGTATTACGTTCCGTCGCTGGTTACTGCATTGTAATCCGGCTCTCACAGAGCTTCTTGATGAACTGATCGGAGAGGGATACAAGAAAGATGCAGCTAAACTTGAGAAACTTCTTGCATTTAAGGATGATGAGAAGGTTCTTGACAGATTAGTAGAGATTAAACATGCAAATAAAGAAGCACTCTGCAAATATCTGGAAGAGACACAGGGAGTAAAAGTAAGCCCTGATACAATCTTTGATATTCAGATCAAACGTCTGCATGAGTACAAACGTCAACAGCTGAATGCATTATATATCATTGATAAATATCTTGAGATCAAAGCAGGAAAGATTCCGGCTGCACCGGTGACAGCTATCTTTGGAGCAAAGGCAGCACCGGCTTATGTGATCGCAAAAGATATCATTCATTTGATTCTTTGTCTGCAGGAAATCATCAACAATGATCCAGAGGTAAGTCCATACCTGAAGGTTGTTATGGTTGAGAATTATAACGTAACAAAGGCTGAAAAATTAATTCCGGCTTGTGATATTTCCGAGCAGATTTCACTTGCATCTAAAGAAGCCAGTGGAACAGGTAATATGAAATTCATGCTGAACGGAGCTGTAACACTCGGAACAGAGGATGGAGCAAATGTTGAGATTCATGAACTCGTTGGAAACGATAACATTTTTGTATTCGGTGCATCCAGTGATGAAGTAATCGAGCATTATGCAAAGGCTGATTATGTCGCAAGAGATTTCTATGAGAAGAATCCTGCGATCAAGGCAGCAATTGACTTTATTACAAGCGAGGAAGTTCTGAAAGTTGGACAGAAAGAGAATCTTGAGAGACTGCAGCATGAGATTATCAGTAAAGACTGGTTCATGACTCTTCTTGACTTTGATAGCTATAAAGAAAAGAAAGAAGAAGCACTGAGAGCTTATGCAGATCAGAAAGCATGGGCGAAGAAAACACTTGTAAATATTGCGAAAGCAGGGTATTTCTCATCTGACAGAACAATCGAAGAGTACAACAGAGATATCTGGCATCTGTAAGAGGAGGAGAAGAACGTGAAAAGAGCGAGCGGAGTATTATTACCGGTATTTTCATTGCCATCAAAATACGGAATTGGCTGTTTCTCAAAAGAGGCGTATAAATTTATCGATCAGTTAAAAGAGGCTGGACAGAGTTACTGGCAGATTCTGCCGCTTGGACCGACTGGATACGGGGATTCCCCGTACCAGTCTTTCTCCACATACGCTGGAAATCCATATTTTATTGATCTGAAGACACTGATCAAAGAAGGACTTCTGACAAAAAAAGAATGTAAAGTGTATGATTTTGGAGAGCAGGCAGACAGTATTGATTACGAGAAAATCTACAATTCAAGATTTAAAGTGCTGAAAAAGGCATTTGAGCGTTTTGAAAAAGATGAAGCATATGATAACTTTATCAAAGAAAATGCGTACTGGCTGGATGATTATAGCCTTTACATGGCAATCAAGGACAGCAAAGGTGGAATCAGCTGGAATGAATGGGAAGAAGCCCTGAAAAACCGCGAGGAAGCAGCACTTGAGAATGCGAGAGAAGAACTTGCAGAAGAGATTGATTTTTACAAATTCCAGCAGTATGAATTCGATAAACAGTGGTCACAGCTTCACGCTTATGCAAATGAACAGGGAATTCAGATCGTTGGAGATATTCCGATTTATGTTGCATTTGACGGTGCAGATACATGGGCATCTCCGGAGTTATTCCAGTTTGATGAAGAGAATAATCCGGTGGCAGTAGCAGGATGTCCTCCGGATGATTTTTCTGCAACAGGACAGTTGTGGGGCAATCCGCTGTATAATTGGGAATATCACAAAAAGACAGAATACGACTGGTGGATTAAGAGAATCCGTCATTGTCTCAAATTATATGATGTAGTAAGAATTGATCATTTCCGTGGATTTGACGAATATTATTCCATTCCTTATGGAAATGAGACAGCAGTGGATGGAACATGGATGCCTGGCCCGGGAATGGATCTGTTCCGTACAATTGAAGAAAAACTTGGCAAATTGAATATTATTGCAGAAGACCTTGGATTCCTGACAGAAAGTGTACTTCAGATGTTGTCTGACAGTGGATTCCCGGGAATGAAAGTAATACAGTTTGCATTTGATCCAAATGGAGGCTCTGCATATCTCCCGCATAATTATCCGGAAAACAGTGTTGTATATACGGGTACGCATGACAATGATACAACAAGAGGATGGTATCACAGTACAGATAAAGCGACGCGAGATTTTGCAAAAGAGTATATGAATGCACAACGCCTGGATGAAGATGATCTGGCGTGGGATTTCATCCGACTTGCAATGAGCAGTAAGGCGAACCTTTGCGTAACTCCGATGCAGGATTTACTGAACCTGGATGGCAAGGCAAGAATCAATGTACCGTCTACACTTGGCGGAAACTGGACCTGGAGAATGGAGAAGGGACAGTTTGATGAAGAGACGGTGAAGAGATTGAAACGTATGACATGGTTGTACGAACGTCTTCCGAGAGAAGTTGAAAAGAAAATAAAATAGTACAAGAGAGGGACCGTGTTGAACATGGTCCCTCTCTTGTTTTTTTGATTATTATTCAGACGTTTGCGAAACAGCTGTTTTGGCTATCGGATCTATTTGTTAGAGTTTGGAAACGCAGTTTACGCATCTGCAACAACCGAAAGAACTGACGTCCTTTCGGTTAAGGGCATTCGCCCTATGTTCC
>ERZ857693.2449-NODE-2449-length-18381-cov-6.585943_pt1 | contig 18381 bp, 12 predicted proteins | sample MGYA00519765_ERZ857693 | MGnify/ENA primary metagenome ERZ857693 (study PRJEB31778, sample SAMEA3449354) | human gut metagenome | biome: human gut; feature: human-associated habitat; material: faeces | place: United Kingdom | collected 2010/2012 ... | reverse complement strand
TGATGCCCACTTATATGATCCTGAAGCCGTTCCACTCCAGTTTCCAAAGTAACATTCCCATTTACCTGATGGTGTCCACTGATTAACTGTTGCTGCTGTATATCCTGATGGAATATTATCCTTTTCCTCAACACTTTTTACATCAAAAGCAATATTGTCAACATTTGCCACATATTTATGCGAGCCATCATTCTTAAATACAATATAGATATCATGAAGACCACTTACGGACTTTTCAAGTTTCTGACTTACTGTAGTATATGTACTCCAATTATCTCCTGTAACCGGAAGATTAATAGTTGCTACAGGTTCTCCTACCTTGCTGTCTATATACACCTGTGCATATCCGCCTGCATCACTCTTTTGTCCCGAATAATTAAAGCTTACCTGAGATGCCAAACCGTTAAAGTACACACTGTCATATCTTACCCATGTATTCTTTTCCACTCCACCAATGTTTTTGCCATCATTAATTATACGGTCGGACTTTGCATCAAACTCTTCTGCTTCTACTTGGCTTGCATCATGTATTTTAATTGTCTTCTTCTTAATGTCCACAATTCTACCCAATGACTGATAAGCTTTTAGAATTTCATCATCTGATGCTTCTTCATTATCATACACACTGCATGCCTCTTTTAAATTGTTTTCCAAGCGCTTCACAATCTGCGGATATTCACCTCTAGTGTCTATTGATTTTGCTACATCAATGGCATTTTTTAAATCACTCTTTAATATTCCGTTATCCTTATATCCCAGCATCTCAACTTCTGACAAATAAGCATCTGTTCCTGTAAGAACAACTTTATATCTTGAGTATTTGCCCACTTTGTCTGCACTTATTACAAATGGTCTTGTATACTTGCCCCAAATATTAAAGAACAAGCTGCCACTGTCATGGTAGTCTCCCAGTAAAACCCAGTTATCATCTTCATTATCGCCATACACCCGTGCCCTATCCGGTGTTCTTCCTGATTTTGATGATGTAAGAGTCAACATTCTTACAGCTTTTTTATCGGTAAACTTAAACATAAGTGTAGTTGTATTATCAACCTTTGTCTCTGTATCTGAATCATCATCAAATAAGTTATCCAATGTAGTCACTCCTGCACTTGAAGACTTATTGGCATCCTTTGAATAGTCCGTATATACTTGCGGCTTATTGTCATCTTTAGTTATGGATGTAAGGCTATCCTGTTCAAGTCCGCGCTCTTTATTAGGTGTTGAGGACATATTAAATTCAATTGTTCCACCTTTAATTAAATTCTCGTATTTTATAAATGTTTTATCATACTTTTCTCCATTAACGTACATACTATCTACATACACATTTTCCTTACTATTGTTATTTGCCTTAATTACCAGTTTTTTATTTCCTTCCAAATTAACAGTTACTTCTTTAAACTGTGGTGAACCGATAGCAAATTCATCATTTCCCATTGACAATGGATAAAAGCCGATGGAAGACAATACATACCATGCTGACATTTCACCATTATCTTCATCACCAATATAACCCTGCCCAAAGGTACTTCCTGCATAACATCTTGCAAGAATATCTCTTACATACTTCTGTGCCTCCCACGGACGGGATGAGTACAGATACATGTATGGAATATGATGGGACGGCTGATTGCTGTGTCCATACTGACCCAGTTTTACTTCTCTTGCTTCCCTCTGTTCATGAATACCACCAACACCATCCATGGCGCCATATCCAATATATCCTCCATCAGTTGTAAAGATTGTATCAAGCTTGTCTGCAAGCTGGTCGCGACCGCCATATAAGTTTGCAAGTCCAATTCCATCCTGTGGTACAGAAACTGCCATGTTAAATGCATTGGTTTCTGTATAATCTGCCCCCCACCAGAATGGATTAAATCCCGTATTATTTTCACTGTTTCCTAAATTCAAAGAACCGTCAGCTTTTCTTCCTCTCAACCATTTTGACGTGACATCCTGACCAGAATCGTCAAATAAGAGGGAATAGTTCTTTGCTCTGTTTAGATAGTAGTAATATTCAGACATATAGTTTGCTTTCTTTGTTGCATCGTTCGTCTGATTTGCCAATTTCTTTGCCATCTGAGCAATTCCGTAATCGTTAATATATCCTTCCATGGACCATGAGAAATTTTCATTTTCATCAGCAGGTACATATCCAATAAAGTTCGAAATATTTAATTTCTTTCTTCCTCCATTTGTAAGGTTATCGGATACAGTAGCTGAATTTCTCAATGCGGACCTGTATGCATTTTCATAATCAAATGATATGCCCTTCACCATTGCATCGGCAAAAATAGCATCACTGCTTGTTCCCACCATACTGTTGGTTCCACCTGGTGCAATCCATCTTGGAACCCATCCTTGATCTTTATAATGCTGTACCAAACCGTTTAACAACTCTGTTGCTTTGGACGGTGTAAACAGTCCATACCCTGACCATGCAGTACGATATGTATCCCAGAAACCATTATTAATATAAATCTTTCCCTCCACAGGATTTGCATTATCATCTTTGTAAGGGCTCTTGTATTTCCAAACCGGATTACTGTTTGACCCTGTATTTTCTGACATAAGATTTGGATAACAATACATACGATAAATACAAGAATAAAGTGTAACTAACTGTTCATAATTTGCGCCTTTAACATTTGTGATAATTCCAAGCTGATTATCCCATTTAGACTGTGCCTTGTTATAAACCGTTTCAAAACTGTCTCTCCCAATTTCAAGCTCCAAATTTTTCTTTGCCTGATCATAGCTGATGTATGATGTGGCAAGTTTCATTGTAACTCTATTGGAATTAAAGGATGCAATACTTTTCCTGTCATTTATTTTAGATCCCTTAGGAGTCTCACTAAATTCTCCGTAAATGTACATACGCTTCGAACCATTCCCTGTATGGTCAGAATATGTTTTAAATGTGTTTCCGCTATATTCGGTCCTACTTCCACCATTGGCACAATCAAAGATAACACTCTTGTTTGCCGTGTTATTATAAGTAAACCGTACCACTGCGCCATGAGATGTCGGTGTCAGCTCTATCTGTGAATTTGCTGCATCGCCTCCATTGCCATCAAAAGAAACTTTATAATAATGCGCTTTTGCTACCTCATTATTATGACTAAAGTTTGCTTTTAACGTTCCCAATCCATAATCGTCATTTGTATTATAATCTTTGCTGGTATTTACCATAAATTGCCAGGTTCCTCTATCACCAACCCATATAGACGGTTCATGGCTTATTCTCATACAACGAAAATCATCTGTTTTCTGATATTCATAAGCCGTATTACTGCTTGCGCTGGTTGCAGGAATCCAAAAGTTGAATCCGTTTGGCACTGTTACTGCCGGAATTGTCAACCCTCTGGAGAAGTTTCCTGTATTGTTCGTTCCTCTTAGAATATTTACATAATCTGATAAATGAGAATATACCGGATAATCCTGATTATATATTTCAATGTCATCAAAATATGTCTGGAATTTTGCTAAAGCCCTCGCATTATGAGCTTTCATATCGTACACAACCAAAATCTTTTCAATGACTTTTCCCTTTGCCACATCACCAATTTTGCTGTAAATTTCATTCCACTGTTGTGCCACCAGTGTACGACTATCTCCCTGAGACTGTGCATCCACCTTATTTCCATTTTGATCAATTGCACCTAACTCACTTAAATAAGTTCCATCCTTAAACTTTAAATCCACAGCCATATGCATCTGTGTATATTCATAGTCATATTCGTCTCCATTAGACATGGAAGGAAAAATTACATATCTTAAATTTGTATTATCACTTACTGTAAGATTCAAGTTGTCATAAATAACATTATAAGAATATGCATGACCAGTTCCTACATGAACTCCCTTGCATACAAGAGAGTGTCTTCCTGTCCAACCCACATTGGATTTTTGATTCCATGCATCGCTCGGTCCGGAAGTAATATTACTATTCATTCTGCTAATAGAAGCACCAACTTCCTGACACTTGCCTGTTGCAAGAATAAACTCTGAAAATTGTGTCATGGAACCACCATTTTTATTTGCTGTAATCCGCAATCTATACTGGCGATATGCTTTGCTGTTATCCAATTCAAAATAATTTTGTTTATATCTGCCATTAAACACCTGATTTGTTTTATTGTCGATGGTTACCCAGCTTTCATTATCCGAATTTCTACCCTGAAGACTCCAATTCTTAGGGTCTCTTCCGGGAGCATCATTCGCAGAAGTTATCGCATACGATTTTATAACCTGTTGACTCTTTAGTTTTACAATAACTTCCGACGGCTTTACCTCAGTTAAATATTTTGTTCTAGAGTTTCCGTCAAACAAATTTTTCAAAACTTCATTATCATTTTTCGCGGCACTTCCCGAGTAACTCTCGATTTCACCGGATAAATTTCCATTTATCTGATAGCTTAGTTCATTTGTTGCAATATTGGCGGCGCCCTTCTTATCATCTACTGTAGAAGTTTTAAATCCATCTGCTGATTCAAAGGATGTAGACCATAATTCTCTTTTTGTTATATCTGCATCTATCACTTTTCCATGCACAGTTTCGCTTTTCGTAACGAATCCCACAGGGAGAGCCATACATACTGCAAGTAGAATACTGATACCCTTTCTTAATTTTCCTTTCTTTGTCATAATGTCCTCCTTTTCAACTACAACATAACTGTACCTAACATAAAAATGCCATATCACTTATGCCACATAATCATTAAAATATATTTTATATTATACCTAAAATGTTGTTTGCCGCATATACTTTCTAAAATTCAGATACCACTAATAAAAAACATGCTTCGCCTATTCAACTCCCTCGCCCCTCAATCTTGAGGGGTGGGCTTTTCTTTTGCTTTATTTTTCTGCATAATAGACATATGAATATCTTACAAAGAATCTTTACCGACTATTATGAAGAAATTAAACATACTCTTCATTCCAGCTTGACACCATATGTATTTCTCCTGTGTCCATATCAAGAGCCATATTATCAGACATTCTGCTCATCATATGACCATCTGAATCAAATCCAGTATCTCCGCTTCCAAAGATAAAATCGCCATCTTCTAAATCAAAAATACTCATGCCGTTTCACCTCCTGCCTTTCGTTCTGTCTTTTTACGACCGTTATAAGTGTTTGCAGGTTTTCCATTTTTATTATCTGGTGATGGAGGAAGAGAAGTGTTGGAACTGTCATTATTTATGATGCTCTTTAATCGTGCATTATCTTCCTATAGGATTTTATTTTTTTTCAATGAATCGTTCTCTTTTGATAACTCATCAATTCTGTCATTAAGTACTGTAACATCTTTTTTATAATTATTTTCGACTGAATCAAGACGTACCATGACATCCATCAATTGATTTTATATTGTTTCTTATGTATAATGGGGAATGCAATATAAATATTTTAACAAGGGAGTACTTAAAATGAAGATAACTATTAGGAATTTGTTGATTATTAACATATTTGTAGTTTGTATGATTTCAGCTACATCAATAAAGGTTAGTGCCGACAAAGGTGCATGGACTGTTACAGTACAAAAAAAGCATAAAGTTAATGTTAAAGTAGAAACATTATCGGGATATGATGCTGATTGCACAAGAATCAAGGTTTTGTTAGATAATGCCACTAAAAGAACAGTTGTTGTTGATGTAGGAGATGAAAAATCCGCTAAAAAACTTGAAGATAAGAACGGAAATATAAGCATTCATGATTTAATATTAACACATAATCATAGCGATCACATTAACGGCTTGGATTACATCAGTAAAAAAAAGGACGGAAACGTATATATTAAAAATTTATATGTAAATACACTTAATTATGAGCATAATAAGAAAAAAATGTCTAAATACTTAAAGGCATTAGTAAAAAATAAGAAGGTTAAAATCGAAAAAATATTTTTCGTTGGTCCTTATCAAAAACAACCAGAAAAAATTCATGACCTTAAGTCCGCTGGCATTAAGTCCGCTGACATTAAGCACGAATATAAAAACAAAAATACTTACATCAATGTTCTTCATACAGGATGCCAAATTATTGTTTTGCCACCAGTGGACCGTTTTGTTGGAGATTCTAGTACTGTTGTAAATAATAGTAGTATGATGGTAGTAGTACGTGATAATTCGTCGGAGCATGCTCAGTATAAAATTATTCTTCCTGGAGATATTCAAGGAGGTGCGATGGAGAAAATTTTAGAAAAAGACAGATATGATCAATATATAAAAAGAGATTACATTAAATACTTACAACCCTATAACTCAGATAAAAATAATCTAAAATATCAAGATATTTTATATAAGGCTTCTCATCATGGAAAAGGAAGATGGCATGATTTTTTGGAACTAAATAAAGATCCCAAGAAAGATGATACAGTAGTATTCGGAGTGAATACCGAAAAAACTTGGAAATCACAGCGAACTAATGAAGAAAATATGAAGAAACCAGAGTATCAATATTTACGAGGACTTGTTTGTTATGATATTAAATGTCAAAGTAAAAAAGGTTATTCTAATGACAAAAATTATCAGTACACAAATATGGGATTATACGAAAAAGAATTGATAAAATTAATAAATCCTAAGGCCATAATAGCGAGTCAATATACTAAAGCTGGTACCGACAATCAAGAAAAAGGAAAATTCATCTTAGCTAATGCTGAGCTGTACAAGAGATATATAAGAAAATTAGTCCCAAATTTAAATAATGTGGATATTATACGTGGAAGATTTCAGAGTAAGTCAGATGTGAAAAAAACAGTTGATTTATCAGAATATTTTTCGGATAAGTAAAAAGCTATATAATATATTGGAATGCTCCCTTGGAAAATCGTAATCTATAATATCAGTCTATTACTATAGTTTTTATTGACATGTAGCAAAATTACTGAATAATGCAATTAAGGGCAGAAGCGAGAAAATCAGCTCTGCCCTTAAATAAATATGAGACGAGGGTGCTTTTATCTGTTAATTTACCTATATTATATTATTTGTATTATCCTTCTGATTTCGTGTTGCCATAGTGTTGCCACGGAAGTATTGTAACATAAGTCAGATTTTATTTCATTAAGTTATTTTAATACCTATAAAAAATACGTTTCAAATTTAATGAACTATCATTCTTCATAATGACATTTTATACACAATACTTTATTTTTTAGTGCTAGTGCATAAAATAATCTAATTGCAAATCAATAATTTTCATTACACTATATATTATAATGTATATAGTACAATATATGACTATTTACGTCATATAAAAATACACTGTAATTATCATTATTTGACCCTGCTCTCAGGCTATAATAGTCTCCTTCATTTATATTATCTGTTTCAAAGTCATACTTATTGCTATCCTCCATACTTTCATAAGGGAACTTATCAAAATAACTCTTTATATCATCTATATTTTCTTTTGTTACAATAGAATAATAACTGTTCTCCTCAAATTTTTTATCCTCGCTTTCCTTATAGAAATATTTGCAATAATCTATATAATCTTGAAATCCATCACTGTAATATTCTTCACAGTTACTATACCCTTCAATAATCTCATTACTTTTGGAACTGCATGCACTCAGTAATATCATACACAATATAATACATAATATATTTCTCCTCATACATATCTCCTCTCCGCATTTTCTAACGTCTTGTATGCGGACCCTATTTTGTTATAATGTTTTTTTTGCATCATTTTTAACCTCATTTATGTATATTAATGTGATTAACCGCTCAAGTGGTAGCCACCCAAGCTTTCTTTTGTTGTTATCTGTATCTATTTGTTAAGCACTTCGTACAATCCATTCTTTAGTACATCTGACATTTTCAAAGAATGTTTTTTGGCATACATTGTAAGTCTTTGATGTTCTTCTTCTGTAAGCCTTACAGCAACAATTTTATCTTTGTTATTGTCTGATTTTGGTCTTCCCATCTTTGACATATGCATACCTCCTATGTTGTTATTATAGTTTTTGTTTAACAAAAAGTCGAGTTTATATTATTTTTCGGTAGCGTAAATTTACTGTCGGAAAATACATGATAGAGAATTCCTCATGTTTGTAACGAAGTACCTGAACACTCCAACCTAAAGCCGGCGTGCTCATTCCTGATGACAAAACATGTGCCGTATGCCGGAGCCGGGACATGCAATTTAGCTACCATAGTTATAACACTTAGTAAACAAACTGCTAATTTTTTCATTTTATCTCCCTCTTAATAAACTTATTAGAGGCTACCTTTTCGCAGAATACAAGACATACATGACATGTCCATCTCTTAAAAAGCTAGCCTCTTTAATTACTTTTTAATTATTTAATTTTAAGTTTCTTCTTAAACAACTTAATGGCTTTCTTATTTCCTTTAAGTTTAGTCTTCTTAGACTTAATGTTTTTCTTTGCTTTCTTGCTAAATGCATTCTTATTTACAGTCTTAAGTTTTTTACCTTTGAATGTAATCTTCTTAATCTTGTTATCTCCTATAAATGCCTTAGAACTTATTGTCTTAACTGCTTTTCCAATTACTACTGTTTTAAGTTTTGAGCACTTCTTAAATGCATTTTTTCCGATAACAGTTACCTTGTTACCTATTGTTACCTTCTTAAGTTTCTTCATAGACTTAAATGCCTTGTCTCCAACAGCTGTTACATTTAATCTATATCCCTTACAATCTGCTCTGTCCGGAATTGTAATCTTTGTTATTTTATTCTTCTTAGCAGCTACTACACCAATAACCTTTGATTGTCCTAATGTTGCAGTATCAATTGATGTAATCTGGTATATGAAATTTCCTGCCGTATATGTCATTCCAACGTATACGCTATGGCTAGGAGGCGCATCCTTATAGGTGGCCTCAATCTTCACATCATTACCGGGCATGGTGAAGGTGGTGGTGGCACTGGTCTCGTTAGCCAGTGTTACGCCGCCTGCCTTAACGACCCACTTATCAAAGACCTTGCCGGTCTCCGGTGCGTCTGCCGTAACGGTGACCTCAACGCCCTCCGTGGCGCGGGTGATGGATGTGCCTGCGGCAACGGTTGCCGTGCCGCCGGTGACGGTAACGGCATAATCCCGCAGGGCGGGAATCTCAGTGTTCTCGTTGCGCTTAGCATGGCAGCCGGTGCATTCCTCGTGCTGCTTGCCGGGCTGATTCAGCGCCGCCTCCTGATCCACTACCCATGCCCAGGTATGCTCGGCGGTTTCGGTGTAGTTTGTGGCTTCGCCTGACTTCTTGCACTTGGAGCAAGTACGGCTATGGGTGCTTTCATCAACCTTCGTCCATGCGGAGAAGGTGTGGGCTTCAAACTGCATATCACCGCATGTGCAGCTTCTGAAATGCTGGCTGTCGTCCAGCATCGTCCATGTGCCGTAGCTATGCTTATGAGGGGCTGTCAGCGCCGGGAAGGTGTAGCTGACCTTACCATCCGCATAAGTTGCCACATAGCCGTTGACAGTGTAGAAGCAGTTTGCATCGAAGCTATAGCCTTCCGCTGCCGTCACAGGGATGGAAACGGTGTAAGCCGCTGCGCCAAACTTGCCGTCCGTCACAGCAGGAGACCATGTCGGTGTGCCAAAGGTGTACCGGGTGTCATTGGCTCCGGTGGCCGTGGTTGCAGGGGCTTCGCCGTATTTCGGGGCGGTAACCGTCAGCGCAACACTGTTGATCTTGCTGGTATCGGGTGTCTGATACCTTGCGAGGATACCATATCCGGCCAAATTATCCGTATGATACTCAGCGTCTCCGCCGTCTGTAACCGTGTAGGAAACATTATACGCCTCTGTAATGTCATTACTGCTGTTCTTAAATTGCAGATTTACCATATAGAGATATGTCTTATTCGGCTTTACAGAACCAGTTATTGGGTCCTCGAAAATGTTTTCGTATACGGAGGATGTAAGCTCAACGTCATCCGGAAGGGTGGTGTCTACAAGCTCGGCTGCCGGGAAGCTCTGACCAATCTTGTCATTCAGCGTAGGCAGCTTGACCTTGACCTGCAGACCTGGTTTGACAACATTTGCATCCTTCAGCTTGAAGGTAGCGGTCAGGGTTGTGCCTCCGTCGGCAAGCGTATAATTGCCTACAACTTCAGCATTACTTGAGTCAAAAATTTTATTGCTATAGATTCTATCCCCATCAAACGCAAACCCTGTATCTGCCTTAAAGGTTACAGTGCCTTTGTAGATTTTGCCGGCTTCAAATGTGGTTACATCGCTGCCGTCCTCGTTCTTCCAAACAATGCTCTCCACCTTGTAATTTGCACCGCTAATCTTTACCCATTCTGCCGGTGTGTAGTCGCCGGGATGTTCACCGGCAATCGGGCTGCGTGGAGAAGCATACACATAGGTGATACGCTCCTTTTCACCGTCAATCTCATACCCACACACGGTACACTTGTACTTATCCTGACCTTCAAGGTATTTCCATTCATGCGGCTTTTCTTCCTGCACACCACAGCTGCACTTCCGGAAATGGACGTTGCCGGTGCCGGCAATTTGCCATGTGCCGAAATTGTGTTCATGTCGAACGGGCACATTCACATAGATAGTCATTCCTTCGCCGCCGTTATTGATGCCGGAACCCGTGCTCAAGTAATCGCCATTCAGCTTCACTTGGGTATTGGTATTAAAGGCATAGCCGTCTTTTGCCGTCAGCGTTATGCGTGCGGCATAGAAGTTGCCTGCTACTGCTCCAGACGCAGGAATGCCTTCCCAAACCGTATTGATGGTGCTGACACCGGTGTTAGTGCCGGAGAGCGTGAAGTTATCTCCCGATGCAGCTCCTTCCTTCAGTTTAGGAACTTTCAGTGTCACGCTGTCGATTGGAAGATCGACAGCTTCGCTCACCACCAGCTTGACGATATGCTGGTTGCTGAAAATACCGACGGAGCTACCGTTCTTATCCAGATTCAGCTGCAAATCATAGGAATAGACCTTTGGGTCTGCGCCCGCAGGAATGGTGACCGTATGTGAGGTTTTATCGGCAGCGATGGTATCTGTCTGCTGTACTGCAGTAGAACCGGAGATATAATGCTCGCACGTGGTTCGATAGGTATAGCCCGCATTTACCAATTCACTCGCCAGAGGATACCACTCGAACTTGAGGGTATGCGCCTCGTCGTTGTTCAGATTCTCAACGGTGCCCTTCCAGTCCTTGAAGTAGTCGATCTTTTTGCCATCCAGCGTGACGGACTTCATGCCCCATGCGTTGGGGATGATCGTGGTCGGCTGGTTATTCACAGCCTTGATAATAAAGGCATATCCTCCCGAGTCGTGTTCCGATTTCCTGTAATTGGTAATGTACTTGTTGTAGCTGTTGTAATCCTGCGCCGCAAAAGTGCCGTTGCCCGTTTGGATGGCGCTTTGTCCCAGCAGCTTGTCGGCCAGCTGATAGATTTCGTAACCCTTCAAGCGCTGTTTCACCGCAGAGGCGCTGTACACATAATTCCCGTAATTTTTATCAGCAGAGAATCCTTCGTGGAAGATGCCGCCGTTCAGCTTGGCCGCCACGTGGTACGCCATTCCCCGCTGCTCTTTATCATTCACCAGAGGGAATTTCGGTCTCAGCCAGAATTCCTTGCTGAATTTGCCGCCGCTGATGACCACTTCGGGCGTGGAAAAGCTGCTTTCAAAGCTGGCAGCCGCCCATGCCTGTACCTTTCCGAGGAAGGTGCCGCCTTTGATCTCGGCGAGCGTCACTTTACCGTCGCCCGTGGTGCTGCCTGCGCCGTTGAGCACGACATCCTTTTCAAAGGTGCCGCCGGTGATGATGACGCGCGAGGTCGTTTTATTCCACTTGCTATTGCTGGCATTCATACGCACAGGCCCTTGGAAGGTACCGCCGTTGATGGTCACTTTGGAGTTATTATTTGCAATCAGCGTGTAGCCACAGGAGCCGTTGTGCAAATCATCAAACTCGTCAAAGAATTGGGTCGTGTATGCGTTGCTGTCTTCGTATGTCTTCGGCGGAACATAGAGCGTACCTCCGTTGATGACAACCTCTCCGCCATAATGGCAATCGATCGTCCTTCTCCACAGAACACCTCGGAGTGATCCTGTATATACTTCTACCTCCAGCTTTCCGCTGTTCATCGTGAACTTGCCGTTTTCCCACACATTGATGAGAACATCGGCGTCGCCGCTCGTGACGCCGAGTATGCGTCCGGTTTGGGCTGCGCTGCTGTCCGAAAGCGTCAGACTGCTGTTCTCTACCTTAATCAGATCTCCCAATGCGGACTTTTGGGTGAACAACCGCAGCGTATGACCGTTCAGATCAAGCTGCTTCTGCCCTTTCACAGCGAGCGTGTCCAGCAGACCCATGCCGCTGTTCAGCGTGCCGGTGTCGATATCGCTGCCCAGCTTGATACTGCGCTGCCCCTCGGCAGTCATAGCCGCCTCAAATTGCTCATAGGAATTGACGGTCGTCCATTCCGCCGCATTTACCGTCACGCCGGTGATGGGCACCATTGTCAGTAGCATCACAAGCACCAGCAGGATGCTGACGATGCGACTTCGTGTGTTTGTTTTTGTCATATTATCACTTCCTCTCTCAATATCATTTTGAAAATTTGTCTATGCATTTTGTGTTGCCCGATTTAAACACTGTCGATCACCGAGGCAAAGTAGTTTTCGGATACCGAACCGAAGAGAAAAGCGTCTATCAGACCCTCGCGCTTTGCCTGCCGTACCTTTTCGGTCAAATCTTCATCTGTATCATCATCCACAAAGAGAATGACACGACAGCTTTCCGTGTTCCGTTTTACCTTGTCACGGATTGCCATTCGTTCTTTGAACATCCATGGCGAATACGCCTTGACCTCCATTAAAAGCACATCCGGTCGATGCGTCTTGCACCACTCGGCGGTTGCGTCCGGCGACTCGGAAATCACAACCTGGCAATCGTCCAATTTTTGCATCAGCATTCGCTCCATGGTGTGCGCATGGATATCGCTCTGAATGTCCAAAACGATTTTTTTCATCATTCATCACCACCTTCTAAAAGCATAACTCTAATCTTACAGTATCAATTGTACTGATTTTTTGGTGCTTGTCACTGGCACTTGTGCCAGTAACAGAAGAAAAATCTCGATTTTTTCAAAAAATTTTTGCCTTTTGGGTGCGAAAAACCCCTTGACCATACAGCCAAGGGGTTCAGTTTTGCTTATTCGTCTTTTAAGGTGGTTACCATGAGTTTGTTTTCAATGGCGGTTGCAACCAGTGCTTCTCTGCTTTCAAAGCCGCCCTTTTCCACCATATCGTCCAGGTTCCAGCGAACGCCGTTTTTGGAAATGCCCAGCTTATCGGCAATTTCCTGATAGGTAAAGCCCTTTATGTAAAGCCGCAGGATGTCTAACTGCCGTGGCGAGAAGGCATCGGACATCGTACCCTCCATTTCAATGGCCGGAGCAATATCGGGGAATACCTTTTCGCCTGCCAGGGTGCGCTTTACCACGCTCATCAGTTCCTCTGTGCCGTGGTCCTTATACCACAGGCTGTCGGCAGCACCCATTTTGGCTCTTTGCAAAACTTCGGGATCGACAAGCGAGGTAGCCACAACGATTTTGATTTGCGGAAAAGCCTTTTTGATGCGCTCTGCGGCGGCAAGACCGGAGTGCTTGTGCTGTGTCTGCACATCCATAAGGACGAGCTTTACGGTGGCGTCGCAATGCTTTTCCGCTTCAAAGGCGTCACGGAAAACGCCGACAAGATGAAACTCGCCGTCTGCAGCAAGACGATCGACAAAGTGCTTTTGGATGTATAAATCATCCTCTACAAGTATGGTGTTTATCATAGGCTAATCTCCTTTGCGGGAATCGTAATCAGAAGAGCAAATCGTGGATTGTGCGAAATATGCATTTCACCGCCGGAGCTTTCAATACTGCGGCGAAGCGTTGACAGGCCACTGCCTTCCTTTATCGGCTCTGTGGGTATTTTGCCGTTGTTGGTTATGGTAACATCATAGCGTTCGCCGCGCTGGGCAATGCGGATATATACCTCATTCCCGTCTGCGTGCTTGATGCAGTTGGTCACGCACTCCTTGGTGGCAGCAACGGTCAGCTCCTCGGCTACGGTATCACGGGGCAGGTAGCCGTCGATTTTTACAGCCACGCCAAGCTGCCGTGCGGTTCTTTTTACCTCGTCCATTGTGCTGACAGAGGTGACACGGTTGCTTGCCAGCATACCGATGGCATTTTGCAGCGCCTCAAGTTTTCGCTCGGTATCCTCTCCGCTGTCTATGATGTCACGGATGGTCAGGAGGCTTCGCCCGATGGTATCGTGAATATAGACCTTTAGGTCAAGGCTTTCCTTCTCCTTGACATCGTCCTCCATGCGAGCGTACATATTCCTGAGTTTTCGATTGACTTCTGCCAGTTCTTTATTTATTTCCTCTTGCTTTTGGTAGCCGTTATACAACTCGGTTACATTGTGCGCCGTTATCTGCTGCCAGCGGTCATCGCTGTCCACGGTGATATTTTGTGTGCGAAACTGCCAGACGGTCTTGTCGGGCAGGATGTAGCAATCATCCTTGACGGTTACGGATCTGTCCGGCACGCTCAGGGCATTTTCCATATCGCTTTTGATTTGCAGCTCGTGGCCGCAAAGGGCAAAGGAGAGCCTGCGCATACGGTTGTTGCACAGGATGATCCTGCCGTTGGGGTCGGCAAAGCAGATGCCCATAGGCAGCTTATCGGTTGCTTCCTTAATGGAGAACGGCGAGAGCTCGTTCTTTTTACGGCGGTATTCCCGCGGCAGAGCAATGGCAAAGTGAACTGCCGCAAGGAAAATGGCAGCGGCAAATATCAGCCACGGTGCATCCAGCAGAAATGCGTCCCCGATATTATCGGGATCTGCCTGGGAAACGGAGAACAGCAGTGGAATCATCACCGCCATGACCGCCAGACTCAGCAGGCTGCGCACCGGCTTATTGCTGCGAAGAAGCTGATACATAAACAGCCCGATTTCAAGGACGATCTCCACAAGCATGATAAACGGCAGCATAGTCTGCCAAAATTCAGAAATGGAAGAAAATGCACTCATTTCCTGTCACCTTCTTTCGTTTCAAATACAAGGCGCTGGTATTCCTCGTCATCCTCTTTTTCACAGCGGATACTGTCTCCGCTTACCAAAGAGGAAAGGTCGGCCTTGCAGCACACATTCAGTGACAAGCGCAAGCCGTCTGCCTTTATGAGGCTTACCTGTATGCCTGTTAAATTCAAAATATCGGCTTCAATAACCGATTCATAAAAATCAAATACAGCGGTCGCCGTTTTGCCGGAGAGCATGGAAAGAGACTCGTCCACATAGAGCGAGCTGCGAACGCCCAACAGCTTCAGCGTTTGGAGGGACTCATTGAAGGCACGGTGGAGTTCCGTTTCCGCTATTTTAATATCTCGGTCGGTAAGGAGCGTCAGATGCTTGCGGCGTTTAATATAGCTGCACAGCACGGCAATCTCGGCAAGGAGCGTTTTGGCGCTGTCGGGATCGGTGCTTGAGATTCGGCGGTATTCCTTAGTGAGCTCCGCAATGCGGTCGATCTGCGTCTGCGTAGCGGAACGCAGGAGATCATACAGGCGGTTTTGCTCCTCCACCTTGTGGCGCTTGGCTTCACGCTTGTATTCATAACGGAGTATTTCGTTCCTGTCGGCAAGCTCGTCTGCAAGAAGCTCGGAGTCCTCCTTGATGTCACGCAAAGCCGACACATCCTCTGTCCATACGGCATAGCCGCCGTCAATGGGCATGGTGTGAACGGTCAAGCCGCCCATCGTGACCGGGCTTTGCTCGGCTTTTTTCATCGTTTCCTTTGAGATAGGTGCAGTGTTTACAGCTGCATACCGAACGGTAAAGTCCTTGTCGGTGATCTCTGCCGATGTGCCGACAGAGGAGGCAAACAAGTCCACATAACGGCTGTTTGAATGTATATATCCGCAAGCGATACAAAACTCAAAGGTCAGAATATACATCACACTTTGGAATGCAGCAATATCGCCGAACAAGTGGAGCAGCCAATCCGCACCCGCATAGTAAAGTGCGCTGTAAACAATCGTCAGCAGCATAGGAACAATGGGCAGAAAGTGGAGCCTTCCTTTTTGCACGCGGCATTTGAAAAACATAATTACGAGTGCGGCAAAGGCACATAGTACCTGCCAGCCCACACTAATGAAGTAGCCTATCGAGTAACCGTTGTTTTTGTCTGTCCACACGGCGTCGTCCTTCGGAAAGGTAAATACGAATTGGTGCAGGTCATTTGTGAGCACGAGCAGAAGCAATACGCCGGAGATGATCCACAGAACCGACATTCCCTTGGGGAATTTGTATTCGTCCGGCTTTCCCAATGACATGGCAATCAGCAGTGCCAGCATAGGCACAAACAGCATGGGCAGATAGAACAGATACCACAGGTAACGGACGGCATCCGGCTGCCAGAATATAAAATACTTTGCCGAACGGACTACCATCCATATGATGAGTAGCACTGCGGTGACCGTCATAAACCTGCACACCTGCTTTTGCACGATCCGCTGACGGACGGAGAGCCCCCAGGCAGCGAACAGACCAATATAGATAAAGCTGCGCAGATAGGAAAACAGCATCGGGTAGAAACTGCCCCTGCCTACAATTCGGAAGCAATATGCCAGTATCACGGCAAGCGCAGCGATGCCGCTTGTTATGATAGTATTCTTTTTTTGTTCGGTCATAAACATACCCCATTTCGCCTTCATTCGTTTTTGCTTACCCTTGGGTATAACTTTTCAAATTAGATTATAGTATAAATCCGTCTATTCCTCAACTGCGTCTTACGAGACTTCAGGTTTTGCATTCCTGAAGGTTCTCCAAAAAATTATGAGAAGAAACTATATTCAAATATGATATGAACTTCTAATCACGCGAAAAGAAAAATAGTTCATATCGTCTGTTTGTCTAATTAATTACATCCTGTTCTTTTATCTTATTATTGTTATAACTAAATTACGTGGGAGCACCACTACTACTTTTTTAGTGTTCCTCATTCTCAACTACAATGCATTTCCTACCTGTAACAATGTAATCAATAGTAGTATCAAAATACACTGCCATTTCCATAAGCGTTATAATACTTGCTCCATTTTTTCCTTGCTCAATATTTCTATATCCATCTGTAGATATTCCAATGTCATATACTACTCTCTCCTGTGTTACTTTCTTTGCCTTTCTTAATTCCTTGATTCTTTTTCCACTTTCTTTGTTATCGTAATAAATCATCTTTTTCCTTTCTGGAAAACCAGAAGGGTTCGTTGTCTGCACCTGACAATTTAGTTACATATATGTTTTTCTATGCGAAATCAAAAAAGACACAAGGGAAATCCAAAAGAATCCACATATCTATAAGATACATACCAATTACCTCGGCTTTTATCCTTATATACTCCCATAAATCCCCCTTAATCCTGATACACTAGTTTTTTGAAAAAATACTTTGTATTTACTTTTCCCTGAACCACCATATATCCTTGCTGCTTTAACTCTTCGTTTAACATTCTCATGATTTCATATGCCTTACCATCTGACACTTCAAGAATTTTTGTTACATCTTTTACATCCATAAATAATTTATCTGTCATATTTCTAATCTCCTTTTTTTATAAATTGTTATTTTATTTTCATTGACTACAGTTTTAATATAAATGTATTTCTTCCCAAAGTCGTGGTAGCACCGCTACTACTTTACTTGCTTATAAAACGAAAATAAGGCTCCAATGTGACTAATTAATCACATTGGAGCCTTATTCTCCTATATTTGCCGAAATGGTATCATATTGGTATCACTTCGGTAATATTATATACAATTATGTGGTTCTAAGCCCTTTATTTAAAGGCTTTTTAAAAATTTGAATTCAAAAAAACTGTTACTCAAACTCGCAGAGTCTAGTTTGATTTAGGTTATTTCAATATAGTTATCTATACTGTTTTGTATTGATATTTGCATCTTTTCCACTCATTATTCTTCGTTCCACACATTTTTAGTACCAATCCAGTACCACTGCTATATTGTCATTATTGTGTGTAGTTCCGGTGGCTTGCAGGTTTGTTTACTATTCAGAGAATAATAATCTGATAGTTTGCAAGTCCACCTATGAAAACTATAATCTCCGGACGATGTTTCTGCAACTAGAAATTTTGAGGTACTAATGGATAACATCATTCTTTTCCATATCATTCATCAATTTATCAAAGTCACTTTCATATAGTGAATCCTGCATAACTCTGTATTTCTCAAACTCACTTTCTGCAAATTCCTTTGCAATAGCTGCTGTTACTTTTCCTTTATCCTGAAGTACATCCGCATCATTAAATCTAAGAAATGCGTCAAGCTTTGTTTTCCAATCTTCCATAGTCA
>ERZ857693.2431-NODE-2431-length-18518-cov-7.826030_pt1 | contig 18518 bp, 6 predicted proteins | sample MGYA00519765_ERZ857693 | MGnify/ENA primary metagenome ERZ857693 (study PRJEB31778, sample SAMEA3449354) | human gut metagenome | biome: human gut; feature: human-associated habitat; material: faeces | place: United Kingdom | collected 2010/2012 ... | reverse complement strand
GCCGCCCCGGCGCCGCTGGCCGACTGGTACGTCGACACGTGCACGCGGCGGATATGCGACACGTCCTCGATCGCCTTCAGCGCCACGACCATCTGGATCGTCGTGCAGTTGGGATTGGCGATGATGCGGCGGGGCGCGTTCTTCGCATCCCCGGGGTTGACCTCCGGCACGACGAGGGGCACGTCGGCATCCATGCGGAAAGCGCTCGAATTATCAATCATAACGGTCCCGTGCCGGGTGATCGTCTCGGCGAACTCCTTCGACGTACCCGCTCCGGCCGATGTCAGGGCGAAGTCGATTCCCTTGAAATCGTCGTTGTGTTGCAGCAGTTTGACGGTAAGCTCCTCCCCGCGGAATTTATAGGTACGGCCCGCGCTGCGCTGCGAACCGAACAGCACCAGTTCGTCGATCGGGAGCCGGCGCTCCTCCAAAATCCGCAAAAACTCCTGGCCCACAGCGCCGCTGACGCCCACAATAGCAATTTTCATCTCGATAAAGTTATAAAGTGATCATCGTTTCCGCTCGGACGAACCGTACACGGAAGCTCCGGAGGCAAAAATAACGATTTTCCGGGAAAAATCCTCCTTCCGGCCTGGAAATCGGCAAAATCCGGAACGCAGGCACACGATCCGGACACCGGAAAACGACTGCGTACGAACCGTTCCGCCCGCACCGCCGCCGCAGCAACCGCCCGAAAACATCCGCAGAAACGGTCCCGGCAAAGGCTGCCGCCCGCTTTCGCCCGCACCCGGCACCCACACCCGCACCCGCACCGCATCCATCCGGCACCCACATCCGCACCGCACCCTCCCGGCACCCGCGCTGCCGAGGGCTTCGCTCACGCCCGATCCGATTCCTCCGCCCGGGCGTCCTTTTCCCGCAGCGCCTCCTCGAGCTTCCGCTCGCGATAGACCTTCGGCGTCGCCCCGAACCGGGCGATGAATCCCCGGAAAAAGGTACTGCGGTTGGCGAACCCCGACTTGTAGATAATCTCGTCGATCGAGAGCCGCGTGGTCACCAGCAACTGCTCGGCCAGGTTCAGCCGGTACTCCCGGATGATTCCCGCCGGGGTCTGGCCGGTGATCGTCCCCAGCCGCCGGTAGAAATTGCAGAGACTCATGCCGAGTTCACGGGCGATGAACTGCGTCGAGAACCCCGGATCGAGAATGTTCCGGTTGATGATGTCGAGCATCCGCTCCAGAAACGCCTTGTCGTCCTTGTGCAGCAACCGTCCCTGCGTGAGGTCGAAGGCGCTGTAAACCGAGCGTCCGTAGCTTTTCAGCGATTCGTAACGGCGCAGCAGCTGGTCGACGACACTCTGCAAATGGGTAATGTCGAAGGGTATCTTCAGGCAGATGTCCACGCCCAGTTCCAGCCCCTCGACCTTCACGTCCGTACGGGAAACCGCCGTCAACAGGATAATCGGGACCTGCATCAGCTGCTTGGTTTCCCGGATGCTGCGGATCAGCCCGATCATCGCCGCATTGAGCGACACCGTCCCGCAGATGATGATCTGCGGCTGCGCTTCGGCCAGTTTCTCCTGCGGGCATTTCAGGTCGGAGACGATCCGCACGTTGTAGCCGCCGCTGAACAGACCGGCGATGAAATCGGCCATATCCCGGTCCTCGTTGATGACGAGCATCGTCGGGAGCATGTCGCCGAACGTCATCACGGAGGCTTCGGGAACCGGCACGGGCAGGCTGAACCGCTGTCCGGGAGCGATGTCGGGCTGTGCGGCGGACCGGGCCGCACGAGTGATCTCGAGCCGCGGCAGCGACAGCGTAAAGGTCGTCAGCCCGTCGCGGCTCTCCACCCGGAATTCGCCCTGGAGCTTGGTCACGAGGTTGTAACAGATCGCCAGCTCCAGGTCTTCCTTCAGCGACACGCCCTGACGGCTCAGCGCCCCCAGGTGGTTGAGCAGTTTGTAACGGTCGAAAATCAGTTCGATCTGCCCGGCATCGAGTTCCACGCCCCGGTTCGAGACCTCGATCCGAAGCCGTTCCGCCGCGCCGGAAGTCTCCTCCCCGGCGCAGGAAGCCGCCCCGTCCGGACGCGGCACGGAACAGATTCCGACCGAAACGCTCACCTCGCCGCCCGGCTCCGTTCGGCGGAACGCATTGGACAGCAGGATATTGAAGATCATCATCAGGATATTGCGCACCGAAGGGAACAGCACGCCGCTGCCTACGGCCGTCCGGTAGGCGATACGGTTCTCCCCGGCATAATCGGCGAATGTCTGCGCGATGCCGCCGGCCGTGCGCGAAACGTCCAACATCTCGATATCGTCCGAACCGTCGACGGGATCGGTCGACTGGAATTCGTTGAGCATATAGATCAGATCGTTGATCTTCTGCGCATTGTGCCGGATCAGCTCCGCCTGCCGGCGGACGAACGCGTCGGCCGACTTGCAGCCCATGATCTGCTGGCAGGGACCGTTTATCAGCGTCACGGGGATCGAGAGTTCGTTGGTCAGGTTGGAGAACGACCAGATGCACGACTCATAGACCAGTTCCCGCTGCCGCTGTTCGTAGAGCGACTGCCGGAGCCGCGTCCGAAGCCGGCGGCGACGGATCAGGTATCCCGACACGCCGATAACGACGCCCAGCGTTGCGGCGAGATACCCGATCCAGGCCCAGGTCGAGGCGTAGGGCGGAGCCAGCACGCGGATCGGCAGGCGGCTGACGGGACTCCACTCCCCGGTCGTATTGTTCCGGTAGCGCACCCCGAGCGCATAGCGGCCCGTGGGAAACGCAGCGAAAGCCAGCGTGTTGCTGTGGTAATTGTCATGCCAGTCGCCGTCCAGTCCCTCGATATTGTAAAAATAGGAATAATTGCTGCCGTTGACGTAATCCAGCGCCGCGATCGAAAGACTGAAAGCATTCTGATGATGCCGCAGCACCATCCGCCCCCGGCGCATCAGCGCCCCGACATCGTACGACTCGCCGTTGGCCCTCACCTCGCGGAACCGGATGGGCGGCATGTAGGAGGCCGCTTCGGAATCCCCGCTGTCGGAGATGACCACGAAGCCGTTGATCCCGCCGAAAAGCAGTTTTCCCCGCTCCCGGTCGTAAAAATAGGCTCCGTCGCTGAACTCGACCACGTCAAGTCCGTACGAAGCGCCGTAAACCACCGAACGGTTCGTCGCCGGGTCGTAGCGCACGATGCCGGCATTGGTCCCGACCCAGATGTTGTCGAGCGAATCGACCAGCAGGCCGTGGATCACCCCGCAGCGCAGCTGGTCGTTGCTGTAATCGGGTTCCGCGCCGCCGCCCGCCGGATCGTAACGCACCAGGCCGCAGCCGGTCCCGAACCACGACGAGCCGTCCGAACAGCACACGCCCGCCGTCACGTCGTTCACGGCCAGCCCCCGGCGGGTGTCGAACCCGACGGTCCGGCCCTCCCGGGTGCGCCTGTCATAATGTACGACGCCGATACCGTGGTTGCAGAACCAGAGGGTGGAATCGGACTCCTCGCAAACGGAGAAAAAGAAGTTCCGGCTCCGCGCCTTGAGTCCCAGCTCCACCGGTTCGACATTCGCGGCGACGGGCGCGTCGGCGCTCCCGGACAGTTCGATGCGCCAGACCCCGTAGCCCACGCTCGCAGCCCACAGCACCCCGTCCCGGTCCTCGTAAAGCCCGTGAATGCGCCGCAGCGCCCCGCTCCGCGGCAGTTCGAAAATCCGCCTGTGCCGGTACGAGTAGTAGCACACGCCGCCGTCGCCGCCGATCCACAGCACATTGCGGCGGCTTCCGGCAAACGTATAGACCGAATTTTTCCCCAGCGGCGAATCGGCGGCCGTATAGCTGTCGGTATTCTCCCGCGTAAAGGTCCGCCGGGAGTAGAAATCGCGGATGCGCAGGATGCCGTCGTTCTTGGTCCCGATCCAGAGGTCGCCCTCCGGGTCGACATGGAGCGCCTTGATCGGTTTGGTCAGCAGGTAGGGCAGCGTTTCGTAGGTGACCGAACGGATCGCGACCTCCCCGACCGCCTGCCGCAGCAACCCGCTGCCGTCGGTTCCGATCCAGACAATATCCTGGTTACAGTCCTTCAGCAGCGCAAAAACGCCGCAGTTGACGTCGATCTCCTGCAACTCGTAACGCCCCTCGATCGGATCGGTCGAACGGAGCCGCAGCACGCCGCTCATCCCGAAGGCCAGCACGTAATCGTCCTTGTCGCTGATCACCGACGAAAGGGCGCCGCGCCGTCCGAGCTCCTCCCGCAGGTCGAAAATCGGGAAAGCCCGCCGCTGCCCGGTGTCGAAGCGGAACAACATGCCGTTCCGGTCAGTGAAAAAGATCGTCCGGTCGCCGTCGTAACGGGTGAACACCACCCCGTCCGGCAGCGGCATCCGCTCCCACTCCCCCACCGAAGCCCTGCCGCCGGCGTCATAGGCCACCTGCGCACAACGAATATCCTCCGAACGCACCAGCCACAATACGCCGTCGCCGTCGAGGCACATGCGCAGCACCCCGTTAAGCTCCTCCCCGCGGACATCGACCGGCTCGAACGCACCCTGCGACGCCACATATCCGTACAACTTGTTGCCATGCAGGAAAAACGCCTCGTCCCGGCTGCGGGCCGCGAATTTATAGACCCGCTGGAATCCGGCAAGCATTTCGATCCGCCGGTCGCGCGTGTCGAAGCGGTCGACGCCGTAGTTGGTCCGCACCCAGAGGTAACCGTCGTCCGTGGCTACGATCTCCTGAATCAGGTTGCCCGAGAGCCGGAAATGCCGGGCGGAATTACCGTCCCACAGATTCAGTCCGTCGCAACTGCCCGCCCAGATATACCCGTCCGCATCCTGCGCCAGCGACAGAATCGAACTGTTCGACAGCCCGTCGCGGTGGGTAATGCGGCGGATATTCTGCGGGAATGCACTCCGGACGACCGCGACCGCGAGGAGAAGGAATACGCATCTGAAATACATAGCAGGGCGAATTAGATAAAAACAGACCGGAATATCTATGTAAATATATACAAAAAAACCGGATTTCAAAACAAAATATCCCATTTAGCGACAACGCCGATTCCCCTTGGTACAAGGGCTTTTTCCCGGATACGCCGGATGGCTTTTCCGGCGGGCGGCAAAGAGCGATCTTGGGTGCTATGATATGAAATCATACTTCTTTTATAAGAAAATATACTCGCACAATGCCGTTTTCTGATATTTTTGTAGAAGCCCTGACGAAAGTTTCCGCTTCCCGAAAGGCTTATTTGCGACACCTATATATAAAACCCGCATGCAATGAAGAAAACGCACTCGTTTCGGCATCAGAGGTATTCGCATCAAAATCGGACGATAGCCGGGAAATCATTCCGGGCAGCCTCCGCATCGTTTTCCGTATTCCAGTTCCGCCGGTCGAAATACCGGAAGCAACGGCATCCGAACGACCCGCTCTTCGGCTGATCCGCCGTATCGTCCCTCTTACGTTCGCATCCTCCCGCAGCATCCCTACCCATACCCGCTGCACGCTTATTCAAACGCACTGTTCCTTTTCCGATAGCCGACGGCCCATCGGAAAGGCAGCCGGCCCGAACCTCGTACCAAACCCATTTAAATTTTCGCCTATGATAAAAAAATTGCTCTTATCGCTATCGGCGGTTTTCTGTATGACGGCAGCTTCGGCCCAGACCCAGACGGTCAAAGGCCGCGTCGTCGATGAGAACAACGCACCGGTCATCGGTGCGACCGTTGTCGTCAAGAACCGCCCGACAATCGGCACTTCGACCGATGTCAAGGGAGAATTCGCACTTCAAGGAGTCCCGAAAGGAGGGGGGGGGAAACTCCAAATCTCTTATGTAGGCTACAAAACCCAGGATGTTGACATTGCACCCGACATCCGGGTAAAACTCGAACCCGACGCCCAGGCCGTAGAGGCCGTCGTGGTGACGGGTATGACCAAGATGGACAAGCGGCTGTTCACGGGAGCCGCAGACCAGCTGGTTGCCGACGACGTGAAACTGGCCGGTATGGCCGACATCAGCCGCGGCCTGGAAGGCCGGTCGGCCGGCGTATCCGTCCAGAACGTATCCGGTACGTTCGGAACCGCCCCGAAAATCCGCGTGCGCGGCGCCACATCAATTTACGGCAGTTCGAAGCCGCTGTGGGTCGTGGACGGCGTCATCATGGAGGACATCGTCGACATCGACGCCGACGACCTCTCCTCGGGCGACGCCACGACGCTCATCGCATCGGCCATCGCCGGACTCAATGCCGAAGACATCGAGAGCTTCAACATTCTGAAAGACGGCTCCGCCACCTCCATCTACGGAGCGCGCGCCATGGCGGGCGTCATCGTCATCACCACCAAACGCGGCCGCGCCGGCGTGAGCACCATCAACTACACCGGCGAATTCACCTACCGCATGATTCCGTCCTACCGGGATTTCAACATTATGAACTCGCAGGACCAGATGTCGGTGTACATGGACATGCAGAAAAAAGGCTGGCTCAACCTCGCCGAAACCATCACCGATTCGGAAAGCGGCGTATTCGGAAAGATGTACCAGATGATTGCGGCCGGACAATTGCAAAACGACGACGCGAGCATCGGGAATTACCTGCGCGCGGCGGAGTTCCGCAACACGAACTGGTTCAGCGAGCTGTTCAACAACAACGTCATGCACACCCACTCGGTGAGCCTCACGTCCGGAACCGACAAATCGTCCTACTATGCGTCGCTGAGCGCCATGAGCGACCCGGGCTGGACGAAGACCAGCAAGGTGGAACGCTACACGGCCAACATCAACGCCACCTACAACATCTTCAAAAACCTGTCGCTGAACCTGATTTCCAACGGCTCCTACCGGAAGCAGAAGGCGCCGGGAACCCTGTCGTCGGCAACCAACTACGTGACGGGCGAAGTGAAGCGCGAATTCGACATCAACCCCTATTCCTATGCGCTCAATACGTCGCGCACGCTCGACCCCGACGAATTCTACACGCGAAACTACGCGAGCTTCAACATTCTGCACGAACTGGACAACAACTACATCGACCTTTCGGTCGTCGAGACCAAATTCCAGGCCGAACTGAAGTGGTCGCCCGTCGAGGGCCTCGACCTGAGCGCCCTGGGCGCGGTAAAATACCAGGCCTCGATCCAGGAGCATAACATCACCGAGTCCTCAAACCAGTCCGTCGCTTACCGGACCGTCGAACCGACCACCGTCCGGGACAACAACCCGTTCCTTTACACCGATCCGGACAACCCCTACGCCGTTCCGGTGACCGTGCTGCCCAAGGGCGGTATCTACGAACGCACGGACAACAAAATGCTTTCGTACGACTTCCGCGCGTCGGCGACCTACAACAAAACGTTCAACAACACGCATATCATCAACCTCTACGGCGGTATGTCGGTGAACAAGATCGACCGGCACAACACCTGGTTCCGCGGCTGGGGACTCCAGTACGATATGGGTATGGAGCCTTACTACGATTACCTGGCCTTCAAGCAGGGCATGGAGAGCGGCAGCAAGTACTACACGATCGGCGACTCGTTCTATCGCGAAGTGGCCTTCTTCTTCAACGGAACCTATTCTTACAAGGGACGCTACACCATCAACGGAACCTACCGCTACGAAGGGACCAACAAGATGGGCAAGAGCCGCAAAGCCCGCTGGCTGCCGACGTGGAATATCTCCGGGGCATGGAACGTCCACGAGGAGAAGTTCTTCAGCCACGTACAGCCCGCCCTGTCGCACCTGTCGCTCAAAGCCTCCTACTCGCTGACCGCCGACCGCGGCCCGTCTTACGTCACCAACTCGCTGGCCGTCATCAAAGCCTCGACCCCGTGGCGTCCGACCAGCGGCGATACCGAAACCGGTCTCAAGGTTTCGAGCCTCGAAAATGCGCAGCTCACCTACGAGAAGAAGCACGAGCTGAACCTCGGACTCGACGTCGGGTTCGTCAACAACCGGATCAACCTGGCCTTCGACTGGTACAAACGCAACAACTTCGACCTGATCGGCACGGTCACGACCCAGGGTATCGGCGGCGAGATCTCCAAATACGGCAACGTCGCGGAGATGAAATCGAACGGCGTCGAAATCAGCCTTTCGACCAAGAACGTCCAGACCAAGAACTTCAGCTGGACCACCAACTTCATCTACTCGCACATCCACAACGAAGTGACCAAACTCGAAACCTCCACACGCGCAATGACGCTGGTTTCGGGAACCGGATTCACGATGGAGGGGTATCCCGCCCGCTCGCTCTTCTCGTTCCAGTTCGCAGGATTGAACGAAGTCGGACTGCCGGTCGTGGTCAACACGGAAGGCAAACTCAGCTCCAGCTCCTTCAATTTCCAGGACAGCAACGAGAACAACCTGAAAACGAATCTGGTCTACTCCGGACCGGTCGACCCGACCGACCTGGGCAGTTTCGGCAATACGTTCCAGTACAAGGGATGGCGTCTGAACGTCTTTATGACCTACTCGTTCGGCAACGTCGTGCGGCTCAACCCGGTCTTCAGCAGCATTTACTCGGACCTCGACGCCATGCCGCGGGAATTCAAGAACCGCTGGATGGTCTCCGGCGACGAAGCCGTCACGAACATCCCGGCCATCGCCTCGAAGCGCCAGCGCCAGCTGAACTCCTCGATTTCGTACGGGTACAGCGCCTACAACTACTCGACGGCACGCATCGCCAAGGGCGACTTCATCCGCATGAAGGAGATTTCGCTTTCGTACGACTTCCCGAAGAGACTCATTTCGAAACTGCGGTTCTCTTCGCTTTCACTCAAACTGCAAGCCACGAACCTCTTCCTGATCTACGCCGACAAGAAGCTCAACGGCCAGGACCCCGAGTTCTACAACACCGGCGGCGTCGCAGCCCCCGTGCCGCGGCAGTTCACGCTCACAATCCGAATCGGACTGTAAAATCTGATTTATCTTAAAAAGATTCCTATGAAAAAAAGCATCATATATTTACTGGGCATAGCGATCGTCATTCCGGCATTCATGTCGTGCAGCGATTTTCTGGATCAGAATCCCGATCTGCGCACGACGCTGGATTCCGAAGAGAAGATCGCCAACATACTCGTCTCGGCCTACATCAGCGGGGCAGGCAGCTACCAGCTCGTTGCGGAACTCTCCTCGGACAACGTCTGCGACTACGGCATCACAAAGAATTACAACCAGTTCTATCAGGATGTCTACGAATGGGCCGAAGAGGTTACCAGCAACAACGACGCCCCGCGGAACATCTGGAGTTCGAACTACAACAACATCGCCAACGCCAACCAGGCGCTTTCGGCCATCGAGGAGCTGGGAGGACCTACCACCACGAGGCTCAAGGCCAGCAAAGGCGAAGCGCTGATTTGCCGGGCTTATTCCCATTTCGTACTGGCAAACATGTTCTGCATGCCCTACAACCCGGCAACAGCAGGGAACTGCCTGGGCATACCCTATATGGACCACGCCGAAACCGACCTCAACCCCAGGTACGAACGCGGAACGCTCCAGGAGGTCTACGAGATGATCGGCAAAGACATCGAAGCGGGCATCCCCCTGATCGACGACACGGCCTATTCGGTTCCGAAATACCACTTCAACTACAAGGCCGCCTGCTGCTTCGCCTCGCGCTACTACCTGTTCATGCAGGACTGGGACAATGCCATCAAATACGCGACGATGGCCCTGACCTCCAACCCGTCGTCGCTGCTGCGCGATTACAGTGCGATCGCCGCTCTGCCGAACGGCACCAGCAGGCATCAGGAATATGTCAATTCGGCCAGCACGGCCAACTTCCTCCTCCAGGCCGCGACATCGAACAGCGGACTGCTTTTCGACTGGTACTCCACCGCCGGCCGCTATTCGCACGGCAAACTGCAAGGAATCTATGAAACCGTTCAGCCGAAAAAAGGCGGTCCGTGGGGCAGCAGCGTGACTTTCAAAGCGCCGCATGCAGTGCTTGCCTCATCGGGCAAATACGTTCTTCCCCGGACATGGCGCGTGTTCCAATACACCGACCCGGTCGCCGGAACCGGATTCAACAAAGCGATTTCCGTTCTCTTCACCTCCGAGGAGGCGTTGCTCAACCGCGCCGAAGCCTATATTATGAAGATGAACGAAGACCCGACGGCGCTCGACAAGGCTCTGGAGGATATAAACCTCTACGCCGCGAACCTCTTCTCGGCAGGGTTCAAATCCATGACGGAGGCTTCGATCATCAAATGGGCTACGGAAACCTACCCCGACTACTCCGAACTCTACGTCGGAAAGACCTCGGTCAGCAGCCCGCAGACGCTCAATCCCAAGAAAAAGCTCCATGCGGCCCCCTACAACACGCTCGAAGAGGGCGGCCCGCAGGAGAGCATGCTTCAGGCGCTCATCTTCATGCGCCGCTACCAGTTCCTCCACGAAGGCATGCGGTGGTTCGACACCCGTCGCTTCGGCATCACGGTCTACCGCTACCTGCTCGATGAAGACGCCGAAACCGTCGTGCAAATCACCGATCAGATCAGCGACGAGAACGGTACGGCCGATCCGCGCCGCGCCCTGCAACTCCCGGCCGACGTTATTGCCGCCGGCCTGACCCCCAACCCGAGAAAATAACAAACCAAAGTGCGTATGAAAAAGAATCTGATATATCTGCTCTTTTCCGTCACGCTGCTCTGCGCAGCGCTGACAGCCTGTTCGGACAACGACGATCTGGATTCCACCAGCGTGGTCCGGCCGACGACCACCGAACAGAACGACCTCGACCGCTGGCTCAAGCGCAACTACGTCGAAACCTACAACATCCAGCTCAAATACCGGTTCGAGGACATCGAGTCGAGCATGGGCTACTACCTCACACCCGCCAGCTACAAGCAGTCGGTCGCCATGGCCAAACTGGTGCGCCACATGTGCCTGGAAGCCTACGACGAGATAACCGGCAGCACGGATTTCATCAAGGCCTATTTCCCGAAAATCCTCTACCTGGTCGGCTCGTATGCCTACAAGACCAACGGATCGGTGGTGCTGGGAACGGCCGAAGCCGGGGCGAAGATCACGCTCTACAACCTCGACAACCTGAACCCCAAGACCGTCAATGCGAAGACGGCCTATTTCAAGACGATCCACCACGAATTCGGACATATCCTCAATCAGACGAAACCTTACCCCACCGATTTCGCGGAGATTTCCGGCCCGGATTACGTACAGGACCAATGCTTCGAAATCTACAAGACCACCGAATCGGCGCTGCAAAAAGGATTCATTTCCCCGTATGCATCGAAAGCCGACGGCGAGGATTTCGTGGAACTCATCGCCCTCTACGTCAACCGGAGCGCAGAAGAGTGGGAGGAGATGCTGACGACGGCCGGCGACACGGGACGGCCGAAAATCGAAGCCAAATTCGAAATCGTCTCCAACTACATGAAAAGCACCTGGAACATCGACCTGAACGAACTGCGGGAAATCGTACTGCGCCGTGCGGAAGAAGCGCCCAACCTCGACTTCGACTCGCTGGATGACGAAGATACGGACTCGCCCGAAAATTCCGGTACAAACGAATAAGCGACACCGAATATGAAAAAAACAGCAATCATACTATTTCTGGTTCTGGCCATTCCTGCCCTGCTCACCTCATGCCTGTTCGACGAGGAGGATCTTTTCGACAAGTCCGCCTCCGAACGCATCGAAGCCGCCAAGCAGGAGGCCAAGACCGTGCTCGAAAGCGCTGAAAACGGATGGCACGTGCGCTATTTCCCCTCCCCGACCCAGGAGTTCGGCGGATACAACCTGTTTTTCAAATTCTCCGAAGGCAGCGTCACCGTTGCCTCCGAGATCGAAAGCAACCCATCCACCACCGAGACGAGTCTCTATTCGTTCGGCGAGGATCTGGGCGTCACGCTCAATTTCGATACGAAAAACTCGCTCATCAATTACTTCGTACACCCGAAAAATCCCGACAACATCGGATCGACCTACAAGGGCATGGAGGGCGACTACAAATTCACGGTGATGGAGACATCCGCGGCAATGGTCGTCCTGCGCGGCATCATCACGGGGAATTACTACATCCTGACCCCCGTTTCCGCGGACACCGACTGGTCGGAAGACCTGGAGACCTACCGGAACAATGCGGAAGACATGTCATTCAACACCTATTCCTTCGTCGTGAAAGACAAGACGTATTCGGCAACGCTCACGAACCGTCGCTTTGCGGTCAAGATCGACAGTGAAACCACCGTGTACGCACCGTTCATCTACACCAAGGCCGGCATCAGTTTCTACATGCCGGTCGAGATCGACGGAGTGACCGCACAGAACTTCACCTTTGTCGACGACTACTATTTCGCCGAAGTCAACGGCGCCGATTTCAAGATTATGACGCCCGAGCCGGTCCGGTCGGACATCACGTTCGAAGTGACCGTTCCCGATGCCACGAAGACCTACAACAGCGTTACGGTGAATACAGTTCCATCAACGGATACGGAGTACTACTACATGGGGCTGATGCTGAAGTCCGAATTCGAGGCCCAGCGCGAGAAAAAGCTCCTGCAAAGCCTGGTCGGCACGCTCAACGGCAACATCGGCGCAGGCGACGATCCCGAAACGATCGCAGCCAGCCTGCTCCACAAAGGTGCGGACACCTATACGCTCAACTATCCGAGTTTCTACGACGAGTACGTAGCCGTCGTATTCGGATGCGCCGTCTCCAACGGATTCATCGTCTCCACCACGCCCATCACGTCGCTTCCGGTTTCGATCGACGCCTCGCTCTTGCCGGACAATACCGATCCTCTCTACAAGAGATGGCTGGGCAAATGGAGAGTTACGAGCACCACCTCGCAGGTAAACGAAGCTCCCGTAACATTCGAGGTTATCGTAAAACCGGGCACCGTCAACTCGTCCTACATGATCCGGGGCTGGGGCATCACGATCTACGGAAACAGGTACGACCTGCGGGCATATTACCAGGCATCCTATAATGGCGCCTCCACTCCGGCCATCCCGATTCCGAAGTCGACCGGTATTCTCTACACGAAAACCGACAATGCGATTTACGGCTACGACGGAGTCTACCCGATCCGGACTCGCTACTCCCGTATAACCCACTCGACCGGAGCCTACTCGTCATTTACGACGACCCAGACCTCGCCCAAACTCGTCGGCATTTACGACGAGGCGCAGGCAGGCCAGGCAACGATGTACGGTTCCGGCTACAATACCGGCACCGATTACGTCGGCATAGAATTCTTCAGATGGACGGAAAACCAGGCATCCTACTACACCTCGCCGGCTGTCCGTCCGGGCTATACGGCCAAAGACTTCCCGGTGGGCCCCTTCACGTGGGTTCAGCTGATGGACGCCGACGGGAACGACCTCACCACCGGCACCCCGGCCGAATAAGCGAAACCGGTTCGATCCTCAAATAAGTCCGGGCCGCCCATTGAGGGCGGCCCGGACTTTTATCGGATACAGAAAACCCGGTCCGTGTCAGTCGAAGAAATTCTCGTCCTCGGGGTTGTTCCGCCCCTCGGAGTCGACTTCGTCCTCGCAGTCGTAACGGGGCATCATCGCCGGACGCACGAACTGGTCCGTACGGCTGATGCCGAAACGACCGTCGTCGTAGATCTTTTTCATATATTCGCCCACGATCGGCAGCGCCATCACGCTGCCCTCGCCGCCGCGGATGAAGTGCACCGACTGGTCCTCGCCGCCGACCCAGGCGCCGGTCACCAGCTTCGGGGTCACGCACATGAACCACGCGTCGCGGTTCTTGTTCGAAGTTCCGGTCTTGCCGCCGATCTCCATGTCGGTCAGCCCGAACTGCCACCGCAGACGGCCCGCCGTCCCCGAGTTGACCACGTCCTGAAGCATCGTGAGCATCGTGTAGGCCGTGCGTTCGCTGACGGCGTCCTGCGACTGGGGAATGAAACTGGCGATCAGGTTGCCCTGACGGTCCTCGATGCGCGTCACGAAGATCGGATCGGTGTGCACGCCCTGATTGGCAAAGGTCGAAAAGGCGCTCACCAACTCGTAAACGTTCGATTCCGAAGAGCCGAGAGCCAGCGCCGGAACAGGGTCTATGTAACTGCGGATGCCCATGTTGTGAATGAAATCGGCCACGGCAGCCGGCTGCTTGGCCTGCTTCATAATCCACGCCGAGTAGTTGTTGCGGCTACGCGCAAGTCCCCACTTGAGGGGGTGCAGCACCCCGTCGTACTCGACATTGCCGGCCTCCTTGGGCGACCAGGCCGTACCGTTGGCCGTCTCGATGGTCGTCGGCAGGTTGGGGACCATCGTGCAGGGCGTCAGGCCCAGATGGTCGATGGCGAAAGTGTAGACGAAGGGCTTGATCGTCGAGCCGATCTGGCGTTTGCCCTGCTTGGCCATGTCGTACTTGAAGTAACGGAAGTTAGGCCCTCCGACATAGGCTTTTACGAAGCCCGTGGCAGGATCGAGCGACACCATCGCGGCACGCATGATACGCTTGTGGTGGAGGATCGAGTCGCGCGGCGTCATCAGCGTGTCGCGCTCGCCCTTGTAGGTGAACACCCGCATGTTGCAGGGTTTGTCGAAAGCGGCGTTGATCTCCTTCTCGCCCGCCCCGGCGTGCTTCATCTCGCGGTAACGGTCCGAATAACGGACGGCATGGCGCATGATCCGGTCGCGCTCCTCCTTGTCGGCATCGACGAAAAGCGTCTTCGTCGCCCGGAACTGCGCGTCCATCTTGGGCTGAATCTCCTTCTCCATCTGCCGCTGCACGGCCTGCTCGGCATAGGTCTGCATCACGGAGTTGATCGTGGTATAGATTTTCAACCCGTCGCGGTAGATATTGTAGGGCGTGCCGTCGGCCTTGCGGTTCTTGTGACACCAGCCATAGAGCGGATTCTCGTTGTACTCCTCCACCGCCTGGTCATAGTCCCACTCGTTGTAGAACTGGCTGCGCTTGGGAGGCCGGGCGTTCATCACCAGCCGCAGCATCTCGCGGAAATAGGTAGCCGTACCCTCGTTGTGCGATACCGGATGGTAGTCCAGGTCGATAGGCAGGGCCTGCAACGAATCGCGCTGATGGCGGTCGATATATCCCTGCTGCTTCATCCGCGCAATTACCAGGTTGCGCCGTGCGAGGGCCCGGTCGGGATTTTGCACCGGACTGTAACGGGTGGGCTTGTTCACGACTCCGACCAGCATCGCCGACTCCTCTGCGTTGAGTTCCGAGGGGAGTTTATTGAAGAAAGTGCGGGCGGCGGATTTGATGCCGTACGCGTTGCTGCCGTACTCCACCGTATTGAGATACATCGCTATAATCTCCTCTTTGGTATAGTTCCGCTCGAGCATGACGGCTGTAATCCACTCTTTGAGCTTCGAAATCACCAACTTCGATCCTTTCGAGATCGGATTGTTGTATGCCGCGGTATCGCGCGGGTAGAGGTTCTTGGCCAACTGCTGCGTGATGGTCGAGCCGCCGCCCTGCGAGGTGTTCTGCAACAGCAGGGTCTTCACGGCCACACGCGCCAGCGAAGGGATGTCGATGCCCGAGTGGGTGCGGAAACGGACGTCCTCGGTCGCGATGAGCGCCGCGACGATGGGCGGAACCTCATGCCCGGCCAGCCGGATGTGAAGCGTCGAATCCGACGGATAGAGGTCGGCGTACTGCACATAGGAGCGGTTCTGCACGAAGAAGGTTCCGATCACCTTGCCGTCCTCGGAGTAGATCTCCGTGGCGAGGTTGCTGCGGGGATTCTCCAGCTCCTCGAACGAGGGCATGCGGCCGAACACGCCGAAGACCGTGAGCACCAGCATCAGCGCCACGAGCGCAAAGGGTGCGAAAGCCGCGTACCAGATCCATTTTATCGTTTTCGGGCTGACACCCGTCTTTTTTTTCTGTCCCATACGACGATATTTGCGACAAAGATACGAAATTTTCACCTTTTACTTTTAACCTTTCACTTTAATCCGCCTGAAGCGGCTCGACTTTGCTCACGCTCGGCATAGCCCGCAAGCGGTCTCTGCCCTCGCTTAACCGCAAAGTTCACCTTTCACCTTTCACCTTTCACCTTTCACCTTTCACTTTTCACTTTTAACCTTTAACCTTTCACCTTAAAACGGCAGTCCCACCGACGCTGCGACGTACACCCCGCCGCTCGACGGATGGTAGCACGACAGCTTGAAGGTCGAAGTGGCCGACGCCGGCTGCCGGAAGGCGTTGAAGTCGAAAACGATGTCTCCGCCCACCGACCAGATCCGCCGCCACGTCATTCCTCCGCGGCCCACGTCGCGGAACTGCGCGTAGTCGCCTCCGGCGTTGAGCCGGATGCGCTTGATGTAGATCACCGAGCCGATGCCGCCCTCGGGATACCACACCGGCAGCTGGTAGTTGGCCTGAAAAGCCGTGTAGTTGTTCGACACGATGTCCGCGGAGGTGAACCCGCGCGGAACCAGCCGCGTGGATTTGTAGCTCAACGGAGCATATCCCGACGGAAACTTGTAGCCGCCGATCGAGGTCTGGTAGGTCGCGGCCACCAGCACCGAGTTGTGGGGCGCGAATCCCGGCAGATAAGCCTGCCCGTAGAACGAAATCAGGTCGCTGAAATGGGCGTTCTCGGGGTTGAACGTGTAGTTCGCGCTGAAGGTGTAGCCCCAACGGGGCGCGATGTCGCGGTGCGCCATGCGCACCTGGTCGGAGAATCCGGCTCCGAACGAAACCTTGTGCAGTCCCTCGCGGAAACCGACCCGCTGAATGTTGGAGATGCTGCCGTTCTCCCATTCGATCTTGCCCAGATCGGCAACCATGCCGTTGGAGTAGTTCCAGCCCGCCGAGAGGGAGAGCTGGCGCGTGTGATACCCCCGCTGGAAATAGAGCGGCAGCGTGGCCGACAGCCCCACGGAGTAATATTTGTCGGGAGCAGGACGGCTTTGGTAGACCGGATTGCCCTGCCCGTCGCGGCCGGCCAGCGAGTAGAAGAGCTGGTTGCCGCCGTAGGAGGCGTCCAGGTCGAAACGCACGCCCAGTCCGAAATAGCGCACGCCCAGATTCACGAGCGAGCCTTCGTGCCGGTTCCAGCCGTAGGAGGCGTAGGCCTCGGCGCTCGAAAGCAGGTTCTGCGAGATCAGCGTAAGGCCCACATTGAGGTCGATCACGTGTTCGTCGACCGCCGCAAAGGGGTTGAACGCCACGGGCATCCAGCTGTGGGCGTTCACCAGATTGGGCACCTTGCGATACCGCTTCGCGCGGAACTCGCCGGACTGTCCGACCGAATCGGCGCGCGTATAGCGCACCGTGTCGAGGTTCACCACGTCCCAGCGTTTGCGGGGCGGGTTCACCAGGTTGACGGGCAGCCGCGAAGGCGTGACGGGAATCAGCAGGCTGTCATCGGCGGCGACCCGCTGCTCCGCGACGCGGTAGCCGAGGCGGTCGTAGGTCGTCAGCAGCACCCCTCCGTCCGCCGGGGCGGGCGCGAAGGAGCCGTAGGCCGAGGTGGTGATGCGGTATTCGCGGCGGGCCATCAGGTCGTAACAGTGGGCCTCGTCGCGGCCCGAGGCGATCGAGCCGTAATAGAGCTTGCCGCCCCCGGCCCGCAGGTTCGAAAGGGTGATGTAAGCCCCCTCGGTAATCGGGTGCAGGCCGTCGGAGTCGATGCGGCCGATCCACATGCCGCTGTCGTCCGTGACGAGGACGTACCACGCCACCGTACGATCGTCCCACGCCAATCCGTGAATCTCCGACCGGACGGGCGTTTCGAACCGCCGTTCGGGACCCTCGCCGTGCCGCACCACGACCGTATAACGGCCGTCGGGATTGTACTCGACCCATCCGAACTCCTCGCCCGAAGCCGTGGGATAGAGCGTGTTTCGCTGCCGTTCCGCCGTGCGGGGCACACCGTCGGCGAGGTCCATGTAACACAGTTGCGAGTTGACGCGCTGTTCGAAAAGCGTGGAACGGCGGTACTCGGTCCACCAGACGCGGCCGTCGGCCATCGACGGACGGGTCGAGACCAGCCCCGTATGGCAGACCGTCCGTTCCCCGCCCGTACGGCGGTCGATCACGACGAAACGCGAAACGCGGTCGAGGTCGGTTTTCAGCGCCACGACGGCCGTGTCGCCCAGCGGCAGGGGCCACTGGTAGGTCGTGTGGTTCTTTTCGGGCAGCGCGGTGAGCGGCACGGCGCTGTCCCCGGTTTCCGGCAGCGAATCCCAGTAGCGTTCCAGTTCGTCGAAGGTTTCGCGGAAGAGCTTCATGACGTTGGTCTTGTAGAATTTGCCCAGCGCCACACGCGTGGTGGCCAGCACGTAGGGGTTGCGCGACCCGTACCACGCGACCTTGTCCCAGATGTTCTCGCCGTAGCGTTCCCAGGCGTAGGAGCAGATCTGATAGCCCAGCTCGTAGTGGCCGGGAATGTAGTCGCGGTAAGAGCCGCAGAACCAGCGGTCGATGTTGCGGCGGTCGCGGCCGACGCTGCCCATGGCGCGGTAGGCCATCGAAAACGAAGGCTGGAGACCGCGGCCGAACGACGAGTGCATCGTCTCGGACATCACGGCGTCGCCCTCCATGGCCCAGATCGGCATGCACAGCAGGCCGA
>ERZ857693.2406-NODE-2406-length-18745-cov-6.727448_pt1 | contig 18745 bp, 18 predicted proteins | sample MGYA00519765_ERZ857693 | MGnify/ENA primary metagenome ERZ857693 (study PRJEB31778, sample SAMEA3449354) | human gut metagenome | biome: human gut; feature: human-associated habitat; material: faeces | place: United Kingdom | collected 2010/2012 ... | reverse complement strand
TGTTTCATCTGACGAAAAATTTGACGACGCATCTGTCGCACAATCTTTGTGCGGTGTTGCCTTAAAGGAAAATATACTTCAGCACGAACAGCACCGCCAGAATATACATCAGCGGTTTCACCTGCTTGCCCTTGCCGCAAACCAGATGCAGTACTACATAGGAGATGATCCCGATGGAGATGCCCTCCGAGATGCTGTAGAACAGCGGCATTGCCACGATGCACAGGTATGCCGGAATGGCTTCCAGAAAGCTTTCTTCGGAGAACTTGATGTCCGGAATGGTGGTGAACATCAGAAAGCCGACGATGACCAGAGCCGGAGCCGTCGCAAAGGACGGAATGGCAATGAAAATCGGGGCAAACAGCATTGAGATCAGGAACAGCACCGCAGTGACTACCGCAGTCAGACCGGTTCTGCCGCCCTCTGCCACGCCGGCGGAGGATTCTACAAATGTGGTAGTGGTGGAAGTACCCAGAATTGCACCTGCGGAGGTGGCAACTGCATCTGCCATCAGTGCCGGCTTGATCTGGGGCAGCTTACCGTCCTTGTCCAGCATATTGCCCTTGTTGCACACGCCGATCAGTGTGCCCAGTGTGTCGAAAATATCCACGAACAGGAACGAGAAGATAACCACGATAAAGTTCACAATGCTGACACCGTCAAAGTTGAATTTGAAGCACTGCCCGAACGTATCGCCCAGTGCAGAGAAGTCGGTCATGGAAAATGCCGGCAGCAGGCTGTTATAGCCAGCCTCCGGATCTACAACGTACAAACCGGTCAGCTGGCAGAGAATGCCCAGCACCCATGTTGCCAGAATGCCGATCAGGATCGAGCCCTTCACCCGCTTGATGTACAGGAACGCGGTAAACAGGGTACCTATAATTGCCAGCAGGGCACAGATGCCGCCGGTACGGAAGTTGTCCGTAAAGGAAACGACTGTTACCAGCGTGGAATCACTGTTGACAACAACACCGGCGTTCTGCAAGCCGATAAAAGCGATGTACACGCCGATACCAACGGAAACCGCTTTTTTCAGAGAAAGCGGAATGACGTTGAACAACGCTTCCCGCACATTCGTCAGGGACAGCACAATAAAGACGATACCCTCCACGAACACGGCAAGCAGTGCCACCTGCCACGAATAGCCCATGTTACCGCAGACGGTATAGGCGAAAAAGGCATTCAGTCCCATGCCGGCAGACAGGGCAAAGGGCAGATTTGCCATCATGCCCATACACATGGTGCCGAGGAACGATGCCAGACAGGTTGCCAGCAGCACGGCAGTGGGATTCATGCCGGTCGAACTCAAAATGCTGGGGTTGACTGCCAGAATGTACGCCATTGTCATGAATGTAGTAACGCCGGCAATACACTCCGTTCTGACATTGGTGTTATGCTCTTTCAGGTGAAAAATCTTTTCAAACATTATACTTCTTCTCCTTCATCATATTCCGCAATATACGGCAAATTGCGATAGATCTCGCCACAGTCCAGTCCATAGCCGATCACAAAATGATCCGGAATGGTAAACAGGGAAATATCTGCGTCCAGCTTTACCAGACGGCGTTCCGGCTTGTCCAGCAGGGGGATGACTTTCAGCGAAAGCGGGTTTCTCGCTTTCAGCAGCTTCAGCACGTCGTTCAGGGTTCTGCCGGTGTCGATGATGTCCTCGGCAATGATGACATGATAGCCGCTGATGTCCTGCATCAGATCCATGGTGATCTTGACGATGCCGGAAGAAGATGTGCCGTTGTAATAGCTCTTAGCACACATGAAAGCCGTTTCACAGGGAATGGTAATAGCACGGCACAGGTCTGCCATAAACACGAATGCCCCATTGAGGATACTCACCAGCAGCAGCGGCTTGCCCTCGTATTCCCGACTGATCTGTGCACCCACTTCCTGAATTTTGTCCTGTATCTCCTGTTCTGTGATCAGGACGCGTTTGATCTTCTTCTGAAATTCCTGTGTTGTCATAACAAAACTCCTTTACTACTCTGTCCGTACAGCTTTCATGGCACGTTTATTTTCATACATACGCTTATCTGCCAGTTTATAAAGATCCTTATAGGAACGGCTGCCCACCTCTTTCACAAAGGCATAGCCCACCGCTGTTCCCAGCTGCCATACACCGTGTTCGTTTTCCTGATTGAATACAGTGATCTGTTCCTGCATATCTGCAATGATCTTTTTTACCCGTTCTTCATCAGTATTATAGATAATGCTGATAAACTCGTCGCCGCCGCTTCTGCCGATAAAATTGCCTGCGGGAATGCTGTTTCGCAGCACTTCGGCGAACTTTGCGATCATCTGATCGCCGGCATCATGTCCGCAATTGTCGTTGGTTTTTTTCAAGCCGTTCAGGTCGAACATCATAAAGCACAGCCGGTCATCCGGTGCGATTCCCATATGGATCAGTTCGTTGCACTTGTTCCGGTTATACAGACCAGTCGCTTTGTCACGGAACAGCTTGTCCTGTGCATTGCGAAGCGTAAGAATTCCAATTGCCACGATGTACACGACAATGCCGATCATGGTGAAAAACATCAAATTGGAAGAATGCCATATCAAAAAGCAAAGCACATCCAGCGAGATCGACAGCATCAGGCAAATTACCGAAGCCATAAACAGCTTGTGCCGCATGTCGTTTCTGTGCTGGGGATAAATGACGAACTCCAATACGATCATAAAAATTGCTTCTGCCAGAATCAGATAGACAAAGATGCCCTGTGATTCCCGCAGTGCTACGATCCGCAGCAGGTGCAGCAGACCCGCTATCGCCACCAGCACAGCATTGCCGATCATCAGCCCGTACATTGCCCTCTGAATGGTGCTGTGCGGTCGGGCAGAAATATTGATGTACATGGCCACGAAAAATGGCAGCAGCAGTATGGCGATGCTGCTTAAATAAGAAAAAAACCGCACATGTGCCGGCAACAGCCATGTGATCAGATAGGTATCGGAAATTTTCCAGCACCCCACCAGCACGGAAACCATGCCCAATGACGAAAGATTCAGACGGATCCGCATTTTGACACGATAGTAGAACGCAATGCCCAGATAAATAATACCGAACAAAATCAGAAATATCCCGAAAAAGCAAAAAACTGCATCCTGTTTCAAAATCTTCCAGAACAGCGGATACTGGCTGCCCTCATAAAACGTCACAGCACGTTTGACAGTTGCGGCATACAGCGGCTGCAGCTCTACGGTGACTTCCTTTCCGTTGTCTGCACGAAGCAGTGTCAGATTGACCCAGTAACAGCCCGTGGCACTGACTTTGTTGGTTTCGATGCGATGCTTGTCAAAGACCAATTCTCCGTTGATATAGACCTTGGTATTGCTGTTGATAACATAAAACATCAGCTGCTTTTCCGTCAGATTGTTGTCCAGCGTAAAGTGAAACTCTCTGGTCACGCCCTGCGGAGCCGCTGCATCAGAGCGGGTTTCTTCTGCCACTTCCTGTACCTCTTTACAGGTCGGCATGGCACGCTGTTCTGCAATCAGTCCGCCATTAGGGTTTTCCAAAAAAAAGCCCAGACAGAGCAGAATCATTGCTGCCAAAAACAAAGCAATATGTACCAGATACGTATACTTTTTTGTCATTGCTCCACCTCCTGTGAAACAAAACCAGATACTGCACAGGCTCTTATGGCAATACCGCACAAAGATTGTGCGACAGATGCGTCGTCAAATTTTTCGTCAGATGAAACAAAAAGCGGAGTGAATACTTGATGTATTCACGAGCATTTTTGTGAAATATGACGGGAAATTTGCAAGCAGATGGCGTGCAAAGTCGCCAGACGCTCTTTGTGCGGTATTGCCTTATGCCTTTTCCTTTTTCTGTTCGGTCACCTTTTCTGCTTCCATATTTTTCGGCAGCACCAGATTCAGCAGGATCGACACCAGAAATACCACGGCAACACAGTTCTGTGCAAAGACATTCTGCACCATCCGGGGGAAAATCGCAAACAGATCTGCACATTCGGTAAAGCCCAGACCGATGCTCAGGGACAGTGCGGCAATAATCATATTCCGCTGGGTAAAGCCACACTTGCTGATCATCTGCAAGCCGCTGACTACAATGGTGCCGAACATCATAATGGTACAGCCGCCCAGCACTGCGTCCGGCAGCGTTGCCAGCAATGCTCCGAAGATCGGAAAAATGCCGGCGAGGATCATGATCACAGCTCCGATGGCAATGGTGAACCGGTTTACCACTTTGGTCATTGCCACCAGTCCTACGTTCTGGCTGAACGAAGTGATCGGCATGCAGCCGAACACGGAGGAAAGGGAGCTGACAAAGCCGTCACAGGCAATCGAGCCGGAGGTTTCCTGCGTGGTCACGTCACGATCCAGACCAGAGGCAGCCAGTGCCGAGGTATCCCCAATGGTTTCCGTGGCAGACACCAAGAAGATCAGCACCACCGACAAAATAGCATCGGCGTGGAACTCCATGCGGAACGGCATCAGGTGGGGAACCGCAATGATCGAGGTTTCCCGCAGGGCGGAGAAATCGACCTTTCCCATAAACACCGCGAGAATATAGCCCACTACCAGACCGAACAACACGGACAGCTGCTTGAAGTAGGACTTCGCGAAAATGTGGAACAGGATACAGCAGAGCAGCGTTACAGAGCCGAGGATCCAGTTTTCCGCAGAGCCGAAATCTGCACTGCCGCTGCCGCCGCCGAAAGAGGTCGCTCCGACTGTCAGCAGCGAAAAGCCGATCGCCGTGACCACGCTGGCGGACACGATCGGGGCAATGATCCTGATCCAAAACTTCGCAAAAAGTCCCAGTATGCCCTCCACAATGCCGCCGATGAGCACGGCTCCCATAATCGCTCCATAGCCGTATTGGGCACCGATAAAGCACAGTACCGACACAAAGGTGAAGCTGATGCCCATGACGATCGGCAGTCCGGAACCAATTTTATGGAAAATCGGGAACAGCTGCACCAGCGTGCCGATACCGGCAATCAGCATGGCACTCTGGATCAACATTGCCATATCAGAAGCCGCCAGTCCGCAGGCTCCGCCTACGATCAGGATCGGGGCAATATTTGCCACGAACATGGCGAGGATATGCTGCAAGCCAAAGGGAATCGCCTTATGCACCGGCACCATGCCGTTCAGCTGGTACAGGTTTGTAATGGAAGCTTCTCCCATCGCCTGTTTCACGCGGGCTGAAAATTTTTGTTTTTCCATTTGTCCGCCGCCTTTCAGTTCTGTTCCCGAAAGACAATGGTGCCGGTGGAAGCGTTCATACTGTCTACGATTGCCAGAGATTCCAGCGGATAGCCCAGATTCCGGATAATGCGTCCGCCCTGCTGGAAGCCCTTTTCTACAGCAATGCCGATGCCCTCAACGGTTGCACCTGCCTGTGCCACAATGGAGATCAGTCCCTGCAGGGCACAGCCGTTTGCCAGAAAATCATCGATGATCAGCACCTTGTCCTCGGGGTGCAGAAACTTTTTCGAAACGATCACCTGATTTTTGCACTTGTGAGTGAACGATTCCACCTCTGCCACGTAGACCGCACCGTCAATGTTGACGCTCTTGGACTTCTTGGCGAACACCACCGGCACGTGGAAACAGCTTGCCACGATACAGGCGATACCGATACCGGAAGCCTCAATGGTCAGGATCTTGTTGATCTCCTTGTCTGCAAAGCGGCGTTTGAACTCCTCCCCCATTTGCTGGAACAGGGTCACGTCCATCTGGTGATTCAGAAAGCTGTCCACTTTCAGAATGTTGCCTTCCTTGACGATACCGTCCTTTACGATTCTTTCCTCTAAAAAATTCATGTCACTCGTTCCTTCCTCGGCATTTTGTCAGCATCTGTGCAAAGGCAGCACCGCACAAAACTTATGCAAAATCGGTGCTTTCCAAACAGACACAGACGATAAATATATGTAGCTTATTATACCATTCTCTGCCGGAAAAGTCAATTCGAAATCCGGCGGATTTCGCAGAAGTTTTTGGATTCTTTACGGTTTTTCTGTTTTTCAGAGGGAAACACTGCATAAAGCTTGTGCGTAAGATGCGTCGTCAGATTTCTGGGCAATATGACGGAAAATCTGCAAGCAGATTGCGTGCAAAGCCGTCAGGCGGGCTTTATGCAGTGCTTCCTGAATTCACAAAAAGCTTCTCTATCCCCTCGGGTATGAAATGGCTGAAACAAATTTCCGCTTGCAAACCTTTCACTGATTTATCGTTCTGATTTTGTGCATTGTGACGATTTCGAGAAATGCTGCCTACTTTTGCTTGACACTTACGCTGGATATTTTATGCTGGATATTTTTTGTAGAGTATGGTATAATGAAAGTGATTCAATCAAGAAAAACCACTGTTCTAAGGTGCTGATACCTGTTATTTATGGAGATGGTGGTTGTGTTGATTTGTATAATAAAATTTTAATAATTAAAAAGGAAATACTATTATGAATATTCCTCACAATAGTTTAATGGAGAAAATCAAAGAACTTGTGTGCTTATGCGAACAGATTGCATCTGATTATGGTGACGATGCTTCATGGTTCAAACAACCTGCATCAGATGAAATGATTTCTAATTAGGAAAATAGACACAATGTTTTTATTCCTGAAACATATAAAGAATGGTTAAGTTTCACGAATGAAGCACAAATTAGAAACTCATTGGCACATTTTTATGGGCCGGACAAGTTTGTTATGAACTCTGGAGACTTACCAGAAGACTTGATTGTAATTGCAGATTTAATAGGTGATGGTGAACAATTATGTTTTTCAAAAATAACAAGGAATTTTGTTTGGGTTGACCATGGTGAGTTAGAAATAATAGATGATTTTGGTGCCGTTTTAAGTGAAATAATTAGAATGCTTAAGCCCAAAAGCTGCTTATCTCCTGAAATGAAAGAATCATTAATGAATATGGTTAAAAATAATAGCCAAAATAAAAAGAGAAATAATGACAAGGAAAGAAATAACAGATGCTTTTAACAGTTTATTCTTAGATGCTCGTAAAGAGTATTTGGAAGCATTAAAGGCAGAATCTAAAACACAATACGATAAGTTTATTAAAGACTTAGGGAAACACTGCATAAAGCTTGTGCGTAAGATGCGTCGTCAGATTTCCGGGCAATATGATGAAAAATCTGCACGCAGATTGCGTACAAAGCCGTCAGGCTGGCTTTATGCAGTGCTTCCATAGGGTATCGATAAAATGAAACGACCGCAAGCCGGAAAGCCGCGGTCGTCTGGGGATCTTCTGTGGTGAATGGAGTCCATTTTTTGAAATGGTCTACTCATTCCGATAATCGTCCAGAAAGCTATGCACCACGTGATCTTTCTGGTACGAAATGATTTTGTTCAGGTTGATATTCTCCACGCTGCGGAAAATGTTCTTTTCGATCTGCGGATTTTCCTCTGCCAGCTTGGCGATCAGCTGCTTCATCACCATACGCTTGGAAACCGTCCGTTCGTCAGGATCACAGGTAGTGCAGGTGTCCGTGAAGTGGCAGGCACACTGGATAAACTGCAAGTCGTGATACCGACACCAGTGCTTGATGTCGGCTTCCCGAATCAGGTACATGGGGCGAATCAGCTGCATGCCCTCGAAATTGGCACTGTGCAGCTTCGGCATCATGGTTTCCACCTGTCCGCCGTAGATCATGCTCATGAGAATCGTTTCAATGACATCGTCAAAATGGTGTCCCAGAGCGATCTTATTACAGCCCAGTTCCTTTGCCTTGTTATACAAATGTCCACGCCGCATACGGGCACAGAGATAGCAGGGGTTATTCTGCACGTGATACACCGAATCAAAAATATTGGTTTCGAACACGGTAATGGGAATTTGCAGCAGCTTGGCATTGGATTCGATGATCTGCCGGTTCTCGGCACTATAGCCGGGATCCATGACCAGAAAGACCAGTTCAAAGGGAAATTTCCCGTGCCGCTGAATCTCCTGAAACAGCTTCGCCATGAGCATCGAGTCCTTGCCGCCGGAAATACACACGGCAATGCGGTCGTTGGGCTGAATCAGGTCATAGGTCTTGATTGCCTTGGCAAACCGGCTGAAGATCACCCGATGAAACTTTTTCCGCAGTCCCTGTTCCACTTCGGCAGCCTTTTCGTTTTTGGTTTCCCGCCGGATCTTCTCCTGAAGCCACTTGACATAGCCGCCCACCAGATTCACTGCCGCGTAGCCTTCTTCCCGCAGCTGTTCCGCCACATCAGCACTCAGGATACCGCTGCGGCAGTAGATCACCAGTGTTTTATCCTTGGGCAGATTCTCGTGAGAGGCTTCCAGTTCCTTTTGCGGGATCAGCACTGCCCCGTCGATATGCCCCAGAGCAAACGCCGTGCTGTCCCGCATGTCGATGATCTGACAGGCAGACGGCTCCATGGCTGCCAGTTCCTGTATTGTGATTTCTTCTATCATGTACTTACCTCACCAAACCGCGGTGATACGCGGCGTTTAATTCTGAAATTTCTTTTTCTCCGTCGATATACGGCTGGAAATAGCTGTCCACCAGACCGCCGCCCAGATTGTCACAGCCGTTGCAGAATTCACAGGTCTGTCCGCAGACCTGCAGCGACTGGTTCACAATACGGATTCGTTCTTCCCGTGTGGTATCTTTAATCAATATGGATTGCATGATGATTCCTCCCATAGAAAAACCTGCTTTCAGTGGCATTCCACGAAAACAGGTTCTCAGACAGCACATGTGCATACGCTTTACGCTTCGCTGTCCAGCTTTTCAATGGCTTCCCGCAGGGTACGCCAGCCCAGCACGGCACACTTTACCCGTGCCGGCATATGGGAAATATCCTGTAGTGCAGAAGCTTCTTCCAGCTCCTCCACTTCCGCATCAGTTGCCGTGCCCTTGATCATTTTCAGGAACAGGTCTGACAGATGCAGTGCCTCTGCCTTGGTCTTGCCGATGATCATGCCGATCATAATATCCGCAGATGCCTGTGAAATGGCACAGCCGTCCCCGTTGAAAGATGCGTCCTGAATCACGCCGTCCTTCATGACCAGATTCAGCCAGATGTCATCGCCGCAGTTGGGGTTGACACCCTCCAGCTGAATGGTCGGACATTCCAGATCATATTTGAATTCCGGACGGACGTTGTGCTCCGTCAGGATCTCGTTATAAAAATTATTCATTGCCAAAGCCCATCCTTCTCCGAATATTGGAAACGCTCTCTAAGAACCGGTCGATCTCCTCTTTGGTGTTATAGAACATCAGGCTTGCACGGGCAGTGGAATGGATTCCCAGATGATCGTGCAGCGGCTGTGCACAGTGGTGACCGGCACGAATATCCATGCCGTCGCTGCTGAGCACTTCGCTGATGTCGTGCGGGTGCACCTGATCGACGGTAAAGGAAACGATACCGGTATGGTTGTCCTCCCGCTGTGACCCCAGCACATGTACATGGGGAATGGCATTCATGCCGCGGAACAGATAGGCTGTCAGTTCCTGCTCCACAGCATGGAGAGTGTCCATACCGTAGGATTCCAGATAATCGATTGCCGCAGCCAGTCCCACGGCTCCGCCGGCATTGACCGTGCCGGCTTCGAATTTGTGGGGCAGTTCCGCATAGACTGCATCGTAGCGGGAAACGGTTTCGATCATTGCCCCGCCGGTGAGGAACGGCGGCATTTTTTCCAGCAGTTCCTGCTTGCCGTACAGCACGCCGATTCCCATGGGAGCCAGCATCTTGTGACCGGAAAATGCCACAAAATCCACGTCCAGTTTCTGCACGTCAATGGGCATATGAGGGGCACTCTGTGCCGCGTCCATCAGGATTACTGCACCGCAGGCTCTGGCACGCTTCACCAGTTCCGGAATATCGTTGACACAGCCCAGCACGTTGGAAACCTGTGTCACTGCCACCAGCTTGGTGTGTTCCGAGAAAGCCTCGTCCATTTTTTCCTTGGGGATGGTGCCGTCCGGCTCGCATTCCAGAAAGACCAGCTTGGCACCGGTGGCACGGGAAACCATCTGCCACGGCAGAATATTGCTGTGGTGTTCCAGAATGGAAATCAGAATCTCATCGCCGGCTTTCAGGTTTGCCATGCCGTAGCTGTACGCCACCAGATTCATGCTCTCTGTAGCATTTCGGGTGAAGATGATCTCCTCAGGACAGGCAGCATGAATAAACCGCTGCACGGTCTTTCTGGCGTTTTCATAGCGTTCCGTAGCTTCTACGCTCAAGGGGTACAGTCCGCGGAGCACATTGGCGTTATACTTTTCATAGAATTCCTGCACCGCATCGATCACACACTTCGGCTTCTGGGAAGTCGCCGCATTGTCAAAATAGACCCGATCGGTGTTCTGGAGCAGCACAAAGTCCTGCCGCACATTTTCCGGATTCCACGCTGTCACGTCAGATCACCTCCTCGATTTTCTGGTGCATATACTCTGCTGCTTTCTCGTCAGCAGTTTCCTGACAAAGCTTTTCCAACCGAGCCTTTGCCACGATCTTTTCCGCTTCGCTCTTGCTGATGCCGCGGGCTTCAAAGTAGAACAGCATGCCCTGTTCCAGTTCGCCGATAGAAGCACCGTGGCTGCCCTTGACATCTTCTTCGGTGCAAAGGATCAGCGGAATGGTCTTATTGACAACGTCATCTCCCAGCAGGAGCACGTTTTCTTCTTCCTTACCCTCCGAGCCGGCACAGCCACGCTTCAGGTCAATGGTGCCGCGGAATGCCTTTTCGGCTCCGTCGTACAAGGTGCCGTCTGCCTGAATGTCACTCTGGGTGTTCTTGCCGATATGGTTGGCAATCACGTTCATATCCAGCTTTTTGGACGGCTTTACCAGATAGCCGGATTTGCAGGTGAAACTGCTGCCGTTTCCTGCCAGATCGGTACGGATACCGGAAATCACATTGCCCTGTGCCAGATACAGCCGGATCACCTCAAAAGAAGTCTTTTCGCCGGTGACACAGCCCACATCATTGATGCACTCTGCACTGGCATCGGCAAGGATCTGCACCAGCCGAACAGTTGCTCCGGCCTCTGCACGAATCACAGTCCGCAGTGCCGCATGGGAAGCGTCTGCTTTCCAGATCTGCACCAGTGTCAGTTCGCTGCCGGCTTCTGCCTGTACATGGACAAATGCCGCACAGTCGCCGCCGTCCTCGCTGCCGATTTCCATACGCAGGGTGTCGCTGCCGTTTTCCGGAACGGTCACGGTCATGCCCCACTGAAACAGGTTGTCCACATTCCTGCCCACGCCGGTTTCCACGGCACTGCAGTCGGTGCAGGGCTCCAGTGCGGAAACTGCTGCAACACCGTTTTCGGAAACGGTCTGCACGGTGCAGGGCTTCACCGGTGTATAGGGTTCTGTTTTGCAGGCATTGACATGCAGTCTGTGCCATGTCAGTGTCGGAAGTGCATTTACTCGAATTGTATTATTTTCCATCATGCTCACCTCACCCAATGCTGCCTTTCATTTCCAGACGAATCAGATTGTTCATTTCGATCGCATATTCCAGCGGCAGTTCCTTGGAAACGTTGTCTGCAAAGCCGCTGACGATGCATGCCCGGGCATCTTCTTCGCTCAGACCTCTGGACATCAGGTAGAAAATTGCTTCGTTGCTGATCTTGCCGATCTGTGCTTCGTGTCCCACGTCTGCCTTGCGGGTGCGGACATCGATTGCCGGAATGGTATCCGACTGGGACTGTGCGTCCAGCATCAGGGATTCGCAGGAAACCGAGGACTTCGAGCCCTCTGCGTCCTTATTGACCACAACGGAACTGCGGAACGTGCTGATACCGCCGTCCTTGGAAATCGACTTGGTGTTGATATAGGAACTGGTGTCTGGAGCCGCATGAACGACCTTGGCACCGGTATCCAGATTCTGTCCCTTTCCGGCAAAAGTAATGCCGGTGAACTCCATTTTTGCCCCCTTGCCCTTGAGGATACTCATGGGGTACAGATAGGACACATGAGAACCGAACGAACCGGAAACCCATTCCACCTTGCCGCCCTCTTCGACCAGTGCACGCTTGGTATTCAGGTTGTACATGTTCTTCGACCAGTTTTCAATGGTGGAGTACCGCAGTGTGGCATTCTTGCCCACGAACAGTTCGACACAGCCGGCGTGGAGATTTGCCACATTGTATTTCGGGGCGGAGCAGCCCTCGATAAAGTGCAGGTATGCTCCCTCTTCCACGATGATCAGCGTATGTTCAAACTGTCCTGCTCCCGGTGCATTCAGACGGAAATAGGATTGCAGCGGAATCTCCACGGACACGCCCTTCGGCACGTACACAAAGGAACCGCCGGACCAGACTGCACCGTGCAGAGCCGCAAACTTATGGTCTGTCGGCGGCACCAGCTTCATGAAGTGCTTGCGGATCATGTCCGCATATTCGCCGTGCATGGCACTTTCCAGATCGGTATACACTACGCCCAGATCGGCAACTTCCTGCCGCACATTGTGATACACCAGTTCGGAGTCATACTGTGCTCCCACACCGGCAAGGGACTTTCGCTCTGCCTGCGGAATGCCCAGACGTTCAAAGGTATTCTTGATGTCCTCCGGCACGTCCTTCCAGTCGTTGCGCATCTTGGTGTTCGGGCGAACGTAGGTCGCGATATGATCCATATCAAGGCCCTCAATCGACGGGCCCCAGTTGGGGATCTTCATTTCATTGTAGATCTGGAGGGATTCGAGCCGGAACTGCTGCATCCACACGGGATCGTCCTTCTCAGTGGAGAGCTTTTCGACGATCTCCGGCGTCAGGCCGGATTCCATTCGGTACGCGTCGTTTTCCGCGTCCCGGATGTCGTAGACACTGCGGTCCACATCCTCCACGTAGGTTTTTTCTTTCAAATCTGCCATGTCAAGAGCCTCCCGATTCAGTCTTCCTTCAGGCTGCTGAATCCCTTTTCGTTGATCTCATCCACCAGTTCGGCGCCGCCGTTGCGGACGATGACGCCGTCTTCCATCACGTGGGCTGCATCCACATGGAGCGCCTCTAAAATGCGGGTGGAGTGGGTGATGATGAGAAGCGAGCCGTGCGTCCGCTCGCGGAACAGGCGCACGCCCTCGCTGACGGTGCGGACTGCGTCGACGTCGAGGCCAGAGTCGGTCTCATCGAGAATCGCGAGCTTGGGCTCGAGCATGAGCATCTGCAAAATTTCGGCCTTTTTCTTCTCGCCGCCGGAGAAGCCCACGTTCAGATCACGTTCGGCATAGCTCTCGTCCATGTTCAAAAGGGCCATGGTCTCTTTGAGCTTTTTCTTGAAGTCCCACAGGCGCAGGCGGTCGCCGGTCTTCTGCTCGAGCGCGCTGCGGATGAACGCGCTCAGCGTTGCGCCGGGGACCTCCAGCGGGTTCTGGAAGGACAGGAAAATGCCCTTTTTCGCGCGCTCGTTGACGGGGAGCTCCGTGATGTCCTCGCCGTTAAAAATGATCGAACCGCCGGTTACGCTGTAGGTCGGATTGCCGGTGATGGCATAGCCCAGCGTCGACTTGCCGGTGCCGTTGGGGCCCATCAGCACATGGGTCTCATCCTGTCCCACGGCCAGATCCACACCGTGGAGAATTTCCTTTTCCTCGACCCGCACGTGCAGGTTCTGAATCTCTAAAAGTGCCTTACTCATATTGAACCACCTTATCTTCTTTCCGTGCCGCTCAGGACGGCCGGTGTTTTTTCATTGACTCGCATGAATTGCGCCAGCGTATGATTGTCGACATAGCTGTTGATCTGGTCTTCCAGCCCCTGCCAGAAAAGCCGCGCGTCGCAGTCGCAGGAAGCGCCGCAGCCGGAGCCGTCCTCAGACTGGCACGCGATCGGCGACAGGTTGCCCTCCACCGCCCGCAGAATTTCACCTACGGGGTAATCCTCGGGGGAGCGGGTCAGGCGGTAGCCGCCCGATTTGCCCACGGCGCTCTCGACCAAGTTCGCACGGCTCAGCGCGGCCATGATGGTCTCCAAGTACTTTTTAGAGAGCTGCTGGCGCTGCGCGACATCGCTCAGGCGGTGCCATTCGCTGCCTCCGTGCTCGGCCATATCCAGCATGACCCGCAAAGCGTAGCGCCCTTTTGTTGAGATCATCATGCGGCATGCCTCCTTGCTCATAATTGCCTACCTTGCAGATAGGAATTTTAACGCTTAATTCCTACTGTGTCAATAGGTGTTTAGAAAAAATTTGATTTATGATGATAAAAAGCACTGTGCAGCTGTGACAAATGTCTGCCGCGCAGCGCTTGGACGGGAGGAAAGAATGAGGATAAGTTCATATTGTCGTTACAGTTTGTAAAATGATTTAGTATGATAACGGTATAAAATGGTTGAGTATCGTCAACCGTGTGCTCTGCGCGCTCAAACTGCAAAAGTACGTCGATGCGCGCACGCTGTCCAGAATTTCCGGCGTCTGCCTTGATTTTCTCGTCGTGGCGGCAGTCTCGTCCATCCGTCTGGATGTCATCGTGGATCACGCGATGTCCATGCTGCTCATTTCCATCGCTGCGCTGGCCAGCATGCTGTTTTACTTCTACTGGCTCGCCCCGCGCGTTTTCAGCGAGGACTGGTTTGAGCAGGCCATCGTCCACTTCGGTGTGAACACCGGCGTGACCGCGGTGGGCTTTATGCTGCTGCGCGTTGTCGACCCGGACCTTGAGACGCTTGGCTCCAAAGCCTACGCCATTCAGGCGCCCTTCACCAGCCCGCTCTTCGGCGGTGACATTGTCACCGCGCTGATCCCCATGGCGATCGCGACCTACGGCAACGTAAAGGTCGGCCTTGTCTCGCTCGCCATCTTCGCTGCCTGCATTCTCATCGCCATGCTGCTGGGCTGCTGGCACAAGCCCGACAGAGCCTACAAAAATCAGAAGTGATCCGCGACCAACGATTGAAAAGGAGAATTTCTACAATGAAAGTTGAAATGATTTATCTATCCCAGGAGGATGTGATCCGCTGCGGCGGCATGTCGATGGACAAGGCCATCGACGATCTGGAAGAGGTCTTCCGCCTTTATGACAAGGGTGACTATATTCTGCCCGGCAAGATCGTGATGAAGCGCCCTGAGCCCAACGCTGAAGAGACGACGGGACGCATCAACGCCATGCCCGGCTACATCGGCGGACGGTTCAACATGCCCGGCATCAAGTGGGATCGGCAGCGGTCCGCAGAATCCGTTCAAGTACGGTCTGCCGCGCGGCTCGGCCGTGATCGTGCTGAACGATCCCGAGACCAAGGTACCCATTGCCATCATGGACGGCACACTCATCAGTGCGATCCGCACCGGCGCAGTAACGGGCGTTTGCGCCAAGTATATGGCGCCCTCGCGCTCGAAGACCGTCGGCCTTTTCGGCGCGGGCCCGCAGTGCAAGACGCAGCTGATGGCGCTCAAGGCGTCGCTGCCGCAGCTGGAAAAGGCGTATGTCTATGACCTTTCCCGAGAGAGAGCGGAAAAATTTGCGGCGGAGATGTCGCAAAAGCTGAACATGGACGTGCAGGCGGCGAGCGACCGCCTCGCCACGATCGAAAGCGGCGACATCCTTGTGACCGCGACGACCGCGACCGAGCCGATCATCCACGGTGCGGAGATCAAAAAGGGCGGTTATGTTGCTCACCTTGGCAACAACGAGGTCGACGAGGAGCTGATCCTGCGCGCGGACAAGGTCGTCATCGACGATTGGGAGACCGACAAGCACCGCATGGGCGACACGATGGCCTACATGTTCCGCGACGGCAAGATCGACGATTCCCGCATCGACGCGAGCGTCTCCGACCTGGTGGCGGGGCGGAAGTCCGGCCGCGACAACGACGACCAGCTCACCTACACCTGCAACGTCGGCCTCGGCCTTTACGACGTGGCGATCGCCGCGCGCGTCTACCAGTATGCCAAGGAAAACGGCATCGGCCAGAAGCTCAAGCTCTGGGACGAGCCCATCATGGTGTGATCGATCCAAACTTGATAGGTACGACCTCTCTTTACCAACCTTTTAGACAGGTCCGCTTTTTAGCGGGCCTGTCCACATTTTTTCGCGGCAGAGCAGCAGGGGAGATGCACCTGCAAGGGGATTTTGCCTTTACAGAGGACGATTCCTTGAATATAATGGATGCAGATAAAATTTGGCGGCGCTGCGAAAAAGCGGCGCTGCGGTGAAATCGACAGGAAACGGAGATGTAATTATGCCCTGCACCACTGTACTGGCCGGTAAGCTGGCGACGAATGACCGCTCGACGATGATCGCCCGTACGGACGACGGTCATTTTGATGAGAAAAAGCTGATCGTGGTCGAGCCCGACCAGCAGCCGAAGATTTATAAAAGCGTAGAGTCCCACGTGGAGATCACACTGCCGGAGAACCCCATGCGCTACACGTCCTGCCCGAGCGTGGACCCGAAGCACGGCATTTGGGCCGCGACCGGCATCAACGCCGCGAACGTCGGCATGACGGCGACGGAAACCACGACCTCGAACCCGCGCGTGCTCGCGGCCGACCCGATGGTCGAGCTGCGCGAGGCGAAGGATGGGGAAGAGGAGCGCTGCGGCGGCATCGGCGAGGAGGACATCGTTGTCCTCGTCCTGCCCTACATCCGCTCCGCGCGCGAGGGCGTGCTGCGCCTCGGTGCACTTCTGGAGCAATATGGCACCTATGAGTCGAACGGCATCGCCTTCAACGACGAAAACGAGGTCTGGTGGCTCGAGACCATCGGCGGGCACCACTGGATCGCGAAGAAAATTCCCGAGGATTGCGTCATCATCAACCCGAACCAGTTCGGTATGGACTCGTTCGACCTTGAGGACGCCTTCGGTGCCCGGGAATCGCATCTCTGCTCGGCAGACCTCAGAGAATTCATCTCGGAAAACCATCTGGATCTGAATCAGGATGGCAAGTTCAACCCGCGGGATATCTTCGGCTCGCACCGCGACATGGACCACATCTACAACACGCCGCGTGCGTGGTTCATGGGCCGCTGCCTTGCACCGCACACCTACCGCTGGGACGGCGAAAACGCGGACTTCACGCCCGAGAGCGATGACATTCCGTGGTCCTACGTTCCCGAGCGCAAGGTTGTCGCGGAGGATATCCAATACCTGCTCTCGTCCCACTATCAGGGTACACCCTACGATCCCTATGCGGGCCATGCGGAAAAAGGCGGCATTTACCGTCCTATCGGCATCAACCGCACGGGCGTGACGACGATCTGTCAAATTAGAAGCGACGTCCCCGATGCCATTAAGGGTATCGAGTGGGTGTGCTTCGGCTCCACGACATTTTCCGCGTGGCTGCCGGTGTACACAAATGTCCCGCAGATGCCGGACTATTTGAGCAATGTGACGCTCGACGCCGAGACCGACAATCTCTACTGGGTCAGCCGCTTTGTCGGCGCGCTGGCCGACAAGTGCTACGGCTCGTGCATCCAGAATGTCTGGGGCTATCAGGACACGGTGAATATCCGCGGCAGACAGATCGTCCTTAAATACGACAGGCTGATGCGCGAGAGCGGCGACTTCACGCTCGCCGCGCAGGCGAACGACGAGCTCTGCGCGATGGCGAAAGAGGAGAGCACGCAGATCCTCAACAAGGTCCTGCGCACTGCCAGTGAGCAAATGAAAAACGGCTTCAGCTTTGCTGATACCTGCGTCAACAAGTGAATAAAAAGCGGCTCTCTCCCAAGCGGGAGAGAGCCGCTTTTTTGTTATCCTTTTTCAATTTGACCCAGCCAAAACGAGAAAGGACAACAATCATGGAAGAAAAAAGAATCGTAAAGCCCTGGCAGGCAGGGCTGATGCTGCTCGTCGGCATCGCCGTTATCATCGTGGGGCTTCTTGTGATGAAGCTCAACAACCGCATCGTGCTGGCGCTCGACGGCGTTATCATGTGCCTGATGGCGTGGTGCTTCGGCATCCCGTATGCAGAGCTGCAGCAGGGCATCAAGGAGACGGTCTCGTCAATGATCGTGGCCATTTTGATCCTGCTGGCCGTCGGCGTGCTCGTCGGCACGTGGATGGCGAGCGGCACGGTGCCGGTCATGATCTACTACGGCATGAAGGTGCTGACGCCGGGCTTATTCCTGCCAGTCGTCTGCATCCTCTGCACGCTGATGTCCACCATGGCGGGCACGTCGTGGGGCACGCTCGCGACGGTCGGCGTCGCCTGCATGGGCGTTGCACAGGGTCTCGGTGTGCCGCTGCCCGCGGCCGCGGGCGCGGTCTGCACCGGCGCGTTCTTCGGCGACAAGGTCTCGCCGCTGTCTGACTCGCCCGTCATCACCGCGACGGTGTGCGAGGTGCCGCTGATGGACGGCATTCGCCACGCGCTCATTTCCACAGGGCCTGCGTATCTCATTTTGCTCGTTTTCTACTTTGTTTACGGCCTGCGCTATTCCGGCGGCAGCGTCGGCGGGGAAGTGTATGAGGATATCCTTTCCACCGTTTCCGCCGAGTTCTGGCTCAGCCCCATGCTGCTTCTGCCCGTGGCGGTCGTGGTGGTGCTGATCCTGATGAAAAAGCCGACGATCCCGACCTTTATCGCCGGCATCGCCGCGGGCGCGGTGATGGCGATGCTCTGCCAGGGTGTCAGCCTGCACGATATTCTGACGGTCATGTACTCCGGCTTTTCCGCCGATACGGGCTCGGACGTCGTGAATTCGATGCTCAACCGCGGCGGCTTTACCTCAATGCTCTCGACCATCGGTCTTCTGATCGCGGCGGGCATTTTCGGTGCACCGCTCCGCACAGCGGGCGTTGTGGACGTGCTGCTCGCCTTTGTGGAGCGTATCGCGAAGAC
>ERZ857693.2386-NODE-2386-length-18863-cov-5.630476_pt1 | contig 18863 bp, 16 predicted proteins | sample MGYA00519765_ERZ857693 | MGnify/ENA primary metagenome ERZ857693 (study PRJEB31778, sample SAMEA3449354) | human gut metagenome | biome: human gut; feature: human-associated habitat; material: faeces | place: United Kingdom | collected 2010/2012 ... | reverse complement strand
AACAGATGCCAACACAAACGTGCACTCGCATTAACTGCCCGTAAATTTATGCGTTTAGTCTTTCGACTGCTGAAAGACAACCGCCTATACTGTCCGGCAAAGTAGATTCATCTACTTGCTGATGAGCTACGCCCTGCTCATTTTTAAAAATCTGGTCGACAGGGCTTAGGTGGGTGTTTTTTGTCTCGATAAAAATGTCTTAAAAAAATGCGATTTTTATTTATTTTTCTCTTGACATATCACCGCTGGACTTTTACATATAAAATCATATAACTTATTTATTTCTTCACAATTCGTATAATCTCGTTTTAAAACATTTCCTGTCAATTTTTTTTGTAATTTTGAATTTTGCAATATTTCAGCAATAGCCAGTGCGCATTCTTTATTATCCATTGGAACAATTACTCCATCCACACCATTTTCCAACTGACTTCCCGATGTTGCATAATTTGTAATAATAACTGGTTTTCCTAGCATCTGAGCTTCGCGTACAGCTACACATTTCCCCTCATATCTGGATGGTTGTACATATATATCACACATTCTGATATATGGATACGGGTTTTCTTTTTTTCCAAGTAATATTACATAATTCTGCATTCCTGCTTCTGTAATCTTTTTGCGAATTAAAACTTCATCTCCACCATAACCTATTAAATACCACTTAACTTTGATACCCTTTTCGAGGATTCGTCTACAAATATCTGGTACGTTATCAAAATTTTTTGCATCTGAGAAACGTCCAATAGAAAGCAAGTTAATATAATCTGATTCAAAAATTTCTGAAACATGCTCTCGCGCCTGTTTATCTATCAACTTCTTTGGAAGAATGTTTTCAATAACAATGATCTTATTCTCCAATGTAGGAAATGTTCTTAAGAAACTTCTGGTTACATCATCCGAAATAGATACAATATAATCATATGCTTCCCACATTTTAAGTTCTGACTTAATATCAACTTGAACCATTGAATAATCTGTATGTATCCATGACATTTTACATTTTGCATTTACTTTCTCCGTTACAAAATAATGAGGCGTCAGAAAACTAATTGCAAGATCATATTGTATATCCGGCTGAATATCTGGCATAAACCTTTTTGTATATTTGTGGCTATATTCAATGGCAACACTACTATGTGTATATTTATTTTTTTTATCAAATACTTTAGCTTTATGTTTTCCCAATAACCTTGCTAATGTTAAGCAAACATGTCCTTCTTTTAACGTATCTTTCATTGATCTTGCCAAGACACTATAGGCAGGTATTTCCGGTAGTACATTAATGTTGTCTGGTATATATTTTAATAGTTCTCCCTCATGGCGTAACAAAAATAAATCCACCTGATATTCTTTTGTATCAATATTTTCCAGAAGTCCCAACAGTGCTTTCTCTACTCCACCTATTTCCATTGCATGAGAAACAATTAATATTTTCTTTTTTTTCATATTCTAAACCTACGAATTATTTTCTGAATTTTCCAAAGCACTCTGTACCAAATATTCTGTGCAAAGGTTTTGTTATCTTGCTTTTTATTTGTTGAATTGGTGTTAGCCAGCTTCCTGCATACCAATGGATAGACACTGTATTTCTTGTTTTGTTTAATACTCCTGTTGTACTTTCATATGGATTAAAATATTCTTTTGGATAAACGGTTGCATATGAAAGTCTTTGTATTTCACCGCCTGGCTTTAATCCTAATTTAATCATTGCCTGTGTATTTAATATTGGACAACCTATGGTTCCTGATTTTCCATCCAACAATGGTGTATATTCTTCTATCATTTTTTCTAAGGCGAGGCCGCTTGCGACCGAGCCGAAGGCCAGGCCGGTATTTAGAATTTCATTTTTCGGCTTTGAGATTCCTTCGGTCTCAAAGCCGAAAAATGCCTCATTCTCAAGAAGAAAATCTGGATTTCTAACCAATTCAACATCTGTATCAAAATAAAGCCCCCCGTTTTGATACACCACGAGTAAACGAACATAATCACTCAAAAATGCATACTTTTTCTGTTCATAACACATTTTTGTATATTCATTCATATTTATATCAAAATTGTCTTCATTCCATTCGATAATCTCATAATCCGGACAATATTTCTTCCAGCTGGCAATACACTTTTTAGCAAGTTTCGGTTTCTCACCTCTGCCAAACCAACAATAATGAATCTTTTTCGGTATCATCATTTCACCTCTCATTTTGCAGCATGTTTTCTTATATATCCAGTCAACATATACCCAAAAGGAATCGCCAGCACTGTCATGAATTTTTTAGGTGATTCGGAAATATATTTGCGATTACCTGCAATAACACTACTTGACACATAATGAATACAATCAATAAAATTTCGCTTTATAGATTTTATATATTTCATATTCTCCCTACGAATAAATGCAAATCCGTTTGGATTTTTTAAATATTGCCGAAGCATATTCATAGATGAGCCGTCCTGTTGATATTCCACATTACAAAGCACTGTATTTGTAGTTATCAGCTTATATTTTTGATCGCAAAGCTGATATTTCCATCCCAAAGATACATATTTTTCTCCTGGAAACACAGGATAAGGAGGCAATTTTTTCATGATATCCGTCCGATAAACCAACTTTTTATCACCCGATCCACCATTATCATAAACCCCCTGTAAAGTTGTTTCTTTCATATCCTCTGGAAACTTTGTTCCAATTATTTTTCCGGTATTCATATCTGCATCCAGACCAATAATCCCTGCATATTTTTTCTGATCCATTCGAGACCAGATATCCAGAATACATTTTACTGCACCTTTCGCAAGTTCATCATCAGAATCAATGCATACATTTAACTCTGTATTGATATTTTCATAGGCAGTATTATGTGCGGTATGCATTCCGCCATTTTCTTTATAAATATATTGTATTTCAAAACCATTATCCTGTCTCTGCCATTCTTCTACTAATTGTTTTGTGTTATCACTTGATCCATCATCAACAATAAGCCAAACAAAATCCTTACAATCCTGTTCCTGCAAAGACTGATAAGTTCTAGGCAATGTGTGCGCCCTGTTATACGCTGGTGTAAAAATTGTTAATGTTGCCATATTTCTAATCCTTCCCAAAACCGTGTTTCTAATTATTGCAATTTAAATAAAAGTCTTCCAGCCATCTGGCATTTTCTTTGATATCAAAATCAGCTGATCTTATTTCTTCATATGTATCTCTATGTTTAACATTTGCCGCTTTAATTACCTTTTGAGCCCATGTATCCGTATTCTCATCTAAAGAAACACTTTCTAAAAGATCAGTAACTTTACATTCTATCGGTATTCTATTCGATACCACTGTTGGTATACCAGCCGCTTGCGCTTCTAAGGCCACAATTCCAAAACCTTCAAATAAAGAGGGAAACAGAAAAACATCCATTGCCTGCAACAATTCCGGAATATCAGAACGTATTCCCAAAAACATTACATTTTCTTTCAGTCCTAGTCTTTCAACTTTTTTATGTATTTCCTCACCACACTCTCCAGAATCATTGCCAATCAGCAAGAGCACAGCATCTTTTCTTGTTTTCTGTACTTCTTTAAATATATCTATTATAAATTTGTGATTTTTTTGCGGATTAAAACGACCAATATGACCAACTACTAACTGGTCATCCTTTATCTTTAATGCTTTACGAACTTTTTTCCTGATTTCAGTATTAAATCGGTACTGTTCACTGTCTATAGCATTGTTAAGCATAATAAATTTTTTTGCATTTTTTTTCCCATACAGCCATTCACCGGCTTCTTCGCCACATATAAACATATGCGTAATATGTGGCATCATTTTAGTTTTATAATACCATCGAACCGGGCTTTTTATATCAATCCCATATGGTCGATTATGTGCATGGCAAATTCTCACAGGAACATTCATCTTTTCTGCCTCAATAAAGTCATAGCAGCCCAGCTCCGACATATGCGAGTGAATAATCTTATATTCTGAATGTTTGCTGTAAAACTCTTGAATTAATCTTCTATATTCACGGCTACTCCACGGTCTTATTGGTGGCATTCTATATATTTTACCGCCGAGTGCTTCAATTTCATCATCATAAGCTCCTCGCTCTGAACGATGAACCATAAAATCAAATTGGATTTTCGTACGGTCAATATTTCTATAATAGTTCATAACCATTGTCTCCGCCCCGCCACGATCCATAATTGTAAATAAATTAAGTATTCTAATTGGTTTATTCATATCTTTTTTCATCCCTAAAAACTTCCTAAAATGTCACTACTATAACCAAACGAACCCTGATGTACCATCTGGTAGCAATAAAATATAAAATATATTATATAAAAACCTGTTTTTACAATTTTTCGACTTCTATCGCTAATTGCTATATTTAATAAATACGGATATAAGATCAAGCTATAAACACTCATATATGTTGCCAGACGAATCACATATAAACCGCTTGTAAAAGTAGCTAAGACATTTAATAAAAAATTAATCATTGACATATTAATGCATATATTTATCATCTCATTATCCTCGTCAATGTAATTCCGACAAACAAAAGCAATTAAAATTGGCACAACAGCAATTACCGCTCGCAATCCGGATGATCCAGTGCTACCGACCATAGCACTTATTGCATAATCATATGTCGTTCCTTCTGTAGTAAATTGCAATGTACTTAGAATCGGATTTAAAAAAAGCAAACAAACTACTGATATTGCCAAAATCCCATTCTGTTTCCAACTCCAGGCTTTCCCCGAAACCACAAAATAAAGTGGTATAAGAAGATATGCACTATTATGATACTGTGCCGCAATAACACATACAATAATATACGGAACTATTCTTTTTTCTTTAAGGAATTTTGATCCAAAAAACACTAATGCAACTGCAAACCACTGGCGCATCATTGAGAAATAATTATAATAAAGTGTTGTCGCAAAAAACAAAAAGCAAGAATCTAAAAAGCTCACGGATTCTCTTCTTAATACGTATATAAATACAGAAGATTCAATAATTGCAAAAAAAGCAAACCACATATGATAATCACTACTAATATACATCTTGAACAGATTTGCAGTGATATCAAAAGCCTTGTCTTTTCCAACATCATTTAGAATATCTTTAATCCCCTCCCATGTACCTGGTATACGGTTAAAGGAATTAATGTAGGCGGATGTATCATTCACATTAGAACGCATGGCAGCCAAAAATGTAATATAGCCAAATACTATCAACCATGGGAGAAGTTGTGACTTATAATCATAAGATTGACCATTGTATATACAACTGATTTTGTTATTCTTAATCGATGGTTCCCATATTAATGCACATATTAGTATAACTGCTAGTACTGAAAAATGTATAACCATACTACTATCCTTTTATCTTGAAATAATTCTCTTTATTATATTCAATAATGCGTATACACCCACTGCATTTCGTTGCTTTGCAAAACAGTAAAAGATTTTCCAATGTATGGGAAAATATCGCATATCCAGCTTTTTATACGCTTCTCTATAATATTCTATAGAAAGCATTTTTCTTATTGTTTTAATCTTCTTTCTAGCAGAACAATCATGTCCGAGTTCATTCAGTCCCAATCCAAGAATACTCATTGCAATTCTATTGTTAAGTGCTATAGTATATATATCAGGCAGTTTTTTTTCATCAATATATTCATACATAATCCGAAACAAATTTTGCCATTGGCTAAATAAACTCTGGCGATATCCCGAAGTAACAGATGAGTTATTCTCTCTTCTGTAGTGATAGAAGCATTTATTTATGTAAGCAGCTTTATTCACATAGTAAAACACTTCAAGATTAAATATTCCATCTTCATATGTTCCAATCTTCTTAAGATCAATAAAAGAAATATTATTTTTCAAAATCAACTCTTTTTTATATAATTTTCCCCATACTGTGCAAAGGGAATCTGCCAATTCAGGATGTGCTAATTCTTCTCCATATATACCTATCAGCCTCCTGTGAATTTTCTTTCTTACTGCCTTTCTTTCAAAAACAGTATCTTCAGGAAATATCATTTTAGGAACCTGGTTTGTTTCATGTTCACTGGTATATGACCACATTACTACATCAGAATTTGTCCTTTTCATTTCAAATAATGCGGTTTCACATGTATCACTGTCAATCCAGTCATCTGCATCAATAAACATTACATAATTTCCCTGTGCTTTTTGCAAAGCAATATTTCTTGCTGCTGAAACTCCCTCGTTCATTTTATCAATGATGATAATTCTATCATCTTTGTTTTGGAACTGATTCAATATCTCGATACTATTATCACACGATCCATCATTTACACAAATCACTTCTAATCTTTTATATGTCTGATTTAAAACACTCTCAAGACATTGTGTCAAATATTGTTCTGCATTAAACACTGGTATTATTATACTAATAAGAGAGCTACTGTCTTCCATTCATTCTTTACCTCAATTTACTAATCTCTCATCAACTTCCTAATTTCTTTATTGTTTTCTCGACAACCTTGCGTTTATCAAAGAATTCTTCCATTCTCTTTCTTCCGGCAATTCCCATAGCTTTCCGTTCATCCTGCGAAAGCTCACATATTTCTTTCATCTTCTGGTACAAATCGTCCGAATTCTGCTTTTCACATAAAAAACCTGTCACACCATCTTCAACAGCCTCCAGGCAACCATGAATATTACTTGTAATAACAGGTCTTCCCATCGCAGCACATTCAAGATTTGTGTTCGCCATTCCTTCATGCCAGGATGGTAACACAAAGCAATGACTTTTTTCAATAAAAGGTCGGACATCTTCCTGATATCCTTCGTAATGGAGCCATCCTTCTGTCTCGTAGTTCTTCATTTTCTCGGAATAATTTTCTTCAAAGCCTCCAAGAACAGTTAATGAACATTTATATCCTTCTGCTCTTAATCTTCTCATTGCAACAAACAATTCATCAATTCCTTTTTCCTGCATCACTCGTCCAACAAAAAGAAACTGCGTTTCACTGTCATCAGCAGGATATTCTGTATATGCAAAATATTCAACATCTACTCCTGCACCCGGAAGCACAAAAGTCTTATTCTTCTTAATGATTTTATAATCTACCATGACATTTCTGTTTTCTTCATTTTCGAAGAGAACAATTTTGGCTTTTCGAAGTGCAGCTCGATACATGATCGTTACCATTTTTCTCAATATTCCAGCATTTTGAAATGCTGTACCAAGCCCTGTAATGTTTACCACATATGGAATTTTTAGCAAACGACATGCTATTCCACCATAAATATTCGGCTTAATTGTGTATGTAATTACCAGATCCGGTTTCATTTTCTTAACAGTCGTATAATACTCACGAAAAAGACTTAAGTCCTTTATTGGATTCATGCCACGCCGTTCCATAGGGACTCTTTTCAAGCCGCATTTCATTTTCTTTAGACTATTTTCTGCATCTGCCTCTTTCTGTTCGTCTGACTGTGGTACTATAGCTTTCACAATATTACCATTTCTTACAAGTTCCTGTATAAGCATACCCCGGAATCGTTCCAACCCAGTTGAACAATTACATATAATTAAAATCTTCATAATTTCAACACTACTCTCTCCACTTTATAGTCCTGTTATCAGTGCAGTGCAACAGCCTGATTACTAATAGTATCTACATATATATCAGCATCAACATTTAATGCAGTCCCCATAAACTCCTGAATAATCAAACTTGAATCTTTTTCCATTGCTTTTTAACCTGCTTTTGCCTTTTCCTGCTTCAATTAGCTATTTCACAGTATATAAACCATCCAAATTTTTATACCAAATACTTTTCATTCCAAGCATTTTGGGTGCTATAAAATCTTTAGAAATATTATCTCCTATGTAACACATTCGACTATAATCTACGTGAAATCTTTCAGCAATTATCTCAAATGCTTTTGGATTCGGCTTACGAAATTTACTTCCGCCAAGTTCATCTGTAATAATAATTTCATCAAATTTTTCCTCAAGTTCCAACGCCCTTATTTTGGCTTTTTGTCCCTCTGGTCTTCCATCTGTAATCAAGCCCAATTGATGCTGTTTCTTCAACTTGTTTAGCATTTCCTCAACCCCAGTATACAAATGAATATCTGGCACCTGAAAACGGTAAATATTTAAACATCTTTCTTTTAATTCTTGCGTAAACTGGTTTTCTTGCTCCAGATATTTATCAATCGCTTTCTCACCTTGGCAAAACAATTGCCATAGCCTATCCTCTGTATATTGTGGGTCAGAAAATATTTTAGCTATTTCATGGTAACCACTTTTAACATATTCTTTTTCACTATATAGTGTATCATCCATATCAAAAATAATCACCTGCAAACCATCAATATGATTCACAACCTCCAAAATATTTTCTATCTTAAGAATTTTATGATTTTCACTCATACTCTTATATCTCATTTATACAAATGCTCTGGTCATATCTACAATATACGGCACCATCTCTCGCAGCTTTTGCATTGTATTCTAGTTTTTCACCATTTAGCATACGTAAGATTGCTTTTGCACTATTTGCTCCAGCTTTCATTGATAATGGTGCCCCACCTCCAAAACGCGGATTAATTTCAATATAATAATCATCACCTGTAATTTCATCGCGAATTAATTGTACTGTAATTTGACCACATGGTCTATAATCTGCAATTAAAGCAAGCATTTCTGAAATCATCGTATCATCTTGTGTAATCTTTGTTTTCAAAACTTCTCCTGCCCTCACAGCTAATCGTTCTCTTGGTGTTATATACACAGGGTTTCCATTATAATCACAAAAAATATCTATCGTATATTCTTTTCCAGATATGAATGGTTGAATAATATAATCTCCAATCTTATTTGCATACATCTTCAAATCCGACAAGTTGTCAACCTTATAAGCATTTATACTGGAACTTCCATCTTTGGGTTTTATAAATACCGGAAATTTCGTTTCACCAGATTGCAATTTATCTTCATATTTTTTTACCGAATTTACTGGTAAAGGGGATTTCAAACCTAATGACCTAAAATATTCTGCTGTATAATTTTTATCCCTACAAACAAGAACTTTGTCCGGATTACTAATCAATACTTTTGTTCCTCTGCTTTCAAATAGCTCTTTACTCTTGGCCAAAAGCAGTAAATCTGTATCTATTGTCGGAATCAAACAATCAATATTCTCTTCCTCACATATCGCCAGAAGTTGCGGAATATAATTTTTATCTGTTATTCTGCAAACAATTTTTCGGATATCACAAAATTGTAAAGCTGGAGCACTTGCCGAAATATCCACCCCGATGATTTTTAGTTGAATGTTTAATTCATTTGCTGCTTTATAAAACTCCTGAAGTAGTTCAACTCTTCGTCCAACACTTGTAAATAATATTTTCATGCCACACACCTCTCATTTCCGCCAGTACACCTATATATATCCCTGCTTCACTTACATTCACAACGACTGCACTTGTATTGATAACTTCCTTCTACTACATCACATATCTTATTTCTCTGGTGTTCCTGTAAAAATTTCCATCGTCTCTGAACTTCCGGAACTGATTCCCTCTCGCTTCAGAACTGTCTTTACTGTCTGAAAAATAATTTTCCAGTCTCCCAAAAGTGTTATATGATCCACATAGTACACATCTTTATCAAATTTTTCTTCCCAGGTAATAGAGTTTCTTCCATGCACCTGTGCATAGCCTGTAAATCCAGGTCTTACTTCATGGCGTCTTGCCTGATGTTCATTGTAGAGTGGAAGGTATTTCACCAGTAATGGTCTTGGTCCTACTACCGACATATCTCCTTTTAACATATTGACAAGCTCCGGCAATTCATCTAAACTTGTGGAACGCAAAAACTTTCCAAAATGTGTAAGTCTTTCTTCGTCTGGAAGAAGTTCTCCATTTTCATCTTTTTTGTCAGTCATAGTTCGAAATTTATATAACGTAAATATCTTGCCGTTAAGTCCCGGTCGTTCTTGCTTGAAGATTATTGGACTTCCGAGTTTGCTTCTTACCAACAATGCTGTAATTCCCATAACCGGCGACAACACAACGGTTGCTGCTAAAGCGCAGCAAAAATCCTGTGGCCTTTTTATGTATTTTTCATAGAATCCCTGCTTATGTGGAATCGTTGTCTCTTCTTGTTTTGCCTGTTCTGTTTGTTGTTTATTATAGATTTTCTTCCCCACATATGCCACTGCTCCGCAGGCACTTAACGTTCCTGCAATGACAGCTAATTTCTTCGAGTCCTTCATACTCTCATTCCTCGTATCTTTATACAATCGCTTCTTTTTCGTTTACGCAAAACACTTTTTAATGACTTCAATAATTGCATCCTGATCCTCAGCAGTCATCTTATTATCGCTAGGCAAACACAGACCTCTTTCAAATAAATCCATACCTACATCTTCACAACCGCCCTCAATATAAGCATTGGTTTTCGCTCTGCCATTTCCCTCTCTGGTAATAAATGGATTCATCCTAAATATTGGCTGCTCATGCATGGGTTTCCAAATCGGACGACCTTCCGCATTATACTTTGCTAAGGTTTCCAGAATTTCCGTCGGACAACTTTTTCCAGGTTCGCTGATATAAAGTGCTTCCTGTTCTCCTCGAACCTGTTTGCACATAGCTTCCTTATCAATAATCATGCAGCTCAGCCAAAAATTCGGTTCACTGTTTTTTTCATCATAAGGATTCATTTGCACTGGTAAATCCTTCAGTCCGTCTTTATAACGCATATAAATTGCTTTCTTTTGGGCAATGTGTTCTTCCAGATATGGAACCTGTCCACGCACAACCCCCGCGATCACATTACTCATTCGATAGTTATAGCCTAACTCTTCATGCTGATACCAAGGTGCAGCCTCCCGGCTCTGGGTAGACCACTTGCGTACTTTTTCAGCGTCCGCTTTGGAATCCGTCAAAAACATTCCACCGGAAGAACCCGTGATAATCTTATTTCCATTGAAACTGATACAGCCATAATCACCGAAGCTGCCGGTCTGTTTTCCCTTATATGTAGCCCCTAGTGATTCAGCTGCATCCTCTACGATAACAGCTCCGTGCGCAGCAGCTATCAATTTAATTTCATCAATTTTTCCAGGTGTACCATACAGATGGGCAACCACGATCACTTTCACATCCGGGTAAATCTCAAATGCTTTTTCTAAAGCTACCGGATCCATATTCCAGGTATCTCGTTCTGTGTCTATAAAAACCGGGACTCCCCCTTCATATACCACCGGGTTAACTGTAGCATCAAAGGTCATATCTGAACAAAATACCTTTTTATTAAATAAAGCACCTTTTCCGATTTCCGGCTGTCCATACATAGCCTCTCCGGCAAGTTTAACAGCAAGATGAAGTGCTGCCGTTCCTGCTGACAAAGCAACTGCATGTTGAACACCCACTTTTTCCGCCACCGCTTTTTCAACTTCATTAATATTCTTTCCAACTGTAGACATCCAGTTAGTTTCATATGCCTCCGTAACATATTTCAACTCATCGCCATGCATTGTTGGAGAAGCAAGCCAAATTTTATTCTTAAACGGTTGAATATTCATTCTGTTTTCCTTTCTATGATAGTAAAATACGAAATAATACCTTCTATTTTGCACTATGAACTTCCTGCATCGCAGCAACATTTGCTACGGATTCAGTTTTCTGATCAATATGTATGATATTTGAATTGATGTGTCTTATTCCATCCGGATGTTCCCCCACCGGGTGGAATGTACTCACGATCTGTTCTACCATCTCTACAATGTGCTCACTGTTCTCATAGCTGGCCTCTGCCAGTTCTTCAAGTTGATGTAAAAAAGTCACCGTATCAAACGGAATCGGCTTGCCGATATGAATCAGTTTATTGTCTGTTTTCTTGATTCCCTCTTCTGCCATCAGTTTTTCTTCAAACAGCTTTTCGCCCGGGCGAAGTCCTGTATATTCCAGTTTGATATCCACACCTGGTTCATATCCGGATAAACGGATAAGATTTCGGGCAAGAGTATCAATCTTGACTGCCTCACCCATATCCAGAACAAAGATCTCACCGCCCCATGCATAAGTTCCCGCCTGAAGAACCAGACTGACTGCTTCCGGGATGGTCATGAAATATCTTACGATATCCGGATGCGTGACAGTTACCGGACCTCCTGCTTCTATCTGTTTCTTAAACAATGGAATTACCGATCCGTTGCTTCCAAGAACATTTCCAAAGCGAACTGCCACGTACTGAGTTCCTCGGTGATCTTTGTTTCGAATACTCTCCATATGGAGAATAGAATCTTCTTTCTTGATTTCTGCCGCAATGTGGTCTATCGGATCCGGAACATTCTGCCCTTCAATCACTTTGTCCATATGGGCATGAAGAAATGGAAGCAGATCCATCCTTCCAGCTTTGCTGATGGCATCCATGCTCTGAATGACCATTTCGCAGAGACGCTTGCTGGCACCCATGATGTTAGTCGGATTTACAGCCTTGTCTGTGCTGATCAAAACGAAGCGGCGGGTTCCGTATTTCATTGCTGCATATGCTGTTTTGTAAGTACCGATCACGTTATTCTTGATTGCCTCATTCGGGCTGGTTTCCATCAGAGGCACATGCTTATGTGCAGCTGCATGATACACGATGTCCGGATGATATTTTTCAAATACCATGTTAATTCTGCGGCTGTCACGGACAGATCCAATCAGAACTTTCAGGTTAAGATCTTTATATTTGCGTTTTAATTCCTGTTCGATATCGTAAGCATTATTCTCGTAAATATCAAAGATGATCAGCTGCTTCGGTTCGTGAGAGGCGATCTGTCTGCACAGTTCACTTCCAATAGAACCGCCTCCACCAGTTACCAGGATGGTCTTTCCTTTCAGAGCCTGGAAGATTTCGTCCATATTTACTTTAATAGGTTCTCTGCCAAGAAGATCTTCTACAGCTACTGCTTTCATTTTACTTAAGGATACCTGACCGTTTGCCAGCTGATAAACACCCGGAAGGCTTCTGAGTTCGCATCTGGTTTCCTGACAGATATTCAGAATTTCTCTCTTTTCCTGCGGAGACGCAGTCGGGATTGCAAATAATATCTGGTCAATATTATATTTCTCGACAGATGCAAGAATATCATCCCTGCCGCCTACGATCGGAACTCCCTCCATGGTACGTCCCCATTTGTTGGAGTTGTCATCAATGATACAGCATGGTCTGGCGTCGGACTCCGGAGAAGTCTTCAGTTCTCTGACAATGACACGTCCTGCCGCACCGGCTCCGATGATCATTGCATTGTGAATTGCTTTTTCATTCTGTGCCCGTTTCACGCGTTCCAGAGATATGTAACGAAAGCCAAAGCGGACTACTGTCAGCAGACAGAACTGAAGCAGACAACCGAATACATAGTAGGAACCCGGCATTCTTCCACAGAAGCCTGTAATTCCGAGTACCTGAAACGCAGTCGTCAGAATTGTAGCGATCAATATACGGTTTAATTCATTAAAGCTGGCAAATCGCCAGAGACTGTTATACAAATGTAATGCATAAAAGGCCACCAGACAAAACGCCGTATAAAATGGGGCAAATTTCAGAAATGAAACCAGATAGTTTTGTGGGATATTTGAGAATTGAAAATCAAAACGTAATAACAATCCCAAAAAGTAAGATAGATTAACTGCTATGACATCATAAATAACCAGATAAAAGGCAATGACCATCCAATGCTCCAGGTGTGGTCTTCTGCTCATCTGGCTGTTGTTTGTATTTTCATGATTTTTATTGCACTTCAAAATATTTTTCTTCCCCTTCATACTGCTTATTTTATTGAAACTGTATACATTATAGCACGTTGGATTTTTTTAGTAAACCTTAATTCTTACAGATATTGACAAATTACGAGGTTTTTTTGCCGGAATAACATCCTTTTTTGGCTGTTTATGACAGTTTCGTTCCCTTCCCCAACTGAAAAAAAGGCACCACCCACTCAATCTTCATAAGACTGATTCGGATGATGCCTTTCGTATGTTTTTGTTTCTGGCTTTTATTCTACAGTAACGCTCTTTGCAAGGTTTCTTGGCTTATCTACGTCAAGTCCCTTGGCAACGCTTACATAATATCCCAGGAGCTGTAACGGGATTACGGCGAGGGATGTTGCAAAGTATGGGTCTGTCTTTGGAATGTAAACGGTGAAGTCTGCAGTATCTTCGATGTTGTAGTTTCCAAAAGTGGTAAGGCCCATCAGGTATGCACCACGGCTCTTACACTCAACCATGTTGCTGACGGTTTTCTCGTAGAGATCCGGCTGGGTGAGGACGCCGATTACCAGTGTTCCGTCCTCGATCAGGGAGATGGTTCCGTGTTTCAGCTCACCTGCTGCATATGCCTCTGAGTGAATGTAGCTTACTTCTTTCATCTTGAGGCTGCCTTCCATGCTGATCGCATAGTCGATTCCACGGCCTACAAAGAACGTATCATGTGTATTTGCCTGCTTGGATGCAAACCACTGGATCCGCTCCTTATCATCAATGATTCTCTGGATTTTCTCCGGAAGTGTCTCGAGTTCTTTAATATATCCTGTGTACTGTTCTTCTGTGATCTGCTCTCTCACCAGTGCGAACTGGATCGCCAGCACATAGGAAGCCATCATCTGTGTGCTGTAAGCCTTGGTTGTGGCAACAGAGATCTCCGGACCCGCAAGTGTATAGAATACATTGTCTGCCTCACGTGCGATGGAGGAACCAACAACGTTTACGATCGCGAGAGTGCGGATTCCATGCTCCTTGCACAGTCTCAGTGCTGCAAGGCTGTCTGCGGTCTCTCCTGACTGGCTGATCACGATGGCCAGTGCGTGAGGATCCAGGAGTGGATTACGGTAGCGGAACTCAGATGCAAACTCCACGCGTACCGGGATTCCTGCCATGTTTTCGATCACATACTGTGCTGCCATTCCGACATGATAAGCAGAACCACAGGCAACAATATAAATCTGAGAAATATCTTTGATCTCTTCTTCTGACAGACCTACCTCTGACAGGTCAATCCTTTCTTCGTTTAAGACAGAATTCAGTGTATCCTGTACAGCCTTTGGCTGCTCATGGATCTCTTTCATCATGAAATGCTCAAAACCGGCCTTCTCTGCTGCCTCTGCATCCCAGTCGATGACTTTCATGTTCTTCTGGATCTCTTCACCGTCAAGATTGTAGAAGGTGATCTCTCCCTTGCGTACACGGGCCATCTCCATGTTTCCGATATAATAAACATTTCTTGTATATTTCAGGATTGCCGGAACGTCTGACGCAATATAGGACTCTCCGTTCTCAACGCCAAGGATCATCGGGCTGTCTTTTCTTGCCACATAAATCTCTTCCGGGTAATCTCTGAACATGATCGCCAGTGCATAGGATCCACGGATACGGACCATAGAATGGTTGATCGCATCTACCGGAGTTCCCTCGTATTTCTTATAATAATAGTCGATCAGCTTCACTGCTACTTCTGTATCTGTCTCGGAATAGAAGGTATATCCCTTGCGCAGAAGTTTATCCTTCAGTTCCTGATAATTCTCAATAATTCCATTATGTACGGCAACAATGTTTCCATCATCACTGACATGCGGATGTGCATTATTCTCGGACGGTTCTCCATGCGTAGCCCAGCGGGTATGTCCGATACCGCAGGTTCCCGGAACGGATTCACCGTTGTTTGTCTTCTCAGCAAGTCCTTTCAGACGTCCCTTTGCCTTTATAACTTCAGTTTCACGCTCGCCATCACGAACTGCGATTCCAGCTGAATCATATCCACGATATTCCAGCTTGGAGAGACCGTCCAGTAAGATCGGTGCTGCCTGATGGTTACCTGTAAAGCCTACAATTCCACACATAAATTAATCTCCTCTTTTTCATATCACATAACAATAAAACGGGCAACTGTTGTTTACCCTCACAGTTACTTTTGTGTTTACTTTTCGTTTTAGCATAGCATAAGATATGCGATAATTCAATATTTTTTGCATTATTGGCCGTTTTAATTGCATTTTCATATGTTTTTTCATGAGGATTTTGTTTCTGTTTTGCGGTTTTGTGTCATTTTTAATGACATAATTTGTTTTTTATTTTAAAATTATTTTTATTTATTCTATTATAATTGACATTTCAACAACTATCTGCTATGCTCACCGTATCAGATCAAATGCAATTGACACTATTTATATATTTTATAAGATTTGGAGAGGAATCATGAAGAAATTATCTATTACAAAAATGGCCGATACCATTATCACCAGAAGAAAAGCTCAGAAACTCACACAGGCACAGCTCGCCGAGATGACCAATATCAACCGCGGCATGATCAGCCGTCTGGAAAGTCTTGACTACACCCCGTCGATCGATCAGCTTCAGGCTATCGCTGAAGTACTTGGTTTTGAGGTAGTCGACTTATTCGAGGACGATAAGCCTGCTGTAAACAAACCGGTTCTTGACAGAAGGTACAATATCGCTGTTGCCGGCACCGGTTATGTAGGACTTTCTATCGCCACCCTTCTTTCTCAGCACAACCATGTGACAGCTGTTGATATCATCCCTGAAAAAGTCGATCTTATCAACAACAGGAAGTCTCCGATCCAGGATGACTATATTGAGAAGTATCTTGCAGAAAAAGACCTCGACCTTACTGCTACACTTGACGGTGAAGAAGCATACAAAAACGCGGACTTTGTTGTGATTGCTGCACCGACAAACTACGACAGCAAGAAAAATTTCTTCGACTGCTCAGCTGTAGAGGCGGTGATTGAACTCGTATTAAAGGTTAATCCAGCTGCAACCATGATCATCAAATCAACCATTCCGGTGGGATATACTGCTTCCGTAAGAAAGAAATACAATACCAGAAACATCATCTTCAGCCCGGAATTTCTCCGTGAATCGAAGGCTCTGTATGACAATCTTTACCCATCAAGAATCATTGTATCCTGTGATGAGGAATCCTCAGAGCAGGCTCATACCTTTGCCGCCCTTCTTAAGCAGGGGGCTATCAAGGAGAATATAGATACTCTGTTCATGGGATTCACCGAGGCCGAAGCTGTTAAGCTGTTTGCAAACACATATCTCGCTCTTCGTGTATCTTATTTCAACGAACTCGACACCTACGCAGAGACAAAAGGATTAAATACACAGCAGATCATCGAGGGTGTCTGCCTGGATCCACGTATCGGAACACATTACAACAATCCAAGCTTCGGATACGGCGGATACTGCCTGCCAAAGGATACCAAGCAGCTTCTCGCAAACTTCAACGATGTACCGCAGAATATGATCTCTGCTATCGTAGAAAGCAATCGTACACGAAAAGATTTTATCGCCGACCAGGTACTGAATATGGCAGGATATTATGATTATTATAATCGCGGAGATTATGCTCCGGATCAGGAGAAAACCTGTGTTATCGGCGTGTACCGCTTAACTATGAAATCTAATTCAGACAATTTCAGACAGTCATCCATCCAGGGCGTTATGAAACGAATCAAAGCCAAGGGTGCTTCTGTGATCATTTATGAGCCAACTTTAAAGGACGGAGACACCTTCTTCGGTTCCCTGGTTGTAAATGATCTGAACAAATTCAAAAAGAAAAGCCAGGCGATCATCGCGAACAGATATGATTCCTGCCTCGATGATGTGAAGGATAAGGTATATACACGAGACATCTTCAAGAGAGACTAATAAATATAGTAAGGTCTATGTATCCCTGAAAATGGGCATAAAAACCCCCGTTGATTTCTCAACGGGGGTTTTCAGGTTCGTCCCGGATATCTTCAGATACTCCCATTCACCCGGGTCTATTACATTCATCCCGGAATCAATATACATGCACAATACCCCGGATACGGCTGAAAGCAATAAATAGACAGATCTTTCCCGATTTCCGGACTGTAATCATGTAAAATGACCTTTGTTCCGTTTAAAGCTACGTCGGCATAAGTAACCAGCCATTTTTTATCTCCATTTTTAAACACCTCATAAAACGAATTATTCAGCATTTCTGAAACCGGAATTCCCTCTACAACAGCCATCTCCTCATTACAATAACGAAATACAAAATCTACGCCCCTGCCGTTCGCATCAAATACAAGTTCAATAACACAAAAAGCAAGCGGCATGTCATTGAGAATACTACATTTTTCCAACAATTCAAGGGGAATCATTTTCTCTGCTTTTGCATCCTGTTCTTTGGACAATCCTAGCGCCTGTCTAAGCTGTTTATGTTGACTGATATTCCTTTTTCGTCCCTGAAATACACTTCCATCTGTCATGGTGTATAATCCGTCACCTGAAATATTTACAATCTGTGATTTTCGAAGAAGAACACCTTTTGTAATATTCACAAATTCTTCATCCGGAAGATAAATTGCAATCTCTTTCACCGGAATTGCAGTCAGGATCTCTTTTCCATCAAAAAATGTAATTTTTGTATGTGGATTTTGACGTGTAAGATAAAGAATATTAGCTATATCAATATTCTTACGTTCAAAAAAATGAAGTACATTATATCTCATGTAAAAGTACCTGCTTTCTGTTCATTAATAATTTTCTGACTTTTATGTTACTATAACTTTTGTCAAAATACAATAAAACTTTTCATAATTTCATTTTAAACTCTTAATAGTTATTTGTTTTTTGAGTTTAAATTAATATATTAAAAAAAGCATTTAAGATTTACATGCGTTTACTCGTTTTAAATTCACAAAGTCATTGCCGTTTAAATGTATTTATGTTAAAATAAAAACAGTGAGGATAACGATACAAAGAAAGGAGGGAAAGAAAATGAGAACTGATTCAGGTTTGAAAAAGAACAGAACAAAGATCCAGATGGTACTTACCGCCCTGGT
>ERZ857693.2380-NODE-2380-length-18899-cov-6.601571_pt1 | contig 18899 bp, 28 predicted proteins | sample MGYA00519765_ERZ857693 | MGnify/ENA primary metagenome ERZ857693 (study PRJEB31778, sample SAMEA3449354) | human gut metagenome | biome: human gut; feature: human-associated habitat; material: faeces | place: United Kingdom | collected 2010/2012 ... | reverse complement strand
ATAGACAGGTGCGGGGGCATCGCCGCCACGGACAGGAACTTTTGCCTTTTCCGTGACACCAGGTCCTTGACAGACTCTGGATTTCGTTAACAGTTCCATTTATTGCTCAGGCCGCCACTGGCAGACCGTTGCTAACAAGTATTCGTAATGTACATAACGTACGTTGTGGAGTCGCAGGTAATCCTTCGATCCCAAGTAACTGATATTCTCTCAGAAAAAATCTTGCTCCGATGTTCTGTGCTGCGGACAGGTCACAGTTGTAGATCTTACCATTCTGAAACATACAAAGACTGTAATTGTAAACCTTTCGTCCATGTTCATAATGGTAGATACTGTGCCGGTCTACGACTCCCGATCCATCGAATGCATACTTGGAAGTTCCCCATGCACAGACATGGGACAGCCTCATTCCCATACGATGTGCCTGCAATTCTACACGATGCTGTACATCGTTCTTTCGCCACAGATGAATCCTTTCCCGGTATCTTCTTCCACGGATCTTTCCTTTGGAATCCAGATGTTCGAATACGATACAGTCCACACTGTATAAGACAGCGACATCCATCAATGCTTTTGTTGTCTGAATGGATAACTGCCGGTTCGCTTCCCGGATCCAGCGATAAGCACAATGACTCTTCTTTCCTGCCTGCTGATACATCCGCTTCCGGTTGATCATGTGATTGAGACGGTCTTCTTCACATGGAAGGTGGATCACACCTTTCGCATGGACAGTACCATCTGCCTCCATGACACACCAGGATGCTGCGGCATTGATCCCCAGATCAACGGCAAGAACCCGGTAAGCAAGTTTATCCTCATCCTGAACCAGTTCCCGAATTTCTTCAAATGTAAAACGGATCTGATACCGGCCACGAACCTTATCCACGATCGGAGACAGCATTTTCCGTGTTTTACTCAGACGGCTGATCTGCTTCGCATCGGAAGGCCTGATCTGGAAATAATACCAGTTCCATGTCTTTCCGTTATACAGTTTTAATCCGATCTGACTATCTGCCAGACAGGACATCTTCCGTTCCTGATCGTAAAACGTCAGTTCATAACGGGATGGAATACCAAGCGTTGGTTCCGCTCCACGTTCCATCGGTGGAGTTTCTTTCCAGTTCTTATGGTTAGAACGATAAGATTTTACCATTCCAAATGCATCCGCTATAATCGCTCTTCTGGTATAACCAGGCATCTTCGGAAATTTGAGATCAAACTCCGGATACTTCGGTACTGCTGTTTTTGTCCGATGTACCAACGTATCGATCAGACGTTTTCTCAGTTTCGACTCCACGCCCATGATCGTATCCCATTCTTCCGAGATCACGGAGACACAAAACTTCAAGGCTTCCAGACAGATCAGGGAAGTCTGGCGCATCAGGCGGCTGTCTACCGCACGTTTTCTTGCGATATTCAATTTTTCGGTTGTTTTATCCTGCGTGGCGTCTAGTTGTTTCTGGATCTTGACCGTATAGCAGGTTTTGATACTTAATCCCATTCCGCGACTCCTTTCTACTGGTTTCTAATATAAATATGATAGATTGCATGATTTATATTTTTCACATCTTGTTCTTTGCTGCAAAAATGTAACAAATAATGAAAATGAACAAATATATAGCTAATAATAAATAAAAGACATTAATTTTCCCAAACATTTTTCTCCTCCCAAATTATAGTCTTGAAATGATATAGCTTTGATTTGCTGCCACACAGCAGCTCTCGTTTGAACGAGTCTATTCGATAATTTCTTATTTTTACGCACCGTGCAAAACTATTTGACCATTTAGATATATCTCCGTTGCACAGTAACAAAACACATATAAAAAAACAGCAGTCATATTTCAGCATTTAGATATGTCTCCGTTGCACAGTAACAAAACATCTTCTACAGCATATTTAAGTGCTTTTACACGATTACAAAACAGTTGGTTCATTTCTATTATGATTATTTCCTTTTTTAAGACAAGTTTACTAAAATGCATTATCATACATTGAGACTACCGAAATATTTAAATTATAATCTTCCGGCCGTCTCGTGAAATGAGCCCATCGAAATAATTGTTCATATGTTGGCAGCAACCCATCTCTTATATTAACTGTCGTTTCCTCAAATAATGGAGTTATCATTCTTACAAAATGTGGGAATTCATCGTTTCCATAATTATCGTATTGATTTAAAGCTAATTCCTGCCATAATTGTTGAATTAATATGCGTATAATTGCATCATACGTATTATTCTCTGACGGAATTTCTATAAATAATGTAGTTTTTTCTTTTCTTAACATACCAATCTCAAGTTTTTCCTTGTCAACAAATTCGATTTTATCATCACAAAATATTTTAATATCTTCGATCAAATTATTTACTGTAGTAAAATCAAGTACCTCAAATACATCATGTTTTTCCCGACCAAAGCCCCAATCAAAATGAGGCATTCCATGTTTTTCCCAATTATTTAGAACATCTAAAACAAAAGTAAAGTTACGTTTTGGAACAGGTTCTTGCATCATGTTTTGGAATATTTTTTCTAGCAAAATTTTTTCACATACATCGTTCACAGAATCTTTACGGATAATTATATTATCAATGGCTTCTTTGATTTCTAAATTACTATGAATATAATCAAAGGGATTATATCCAATAAATTCCTCATTTTCGGCTTTCGGATTTAATTGTTGTGTAAAATTTAAAATCTGAATATTTGTTTGATCAAGGATCTGTTTATTTTTCACAACATTATAAATCTGCCAATCATAATCTAAGATAATAGAACTCATGTTTTTGTCCTGAATACTTTTCTGAACCAATGATAAAGTCTTATGTGATACATACTCTTTTATGGCTTGTTTATACAAAAAACTATTATCATTGATAATATGAAAAATAATTTTTTTGTATATCGCATCTTTAATACTCATGGTTAGCTTCTCCTTTCAGTAAGATCAAAAATCTGACCAATCCCATCCATATCCATCTTTGGACAATTCCTTTTTAGCTCATTCCATTTATCTTCCCATTGATCACCTTCAATATCTGGATACAGCGTGTCCATTAACCGGTATAAAATATCATCATAATCTGGAACGGATTCTCTATAAAATGGGAAATTTGATCGAAATAATTCCATAGAAGTATCATAAAGATTCATCATAAATCCATGATTATGAATTGTATAATCTGGTCCGATTGCCTTTTCCCAAAGATAATATCTTTTTTCCCAGTCTTTTTCTGAAATTTCTTTCGGTCGATCTGTATTGTTCCAATATTGAAAATCACTTAGATACTTTTGCTGTTCCAAAATTGGAATAATACTCGAATTTCCACTGTAAACGCAAAGTATTTTTCCTTCTACAGCAAACAAAAACAAGACAGCTCGATAATTATAATCCAAGCTTTCTAACAAATTATCCCTTGTTTGATTTCTGACTTTACCACGAATATACAGAACAATGTTTCGATATAATGATTTCCATTGCCCTTGAGCAGTATCTTGTAACCACATTTTCCTATCATAATCTGTTTCTTTCTTCGCTATTTCTAAAATTTCATCGGTGCTGAGATTTTCTCTCAAAAAATAGCAATATAAAAACTTTTCCAGTACATATTTGTGTAATTGAATATCAATAGTTTTTTTTACATCTTTTCTTAGAATATCAATCTTTTTTGTCAATTCTTCCATAGTGTAAGATCTATCAAAAATAAATGCATCGTAGATTCCTAAACTCATTTATTCACTCCTCTCCATCATAATGGATAAAGCAACGATACCAGCTGTTGTATATATATCGCCATCTAATCTATGCACGATTGATTTTAAAAAAGTAAAAACTCCTGCAACCACCAAAATAATAACAAATAATGTCACTGCAATAGAAAGCAATGTTAATTCATTCATAAATAACCCCCTCTTATTTTTCTACTGGAATCCAGTCATCTATAATTTTAGGCTTCTTTCTTACTTCCACTGGATCATTTGGAAATTCTGAATCTTTGTGTGTATACTGAGTCCAACGGATCTCAAAGTATTTGTCATGAAGCTTAACAATGGTTCTCATCTTCTGATTATTATCATTAACCTCTAAGTATTCTTCATGCGGAACAATTTCCTTATCAAATAATCCTGCACTTACAAGGTTGTCCATTTCATCTACTGTTAATTTCATTCCTTCCGTAATCTTGTCATACATGATGTCATAGAAATGTTCATCATAGTAATCTCTATCGTCCCATCTTCCCTGATCTGTTATCATTAGCTGCTTCTCCTTTCAATTATCTTATTTTGTATTATTACAAACTAATAAATGACTAATTTTTTTCAGTCTGCTTTAGTAATCCATTTTTTCCATTTCTAATATATCCAAAATACAATCAATTTTTTTTAGATATTTTTGCAATTTTGCTTTTTGCTCCTTTAAAAGAACGGGATCAAAATTATACTGATCAGATTTTGCAACCCATTCCTTTACAACCCTTGTTGTTTTTACTACCTCTATTGGATCATTAAGGAATTCATCTGGTTCATCAAAAGATTCATTTTTGCGAATCCAACGAATCTCAAAATACTTACCATTCAGTCTAAAAATAGTTCTTACTTCCTCTTTAAATAAATGATTTTTAAACTCTTGGCAAATAATGTCATAATACATCGGATCGTGTCTTTGATTAAGAAGCAAATCCAAAAGGCTTTTTCTTTCATCTTTTGACAAACCCATTCCTTCTGTAAGTTTGTCGTAAATGATATTTACGAAATTTTCTTCATAATAATCAGGATCGTTCCATTTTTTTGAATTAGTTATCATACTTGTCACCTGCGTCTTTCCAATGTTCATTTAATTCTACAGTTACAACTTGATTTGCTGAACGATATACATTACACAATACTTTATCTCCGATTTTAATTGCGTGAAATTCTTTTTCTGAAACTGCAATTTCTTTTTCTTCATCATGACAATTAATAACAATTTTATAGCTGTTTCCCCAGCGAGAATTTTGGTAATATTTATCATCCACATTTAGAGAAGCTGTTTGTTTATAGCTACAAATTTTTATTACCTGGTTAACCATACGGGGAAGCATAGCCAACATTATCATCATGATACATAGTAAAATCATGATATTTACCTTTTTTTCAATTAAATCTTCTGTGTCCATGAAATATTATCTCCTGTTAGTTTTAATATTTTCTACCACCTGGTAGATTCTACTTATATAGACTTATTCGATACATTCTTATTCTTACGCATTATGTAACTGCCATTTGTTTTTACATATATCTGTTACATATTTTTAAAACTTTGTCTTAAATCATCAATCAAGTCATCATCATGAATCTATTTATAGTTACGTTATCTAAGTTTTTGAACGAAAGGATTATATAAAATTCTTGATTTATCGATCATTTTAATTTTTGTAATTTTATTTTCTTTATAATTTATCTTACACAATACACGACTGTTCAGCTTTATTGAATTGTATTGGCTTTTAGGAATCTCAAATGTATGATCTTTCCCATTCTCATTTAAAACAATATAATATTTTCTACATAGTAGAACACCTGTTATTTCATATTTCCCTCTTATTGTGGTACCTTATCCATATTTATCATCTTTTGTCTATTTTTTTGATACAGTCGCTACGGTTGTATATGTTTTAATCCATCCTTTAGGGGCTATTCCCGTTACTATTTTTATGCCGGCAATTACTATTATGCTTGCCAAAACACATCCACATAGTACTGTTAATGGGCCGTAGATATAACTTTCTATAAGTATGTAAATAATTACAAGTAACCAAAATATAATGATCAATGTGTTTATAATCATATGCTTCATCTTCTGTTATTCTTGCTCATATGAGTCTAATATTTTACGAACAGCATTCATATGATCTTTGATATTTAACATATCTTCATCACGAATCCCTTTATAACTGTGTTTCTTAATAAATTGATCAATTTTAGCAAGATCATCACAGATGTTTTCTGCTGCCTCTGCAATTTCCGACTGTTTCTTCAATTCATCAGTCATTTTATAAAAATGATCACGATTCGTATATTCTCCATAGTCCGTTACAATTTTTGTTCGTTTCGGAGTGATCCGTTGAATCACTTCTTTTCGCATTTTTGAATACCGGAAACTTACCCATACTCCTATATTAGGATGATGCGATGTATATACAACATCTCCAACCTTTAAATCACCCTGTTCAATCTTTAATTCGTCTAACAACATAATCTTTTCTCCATTTCTACCATAAATGTCATACACCAAATACTACTTTCCATGATTTCTCTATGGATCTATGATATTTAGTGTTTTATTTTTGTCATTCGCTTCAATCATATAGTTATCAGCATCTTCCATTTTATCTAAAACTTTATTTACGTCTTTCTTTGAAGAAAGTTCTTTATCGTTATGAAATATCTTATATCCACGCTGATAAGCAATCTGTGTACCTATATATTCTTTAGATCCTGATTTCACTCTAAATGCATAAATGGTTTTCGTTTTTTTATCAATTTGAATTATAATTTGTCCAAAATCATCGGATTCAGAATCATTAAATTGATGCAAAACCATATCTTTATCTTTAGATCCATGGATATGTGACTGTCCTTTTAATTGTTGCAAAAACTGCTTTGTAAGACTTTTTGAAAGAGTTTTCTGCTTATAGATAAAAGTATAATTATCCGTATAATATTGTTTTATTTCGTTATAGCTCATCCAAGTATCATATTGATCTACTACAACGTACAGCATTATAAATGCTATAAATACTACAAATGTCTTTCTCATTTTTATCCCTCACAATTCAATACATGATCAATTTCTTTGATTCTTTTTAATAAACGTTCCTTTTCTTGCTTCAAGGCAGCAGAGTCAATACTGTCTGTTACAACTTCTATCTCATACTCTTCCTGCGGATTCTCAAGATATTCCTCATAAAGATTTTTATTGACATTATGTAATAAGATCTCACTATCTTCACTAACTACACTCTCCCAGTTCTTAGCACTTCCACCGCTGTAAGCTGATCCATGAATATAGGCTACGTCACTGCCGGGATGTGCTCCACTGTCTCGACCTGTTGCATGACTTAAGATTTTTCCAAAGAGGATTACGTCACCATGTTTTTTACTTACAGATTCCTTTACATGAATTTTGAGTGTGACCTTTTCATTAATTTCATTATCTGCATATCCGTAGATTTCTTTCATAATCACTCTGGCAGCATCCAGATTTGATTCATCAATCGTCCAACATTTTTCGCCCGAATTCCATCTCGCATCTGAAAATTTTTTAATCCTTTTAACAAACTCTGGATTATATGGTGTATATAACATTGCTTTATCGTCTCTAATTTTTACTTCAATTTCGCTCATTTTACATTCTCCTTACTCATAAATATATATCTCTGTTTCGAGATAAATTATTTGCTTTTCTAAATATAATGTATCACTTTCGAGATATTAAGTCAATAGAAATATTTGCTTTTCGAGATATTTTATTTTGATTTTGAAATAAAATATGCTATAATACAAACATAGGAGGTTGCATTATGGTAAGTTATACACCATTATTTACAACGTTAACTAAAAAAGGAATGACAAAAACCGAACTTAGAAAAAACATTGGATTTGGGACAAATGCACTCGCAAAAATGTCTAAGGGAGAATACATTTCTTTAGAGACAATTGACAAAATCTGTCTCTATCTCAATTGTAAAATAGAGGATGTTATAGAGATCATTCCGGATTAAGCAAAGGGACTTTGACTATTTGGTTGAAGTCCTTTTGTTATTGATCAAAAAATACTTAAAAGATTAAGGTCCACACCCAATGACGATACAACTGATTCATCTACACAAAAATGTCTGGCAATATTGGTAAGATTAACTCGTCCAGAAACATCTTCATTTTTTTTGATTTGATCTAAAAACTCTTGTTTTGGCATCAATAATCTTCTTGCTATAATCTTACATTCCATATCATTATGTATACCTGTTTGTATTTCACACAAAGCTCGTGCAAGCAGCATATTTTCTTTTTCTCTCGATACAAATGGAACCTTAATTTGATAAGTTTTATCAAACTTTGGTATTAATTCATAGCGATCATTGTATCTGCTTATATCATTCGTACAGATTATTTCATAACCCATTCTAAGCAGTGTATTTTTAAGACACTCTGCAGAAGTTACTGAATCAGTAAGATCGCAAATTTCTCTAATTCTTTTTGCGATTGCATCATAAATCTGCTCTTTTTTATATTTCTTTCGTTCCACATACTGTTGTTTGTTCGTCATAAATAAGAAATCCTTCTTTCTAATTCAATCTCTATGATTCATGCTTAATACGAGCTAATTGACATCATTTTTTATGAAGGAAAAACCACAAATCTTAATTTGTTTCATAAAATTACAATATTCTAAATCTTGACAATTTGTAGATATTTCACAATATCCACAGGTATTACCCCAAATTTGATCATACAATTCTTCTTTTTCGTCTTCGGAAGCTTTTCCAGATTTTACTTTCTCATATTGTTTGCGATCAATCCAACATGTATCGCCACAGTCATTAACAGCTATATGCAACATACATTTTCCAATCTTATGCTGTACAAGTAAATCAACAATCTGCTTCCATTTTTCATCTGTTAATGTCATTTCTTTATATTCTATGTTCTCATATTCTGCCGTTTCTTTTAATGTGTCATTCAATTTTCTGTTTGCCAGACTTTGAGTTAAAGCATTTAAGTTTCTCATTTGATTAACGAATTCATCTAAATCATAAATCTGTTCTTTTGTTAAAAAAACAAGTCCTTTCAAGAAAGGATAATGAATGGCAGGTCCTTTTGCTTTAATTAATCCATTTTTGATTTCTCTATGTAAAAGATTGACTAATTTAGTATCAATAAAAAATCCATATTTTTCTTTTAATAATACTTTATCCTCAAATGACATTTCCCTAACCTGATCATCAGTTAATGTATCCAGATGTTTCTGGATTTTCTTTCGTTGTTGCTCTTCAATATGGCATATTTCGTCAAGCTTTTCTTTTTCTTCAAATAATGTTTTAATGAATTCACTCATAAATACGATTCTCCTTTTTACGTTTTACAAACGGAGTTTTTCTGCTAGTATTATGTTAAAATATTAAGTCCTCTACCTCTTTGAGCGGCAGCAGCCAGGGATACTCCAAAATACTCTGCAATATTTTTCGTTTGTACTAGCAATCCTTCGGAATTAAGATCAATCATTTTTCGATACTCTTTTTCCGGCATAAGCAATGCAAATGCAAAACTATTTGCCTGCCGTGCCTGTTCAGGATCGTTCTTCTCTTGGAACCGCCCTTCTTTTTGATGATTCCAAAGATCATGATTCGTTTGATACCCCATATGCAAGAACAAATGACCTAACTGTTGAGCAATAATCATTTTTCTCCGTTCAGATTTATAATATGGGGAAATATAAATTGCAAAAGAATCTCTCTCTTTGCTGATAAAATCGCAATATTTACAGTATTTTTCTCGATCTTCTTCCACGCGGCCGCCAAACATCTTAACTGCTTCATCAATATCCTGAATTGGTATCTGGATATGATACAGATCAATAATATCTTGAGTTAAATGGTTAATAACTTGCTTAATTTCCTCAGATTCTTTCAATTCTCTCATTAATTGTGCATTGTTCACTATCATCACTCCTTTTCAAACACGCAAATCCTTCCGTGATTCTCTTTCTTTGTAAAATCTCTTACAACTATTTTGTAGCTGTTTCTTTTGAAAACAACTTCTTCTTTGATTTCTCTTTTTAGAATAATTTATCAATTACAGATTTCATTTTTCTTCCAATAAGAATGTCATTTTCATCACTTGCATATATAGAATCATGAACACGACAAATTCCGTTTGCTTCAAAATCAAATGATTCTAAAAAATCTTTAAATGATCCATCATAAATTTTTGGAAATTTTTCAGGATTCCACTTATAGTGATCTCCGATTAATATATCATTCAAATTAATTCTATTTCCAAGGATATTGACATATAATTGATCATTATCATAGGGTTTCGCATTTACTATTAGACGCTGTCGGCTACGATCAAAAATATAATATTGATATAATTTTAGCAGATCACATTCTCGCATTCTTACATGAAAATTTAAGGTACTTATTTTTTCGATTTCTTCCCATGCCATAAGCCTGATATATCGTTCAATAATCCGTTCCTGAATTTCATTAAATAATTCTTCATTCATGTCTTTATACTGTGCTTTTAGAGAAGAAAATATAATTTTTGCTTTTCTAATATCAGATGACATAGATAATGATTCTATTTCGACCACGAAGCTTACATTGCCTGGATATAAAATTACTTTGGTCTTTCCATCATCCGTTTTTTCATAGATGAATTTGGCGTATGTAGTATTTGAGTGATTGATACATACAGCGATCATTTCCTTTGTGAGCAGAAAAGGAATCTTTTTTACGATACCTTCTTTCATGCATTCCTGTTTTGCAGAAATATTCTTTGATTCTTTCGTATTTGGTTCAAAAAGTGAATACCTGCAATCATAATCTAAGTAGTCCGTTTCATCATCATCAAATCTATCAACGTAATCATATTCGCTTTCTGGATGAACCACTTTAGACTCGATCAAATTCTTATTTTTGAGTCCAATCGCATATGGATACTCATCTAACTCTGCGATTGCACTTCCAAGCAGGTTTTCAATAATCCATTTCTGCTGGGGTCCGGCTTTTTTGAATATTCTTATGCGGCAGAGCCGCCTGTCCAGTTTAGACTGAGCCATCTGTCCAGGCGGAGTGAGCCACTATAATATCTGCGAGTTTACTCGCGTAATGATTTATCTAATCCGTAAACTTCGCGCATAGAAATATCATGTTCAATATCAATACCTCTGATATTGATCCGATAACTGTCATATGCAATACGATCTAATATAGCATCTGCCAATGGACTGTCTGAACCTCCAAGTTGATCATACCATTCTTCAAATTCATACTGAGAACAAAAGATGGTAGATGATTTTTTACGTCTTCTGTGTAAAAGTTCAAAAATATCTCTTTGTTCTGATTCAGTTGGCTTTAATAAAAGCCATTCATCTAAAATAAGAAGAACTGGATTTGCATATTTAGCCATGATCTTTTTGTAATTGCCATTGTCACGAGCCAGCTCAAGATCAATCAAAAGATCAGGTAACCGAACATACTTGGTATTAAAATATTGTTTACATGCTTCCATACCAAAGGCACATGCCATGTACGTTTTTCCGCAACCAGTTGCACCTGTGATAAAGATATTTCTATGTTCAGATATATATTCACATGTAGCAAGACGAGTGATCAATTCCTTGTTCAGTTTACGTCCGGATGTATAATCGACATCCATGATACTTGCATCTGGCTGATCAAACTCAGCTTTTTTGATCAGTCTCTTTAATCGATTACTTTTTCGGTTATTATATTCGATATCTACAATCATACCGAACCGGTCTTCAAAAGGAACTTCGTTAAATTCAGGATCATTCAACTGATTACGAAATGAATCTGCCATGCAGCTAAGTCGCATTTCAATTAATTTATCAATTGTGCTTTGATTTGTCATAGTTATTTACCTCCGATAATAATCAGCACCTCTTGTGATGCCGTGTGCTTTGTGTGTGGATTCTGTATGATCAGCTTCCGATTTCAGTTTTTTTGAACTGGTCACAAGAATGTTTTTAATGCTCTTATAACTCGGTGACGAAGTATAGGATAAGGCTTTTTTACAAGCAGCTTCCAATAAAGTATCAGAGTACTTTTCAGCAAGCTTCAGTAATCCCATACAACTTCGGTAGGTTTGCTGCTCCACACGTTTGGAGGTTAAGATTGCATTGACTGCATGATATGTATTTATTCCAATCTGTTCAGCCCATTTACGGAAACGATCACCATTCCATTCAAGATATTTCTGATGATCCTCTGGCATATGTGCTGTAACAGTACTGTATTGACCCGGACGTCCTTTTAGTCGACGATGAGAAGCAATACGATTGTGATTATAAAAGATCTCAACTGTATTATCTGTTATTTTTACATCAACTTTCTTTTTGATGTATTCATAAGGAACTGAATATAGCATTTTATCCACAGATATGTGATAATTGAACTGAACTGTGGCGGTTTTCCAGTCGCTTAGTTCAAAACGGGTAGCAGGTAATGGGGATAGCAAAGGCTTTTCATTTTCAAGGAATAGCTCCAACCGGCTACCTTCCTTTTTTTGAAAGAGTTTTTGGTTAAAAGTCAAAAGTTTTTTTCTGATAGCCCGATTTAATTCCGCAAGTGAAAAGAACTGTTCATTGCGAAGTGCTGCTGTGATCCACGTAGATATATTTCCAACGGTTCCCTCTGCATTCGGTTTATCTTTAGGACTTCTGACACGAGCAGGTATGATCGCAGTTCCGTAATGTTCAGCTAGTTCCTGATAGATTTGATTGATCTGTTGATCTTTCCGTTTTCCGTTATGGATAACTGCTGTTTTACAATTATCTGGCACGAGGATCTTTGCAACACCGCCAAAATATTCATACATATGAATATGAGCCTTGATCCATGATCGTTGTTTCATATCCAAAAAAGCTTCAACGTAAGTATACTGACTGTATGTCATCACACCAACAAAGATATGTGCCTTGATGATCTCTCCTGTATCTGGATCGATGATCATTGCAGGATCACCAGCCCAGTCAACTTCGATCTGCTCTGCAGGTTTACGTTTGATATGCATGGTAGCACGATGTTTCTGCTCATCCTGTTGAATGTGATAACAGAATTGAGAATACATCAATGGTTCATCTCCATTTGCACGGCAATCTTCAATATATTCTGTCCAGAGAAGTTTTTTACTGACACCATTGCGGAGTAGTTCTTTTCGGATGTAATCATAATCAGGCATCCGACGGTTTGATCTGTTGTGTAGTTTTGGATATAACAACTGCTCTAATACTGCATCTGTCTGATCATCTGATAATGGCCAGGAAAGATTTAACTCCTTAGCACGTTTTAAAACTTTTGAAACAGTATTTCGAGAACATGGAACACTTAAAGCAATGTTCCGATTACTAAATCCCAGACTGGAAAGTCTGAGAATCTCACGATATTTGGTCATCGTTAGGACCTCCTTCATAATAGATTTACACCTAATAAAAGTGTATAAAACTATTATAAAGGAATCGGCTCAATGAATCCGGAACAGTGGCTCAGCCTAAAATGGAATGGAGGCTCAACCATGTCGGACAGATGGCTCAATCAGTCCAAGATTATTCAGCTTTTTCAAACATAACAGAATTATATACAGTTTTTTGCATTTCTTTTAACATTTTAACGACTTCTTTCTTTCTCATTTTCATAAATTTTCTCCTATAAGAACTTCATTTTCGTAATCAGATAAATCTTTTTGAGTCAATATCTACATCTTCATTTTCAGACATTCGAAACTCTCCGTGACTCTCTTCCTTTGTAAAATTTTTCACAACTACTTTATAGCCACTTTTAATTAGTTCATCCCTTACTTTATCTCTTTCTCCCTGCTGCGTAAAATCCCTCACAACTACTTTTATTTCTCGATGCTGCTTATTCGTATTTTGACTCATAATCTTTCTCTCCTATCTTATTTTGACATATAATGATTAATCGTTATCTTTTAAAATTCTTAAAATCTCAACAAAAAGATTGACCAGATCCAAATAAATATCAGCCCCGTAAATAATTGCGTTTGCAACTGTATGTTTAGCCTGCTGTGCTGAAACAAAATCGTATCCAATATATAAGGAAAAAATAATTGCCGAAATCCATGCTATAATTCCTGTATTTAATCCGACAAAATAGCATACGACATATGCAATAACAACTCCTACTAATGCTACAAAAAGCATTTTCCCAATACCTACAAAAAACTTTGGGAATATGCAACTAAGAGTAATCATACAAAAAGTGATCATAGTTGTAATGATCAATGCTTGCAATACAAGATCAGATCTACCAGCATAATCACTGATGATGGTTGATAATGTTATTCCACATGGAATCACAATCATGTTATATCCAACAAATTTTACAAGGACAGCCTTATATCTGGTTAACATTACTATTCCAATAATTGAAATGAGCAGGTATCCAATCACCAATGCTCTTAATGGAATCATAGCTACATAATCCGCAAAAAATGCACATGTTATAAGATTGATTAATAAGCCGTATAGTACAATAGCTTCGATTAGCAAATTATAAGCACCATCACTCAAATGCGTTTTCTTTAATTTTTTACTACATTTTATTTTCATTTTCTTCAAAACCTCTTTCATTTAACTTGTGATCAATTCGTTTATATCTGCCTATATGATCTACTTGTCCAAAAAACTTCCGAAATCCTTTTCCATCATATCTATTCCATCTTTTTGCAGATCATAAAAAGGATTTCTCTTATATGGGAAAAATAAAAGGCATAAAATAGTTATGATTGACAATATAATTCCTATTCTGTTAAATGGTCCTATCCATGCTACAATAACAAACATTTGTTCAAAACATATCACCGTATTCTTTGTTGCACTATCTACAGTTAAAAATTGATCGAGACAGATTGGTAACCATAAAATTGCAAAAAATATAAAATAAATTATGTAATATCCATGTAGATAACCAGCCCCTAATTCTGCAGAAAACAATAACCAACGATCTTTTACACTCGTAAATTTTGCTTTTGGCATCTGATAAAAAACAAAATCATGATATAAACGATCATATTTTTCAGATTTTATCAAACTTTTTCCATGAACTGTTCCATTCCCTGATTTACTTGAAATTCTAAAATTAGTAATAGCTCCTTTGCTGTTGTATGGATGGTTATATATTGATAAATCAAAAAATTTCCAAATTAAACTACGACCAATTATTATTGCTATATTATTTGAGTTTAAATATCTTTTGTTAACATCACTTATGGAATATGTAGAAAAAATCTTTGACCGACTCTTTTGATGAACAAGTTTTGTGATTGATCTTAATTCTGCACTATTAAATGTTCCAGGTTCAAAAGATATCTTCTTCCCAGTAAAATCAGCTGTTAATTTTCCGTTATCAGAATGATAACTGATCTGGCATTTTGGTTTGTATACATAAAAAATATCGGAATCTTTAATATATTTATTGTATTCTTCTTCATTTGCCTCAAAATTTATATGATTTTTATCACGGTAGTAATATCTCATATTCCCCAGCTCTTTCTTTTTTGTAATCTTCTTTGAGCTGCACTCGTATTTTTGATATGTATTTTGAGTGATTTTCAATTGATCTTCCGAGCTTTCTTTCCCATAGAAATTACGGTCCGTTTCCCACTTATCTTGTTTCAGGTTTATATAAAACATTGTTATAAGTGGCAATAAAGAAAGAATGATCAGTCCATATAGGATTCTTCTCTTTATGTCGTCCATATCTAATTTTTTTAGCTCCATATCAAATCTCCTGACATTTTTTGTTCTTATCTTCTAACATCTTTTTATAGGCTTCCTCTATTTCCTCATCTGTAACAGCTTCTTCATTACAAATTTTATTAACGATACAAGGAGTTTGTTTTTTGAAATTGCAAATAGGACATATTCTTTCAATACAATAGTCTTCTAGCTCCTTTTCCTTCTTCTTTCTTTTTAGACTTTTCTCGTCTAAGTCGTAATTCATAGATGCAATAATTATTCCTGCTTGTGCTCCTTTGTCATAAATAATACTTGTTTCTAATGACCCAATATCTATTTTATTTTCGACACATACTTTTTCTATACTCGCTAAAAAGTCATGTGCAATCTGCTGTGCTATTGTCATAAACGTTCTCCTTCACATAATTTTCTCTATTTTACCGGCGGCAACTATAATTTCTACCTATAATGTGTATTCCAATGTGATTCTGATTATATAATTGATGCAAAATTTCTTGATCATCATAAGTTAACAACAAGTCTGCACAGCCGGGAAACTCTCTTATTCCAAGTATTATTTTGTAAAAAGTTTCCATTCTCATTCTTGTTCCTCCTTTTGCAAAATCAATATCATAATGGACTCCTAACAATAATATAAATGAAAAATATGATCATTATATTTGCACCCACAAAACACACAGTTTTTAAGAATCTTATCTTTGGATTGTCGTTTGTTTTATCGCTCATACCATAAGTGAGAGCTATATGCAAAATAGCTATTGCAACAACACCCAAAACAAAGTGAGATATAGTTTCAAACATTAAAATCAACTCCTTCCTTAATATTTCTGCTCATGAACTACCATTCCCATGCGGTACATAATTCCTATCTGACTGGCTGGAAACCATCGGTCCACTCTTTCAAGTATCCACACGAATGAGGCGTGGCAATTGACTGCTTATACACATTCTTCTATACTTTTAAAACCATCAGAATAATTCTGTCCATCTCTATTTGCATCCCATGCATAATTCATAATCTTTCCTCCTAATCTTCTTTGCTTATTTTTAGCTGTTCTTTTGCTAACTTGAAAGCTAACATGTACAAATCAAGTATTCCTGTTTCTCTTTTTCCAAAATCGCTAATAATGTCACAGATATCACCATCGATTTCTGAAAATTTATCATATCCTTTGCTACCAATTCCGGTTTCCAGAGTAAAATCCCAAAGGACATCTGTTAAAAATGCTTCTATGACCTCTGTTTTGTCGCATAAAAAGTCATATCCATTAGAAAGAATATCATCATAAAGGTTATGTTCTTCTATATATTTTGTGATATCTTCTTCTGCCTGCTCCTGATCATATACAAAAAACGGTCGGCTATGACAAAGGATTTTCTCTTGGAAATAATCAATATCATTGACAAAATCATCAAACTGATTCCAGCACATATTACGATAATTCATCGCAATAAGTTCACCTAAATCTCCAGAAATATGTAATCTGCAATAATCTTCCTCAAATAGAAAGCGGATTCTGTATTCTGTACTATTGGGCTTTTTGAAATCCAATATTTTTATGTTTCCAAGATCTTTAAATATTGCCCTATGATTCTTGAAATTTTCTTTTTGTTTTTCCAAATTCATGTAAAAATGTTACCTTTCTAATCACATTTTGTTCCATTTCAAAATTAATTAGTACGAACGTTCGTTATAATTTAATTATACAATAACCTTGACAAATTACAAGCAAAAATATGTAACACACCCATATTTTTTTAGCTTTATTTGAATATATTTCAAGAATAACATTATAATTATGTGGGAATATTACATATTTTAAATTATTATTTACAATTTATCCCAACTTCTAAACAAAAAAAATAAGCCCCGTTATCCGTTAAGATTTTGGGGCTTTTATTCTTATACTTTATATAACAATGTTTCCGTTTGCATCGGCTTTTTTGGTAAATACAGCAATGATCAATTCTACCCATGCAACAAAACTTGGAATCGCTGTCCAACAAAAGACAATATAGAGGATTCCCATCCCAGTCTTTCCACTGTAAAACTTATGAACACCGAAACCACCAAGGAAAAGTGCCAGTAAGCAGTAAGCTACTTTATTCACTACTTTCTTTCCATTTCCTGCTGCCACATCAGACGCATTGTTAATACTGTTTGTCATGTTAATATTGATTCCAGCATCGTTGTGATTCTCAGGCTCTTTTTTTGCCTTTGTCACAATGATCTGATCTTCATCCTCGAAAATTTCCACCAAATCTCCAAGAATAAGATCATATACATACATGGTGCCATAATGTGGTTCTTCTTCTGGATGTTTTTTATAGTAATCCTTTCGGATCATACGAAATACAAAGCTGCAAACCACATGAATCATACATGCAGCAATTACAAATGTCACCCATAAATGCTCATATGTCTTAAAATACATTAAATCTGCCACTGTTTTTCCGCAGGAAAATACATATAAAATAATCAATCCAACGATAAATGGAATGATAGCGATTGCTTCTTCTATGACGATTGACTGATAAAAACGTTGGGAAAAATTAAACATCATGTTATACACAAGATCAATTGCGATTACATATGCAGCAGCAGTCAACATGACATTTAAAATTGTACGAAATGTATGAGATTCATACAATGCTCCAGGTCCTGCATTAACACTTACTAAACCAGTAAATGCTGTAAATATCACAAAACATAATGCAAATGCTTTTTCTCCAAACCATAGTCTGGATTTCCATCCTCTCTGTAAATTCAAGATTTTTTCCATAATTTAAATTCCTTTCTTTATTTGATACTTAACAGTTACTTTTCTGTCTCTTGACAGATCTGCTCTATTTTAGCAGCACTATTCTTTTTTAATTTATCATTTTGATAAAATAAAGTTCTGATTAGACTCTGTCTTAACATAAACTTCATTCCTGCAGATACTTCCATTGGTGCAGGTCTTTTAGCAACCCATTTCGATCTACGCTCTACGTTTACAACGATAATACCCACATAATATGGAATCTGTTCTTTCCATTCATACAAGGATTGCTTTAAATATAACTCTCTTGGAATAACCAAATAATTATAATTTCCAATCCATGTTTTGGCAGCCTTACTCTTAAAATCGGCCATGCTGACTTTAATCTCATAGCATCGAAATTCATCTTTTTTTGCGTTATAGCTTAGAAAATCAACGATTTCCTTTACTTTTTTCTCCTTGAGAAGAGTTACGGTAACTTCCTTTGTTCCATACTCTCTTGCAAGGCATGGGTTGGATCCAAACAGGTTTTGATATAAGACATCTTCAATGATCAATGTTTCTTCTGTTTTTGCCATATATTATATTTAGTAGAGGACTGTATTATAAGTTGTAAAGTATTGATAAATAAGCATT
>ERZ857693.2374-NODE-2374-length-18955-cov-6.336190_pt1 | contig 18955 bp, 8 predicted proteins | sample MGYA00519765_ERZ857693 | MGnify/ENA primary metagenome ERZ857693 (study PRJEB31778, sample SAMEA3449354) | human gut metagenome | biome: human gut; feature: human-associated habitat; material: faeces | place: United Kingdom | collected 2010/2012 ... | reverse complement strand
TTACTTGAACTTATTGCAAATGACCCATCATTTAATTTATCCTTGGAAGACCTTCAGAAAACAATGGACCCTACTAAATATGTTGGGCGTTCACCTGAACAGGTTGATGAATTCCTTGCAGAGGAAATTAATCCTATATTAGAAGCAAATAAAGAAATACTTGGTTTAACAGCAGACATAAATGTATAAAAATACAAAACCTAAAGATTTTATATAAAATACTTTATAAGGGAAAGAGAGGAACACAATGAAGCCAATTAAAGAAGGAAAAGTAAGAGAAATATATGACAATGGTGACAGTCTTATTATGGTTGCAACAGACAGAATCAGTTGTTTTGATGTTATATTAAACAACGTTATTGAAAAGAAGGGAACAGTATTAACACAGATGTCAAAATTCTGGTTTGACATGACAGAGGATATTGTGCCAAACCATATGATTTCTGTTGATGTTAATGACATGCCTGAATTTTTCAGACAGCCTAAGTTTGATGGAAACAGTATGATGTGCAAAAAATTGGAAATGCTTCCAATTGAATGTATTGTACGTGGATATATTACAGGTAGCGGTTGGGCAAGTTATCAGGAAAACGGAACAGTTTGTGGAATTAAGCTTCCTGAAGGCTTAAAGGAATCAGATAAACTTCCTGAACCAATTTATACACCATCAACAAAGGCAGAAATTGGTGATCACGATGAAAATATTTCATACGAAAAGAGCGTTGAAGTATTAGAAAAGCAGTTCCCGGGAAAGGGAGAAGAATATGCTGCAAAACTTCGTGACTACACTATTGAATTATACAAAAAGTGTGCAGATTATGCTTTGACAAGAGGGATTATCATTGCAGATACAAAATTTGAATTTGGTCTTGACGAGAATGGAGATATCGTAATAGGTGATGAAATGTTAACTCCTGACAGTTCACGTTTCTGGCCGGCAGATGTTTATGAACCGGGACATGGTCAGCCTTCATTCGACAAGCAGTTTGCAAGAGACTGGTTAAAGAATAACGAAAACGATTGGACATTGCCTAAAGAAGTAGAAGAAAAAACTATTAATATCTACTTAGAAGGCTATGAAAAACTCACAGGAAAAAAATTAGGTGAGTAATTGTGTCGAATTTGTGAAAATGCCAAGAATTCAAAATAAATACTTTAAATAATTATACAAATGTGATAAAATCAGTTGTATGCGTGTTTAGGCGTGCAACTGATTTTATTGCGTGTATCGCAAATGAGCAGTAAGGGCTGCTTATATTAATTTATATAACAGGATAGGAGAAGGAAAATGTTTAAGAAATTTTTAGCGGTTGCTTTATCAGCGACTATGGTTTTGAGTTTATCCGCATGTGGTAAATCAGACAAATCATCAGCTGTATCAGTAGATACTGATTATGGTACAGTTAAATTAGCAAGTTACAAGGGATTAACTGCATACGAAGATGATTCAAAGGTAACAGACAGTGAGTTACAGTCAGCAATTGATTCTGATTTATCAAAGCATGCTAAAACAGAAACAATAAAGAAAGGAAAAGTTGAAAAGGATTCAACAGTAGTATTTGACTTTGAAGGAAAAATCGAAGTTAATGGTAAGAAAGTTAAGTTTGATGGTGGTTCAGCACAGGATTCAACAGCTGACATTGCTAAGTCAACAGTAAACGGAAGCCCAATGATTGACGGTTTCGTAGATGCATTAAAGGGACATAAAGTAGGGGATAAGTTTACAAAGAAATTAAAATTCCCTAAGACATATACACAGACAACAACAGTAAACAAAAAAAGCATCAAATTAGCTAATAAGCCGGTTTGGTTCACATACACAATAAAATCATTACAGAAAACTACAACACCTGAACTTACAGATGCTTTCGTAAAAGAAAATTACAAAACTGAAGGACTTTCAGCAGTAAAATCATACAAGGAATACCAGAAGAAAGAACTGAAGTATAACAAGATTATGAATCAGGTATGGCAGAACTACTTTGCTAAATGTAAAGTTTCAAAATATGACAAAGATTATTTAGATAAGTACAGCAAAGAAGTTGAATCACAGATTGTAGCTCAGTATTCATCATACGGTGTTACAGACATTAAGACATATTTACAGGCGTGTAATTTATCAGAGGATGATTGGAATAAGCAGTTAAAAGATTCAGTAAAGAGCAAGATTGTTATTTACGCTATTGCAAAACAGGAAAAAATCGACGTTGATAAGTTATACAAAGATGAAGGTGATGCATTTGCAAAGAAGAACTATGGTTCAGATATAAAGACATTAACAAAGTCATACGGAGAAGATACAGTAAAAGAAACTGTTGAATTAAATCTTATTGTTACAAAAATCAGAGACATAATTTGTGAAAACATTGAAATGAAGAAAGGTGCAGCACCAACAACAAAGGCACCTGAAACAACAGCTGCAACAACAGAAAAGACAGAAACAACAGCAGCAGAAACAAAAAAATAAAACCAATCGCGTAGGCGATGCCCGCGTGCTTATGGATTTGTCAAAATCCATAAGAAGCGTGAGAGGGAAAAGCATCAGGCGATGCCCGCGTGCTTATGGATTTGTCAAAATCCATAAGAAGCGTGAGAAGGAAAAGCATCAGGCGATGCCCGCGTGCTAAAAAACTTTTTTTAAAAAAAATGTACTTTTCTAAAAAAAAACAACTTTTCTAGAAAAAAGAATACTGTTAAAATTGTATATAACGAAGTTATTGAACGTTAAACTATGATAAATAATGATAAGGAGGCAGTTTATGAAAACGTTAAAAAAATTTGTCAGCGTTTTAATGGTGTTGGCAATGACATTGTGTACGTTAATATCAGGAAACATTTCAGGAGCTGTAACAGTAAAAGCTTCAGCAGCCCTTGGAAGCAATGATTTTCTGAAGGTAAAAGGAACACAGATAAGAAAGGCAAAAGGAAACGGAGATGTAGTATATCTGAGAGGAACAAATGCAGGTGGTTGGTTAGTTCAGGAAAATTGGATGAATCCAACAAATGCATCAGATCAGAGAACTATGATGGATACATTGGCCAATAGATTTGGAACATCAACAAGAGATGAGTTGGTTGCAACATACGAAGATAATTATTGGACGGCACAGGATTTTGATAACTGTGCGGAAATGGGAATGAGCGTTATCAGATTACCATTTACATATATGAATCTTTGTGATGATAACGGAAATCTTAAATCAAATGCTTTTTCAAGATTAGATTGGTTTGTACAGAATTGTAGCCAGAGGGGAATGTATGTAATATTAGATATGCACGGCGCATTTGGTTCACAGAATGGTATGGATCATTCAGGTGAAGTAAATGATGGAAAACAGTTGTATTACAATCAGGGAAATAAAGATAAGACATTAAATTTATGGAAAAAGATAGCTGAACATTTTAAGGGGAATCCTGCAGTAGCTGCTTATGATATATTGAACGAACCTGGAATAAAAGCAGCAGCAACATATAGTTTACATTGGGATTTCTACAACGAAATATATAATGCAATCCGTTCAAAGGACAGAAATCATATTATTATAATGGAATCATGTTGGGATGCAGATAATTTGCCAAGACCATCACAGTACGGATGGAAAAATGTTGCTTATGAATATCATTATTATCCATGGAATGCTCAAAACAGCAGTTCAGCTCAGAAGTCATATTTTTCAAGCAAGGTTAGTGATATTGCAAATCATAACTACGGAGTACCAACATTTGTAGGTGAGTTTACATGCTTTGAACAGGATAATGGTTGGAAATCAGCAATGTCTACATTCAACAGTCAGGGATGGCATTGGACAACCTGGTCATATAAAGTAACAGGAAACAGCTCATGGGGAATTTATAATCATAACCCTGAGAAAGTAGATATATACAATGATTCAGCTGATACAATTAGAAATAAGTGGTCAGGTGTTGGAACATCTAAAGGATGGAAGAATGACAAGATTTACAACCTTGTAAAGACATATCTTCCGGGAACGGTAACATCTACAGGTGGAAGTGATACATCAGACAATGGTGACAACAATACATCAGATAATGATAACAGTAGTACATCAGGTGTTGCGACATTTTATGAACATTCAAATTATGGTGGATGGTCAGTTTCACTTGAAGAAGGAACTTACAATTACAAAGACATATTAGCAAAAGGAATAAAGAATGATGCAATATCATCATTGAGAGTAAGTGCCGGATATAAGGTAACATTGTACAATGATGAGGGATTTAAAGGAACTACAAAGGAATTTACATCTGACGCGTCATATGTTGGAGATGAAATGAATGACAAAACTTCGTCAATAAAGATTGAAAAAATCAACAATTCATCATCAACAACGAACACAACATCATATTCTACAGTTAAGATGACAAATGGAAAATACAATATTAAATCTGTTGCTAACGACAAATATGTTGTAGCTGAGAACGGTGGAAGTGATCCTCTTATAGCTAATAGAGACAGTTATAGTGGAGCATGGGAAACATTCTTCATTTTGAATAATGATGACGGAACAGTTAGCATTAAGGCAGAAGCTAATAATAAATATGTATGTGCAGTACTGGATGAGGAAAACCAGTTAACACCAAGAAGCGATAGTCCAAGTACATGGGAAAAATTCAAAATATACAAGATAAATGACAAAGAATATGGAATAAGAAGTGCTGAAAACGGAAAATATGTAAAAGCAGATTTAGATAATGGTGGAAAATTAATAGCAGGAAGTGATTCCATAGCGGGAGCATGGGAAGCATTTATTATTGAAAAAGTTGGAGATGTTACATCTAATGAAACGGCAGCAACATTTTATGAACATTCAAATTATGGTGGATGGTCAGTTTCTTTAGGAGAAGGAACATATGATTACAGTGCTATATTAGCAAAAGGTATAAAGAATGATGCAATATCATCACTTAAGGTAAGCTCAGGATATAAAGTAACATTATACGATAATGCAGGCTTTAATGGAAAGAATAAATCTTATACCTCAGATGCATCTTATGTTGGAAACGAAATGAATGACAAAACTTCATCAATAAAGATAGAGAAGGTAAATGGTTCTTCCTCTGAAACATCATATTCAACTGTAAAAATGTCTGACGGCAAATACAGTATTAAGTCAGTAGCAAATTCAAAATTTATTGTAGCAGAAAATGGTGGAAGTGATCCGCTAATGGCAAACAGAGATAATTATGGCGGAGCATGGGAAACATTCTATTTGTTAAATAATGATGACGGAACAGTCAGCATTAAGGCAGAAGCAAATAATAAATATGCATGCGCGGTATTAGATGAAGAAAACCAGTTAACACCAAGAAGCGATAGTGTAGGAACCTGGGAAAAATTCCGTATATATAAAATAAATGACAGTGAATATGGAATAAGAAGTGCAGAAAACGGCAAATATGTCAAGGCAGATCTGGATAATGGTGGAAAGTTAATAGCAGGAAGCGATTCTATAGCCGGAGCGTGGGAAGCATTTAACATTGAAAAACTTGATAATTCAACATCCTCCACAAAAGCAACATTTTATGAAAACTCAAATTATGGTGGATGGTCAGTATCTCTTGGAGAAGGCAGATATGATTATAACGCAATGATTGCAGCCGGAATAAAAAATGATCAGATTTCTTCAGTTAAAGTTACAGAAGGATATAAAGTTACATTATATAATGATGCAGGATTTGGTGGTGGAGCAAAAGTTTTATTAAGTGATACAACAGGTCTTGGAAACTTTAATGATAAAACTTCATCAATTGTAATTGAAAGGGTTGAAAGGGTTAATTTTAATAATTCAAATACATATATTACATCTGTAGCAAATGGTAAAGTTGTATGTGCAGAAAACGGAGGAAATGATATAATTGTAGCAAATCGTTCATCATGTGGTGGAGCGTGGGAAACATTCCAGATAGTAACGAACGATGATGGAACAGTATCCCTGAGATCCGTATCCAATGGAAAATATGTATGTGCAGTAATAGATGAGAAAAATCAGTTATTACCTAGAAGTGGAAGTATAGGAACTTGGGAGAAATTTATTATTGAAAAGATTTCCGGTGATGAATATGCATTATATTCAATTGCAAATGGGAAATATGTTCAGGCAAACTTAAACGACGGTGGTAAACTTTTTGCTACAAGTGAAGCTGTTGCCGGAGCATGGGAAGTATTTGACATTAACAGAAATTAAGGTTAAAATTCATAACAATTAAACAATTCAAAGGCTGTTTGCGTGGACTATATATGCAGACAGCCTGACTTTGCGTTTTATGGAGACATAAAAATATAAAGAGAAAACACAAGGGAAAGTTTTAGGAGGAAAAACATTGAAAGGATTGAAAAAAACATTTACTAAGAAAGTGACATCTGTGGTGTTGTCGGTGGCAATGATTTTTACAGGTATTTCAGTTACACCTCAGACAATTAGGGCAGAAGGCTCAATAACAGCAACAAATGGTGCTACTGTAAGTATGCAGGATGATTCTAAGACAGGTTACAGTGCTGAAAAGGATGGAGACTTATACAATTATATAAAGTATGGCGTTTCAGTAACGGCAGATGGAGAAAAAAGTGAATATCCTGCTAACAATGTTATAGACGGAAGTGCTGATACGAGATGGGCAAATGAAGATAAGGCATCAGGACATTGGATTATGGTTGACTTAAAACAATCATATGAAATTTCCAAAATTAATATTAGCTGGGAAGTTGCAAGCTCAATTGACTATAAAATTGAGGTATCTAACGATGGAGCGCTTTTTAATGAAGTTACATCTGTATCCCTGAATGACTATTCAAATGCCAAAAATAGGATAGATACCATATCTTTAGGAAAAAAAGTATTTGGAAGATATGTGAGAATAACAGATAGAGGGGACAAATATATAAAAGATGACTCGGGAAACAGAAGATATGGAGTTTCCATCTGGGATATCGGAATCTATGGAGCAGACAAGAAGGCAACAAATGAGAATGCTATTGAAAATAAAGACTGTTTTAAAGAAGGTACTGCAGGCGAGGGAGAAACCTTTGAGGATATTATAGACAGTAAATATTATAACTATGTAAGAAACAATAGTGTATCGGCTATGGCAAGTGGAGAGGAAAATTCTTCCCGTGGAGCATCAGCAGCCATCGACAATAATAAAACGACCAGATGGTCAGCGTTGAATGGGGATTCATCGAATTTTGTTGTAGATTTAGGAAATACATATAACGTAGAAAGAGTATATTTAAGCTGGGAGTCTGCCAACTCAACTGTATATAACATTTATAAGTCAGATAATGGTAAAGATTACAGCCTTATTACTACAGTAAATGCCATAAATATGTATGGGAATTCCGCAACAAATGGAAACCGTGTAGATAAAATAAAATTTGGAACAGTAAGTGCCAGATACATTAAGGTACAAGCAGTACAGCGTTGCTATAAAGGGGCAAATTATGGTGTCGGACAATATGATGGAATGTCTTTATATGAAGTAGGTGTGTACGGCACAGACATGGAAAAATCATACAGCAAAAAGGCATTTAACCAGTTTAGGGTAGGAAATAAAGAAACTATTGGAAATATAATAGAAGCAGAAAAGGCTGATGAAATAGACAGCAACATAAAAAAAGAGACTGATAATAATGCCAGTGGACAGAACTTAGGTGGCCTTACAAACAACACATGGGCAGAATACAATATTAATTTTGACAGAAAAACTTCAAGAATTTATTTAAGATACAGTGTAGAAGAAGGAAATGGTGGAACAGTAAAAGTATACGTTGATGACAGTACAATGTCTACAACTCCTGTAGCATCAATTGACGTAAATTCAACAGGTGGATGGTCCAACTATACTGATATTTCACAGGAAGTAGTTGTGCCATCAGGTAATCATAAAATATATTTAAAATTTGTAACTAATAAAGGATGTGTGTGCAATTTGGATTATTTTAAATTTGAATTCGCACCTGAAAGTATAAGCAACACAGATGATTTACACGAAGCAGAGAATGCACATGCCTTTGTAAGAGGTTCAGCAGCACAGAGTAGCTCTGTGGAAAGTTCTAATAATTATTCAGGTGGAAAGGCTGTGGGCAAAATGAACACTTGGATTGAACATGACCGTTCTTATCTGACTACATATGTTAAAGCAGAAAATGCAGGATACTATCAGTTTGAAGTTCAGTATGCCGGAGCGATGACTACACTGCTTCAGTATAGAATCAACAGCAGTGATAACAACAAATGGAAATCAAAAACTATCAGCAGTGTGGATCCTAACTGGGAAAATACCAACAGGGCAACTATGCAGATAGAATTACGAAAAGGATTAAACAAGATTGATATATCAGGTGCTGTTTGGAAATGGGCAGTTGGTACTACTACAGGTAGAACAGATGGCAAAAACGTACATGATGAATGGTTAAATATAGATAGTTTTTCATTAACATATAAAGGTGAAAATAAAAAAGCATTTAACAGTGTTTTAGATACAGATTTAAAAGGAAATAAAATTCAGGCTGAAGATTTTAATGAAAGTTCAGGGGGTATAAAAGTTGAAGGAGAAAGTGACAGCTTTGTAGACGGAAAAAATCTTGGTGGTCTTACAGATGGAAAATGGGCAGAATACAATATTAACTTTGACAGAAAAGTTTCAAAAATTTATTTGAGAAACAGTGTATCAGAGGGCAACGGTGGAAAGGTAGAAATTTATGTTGATGACAGTACTATGTCCGGGACTCCGGCTGCCACAGTTACTACATCTTCAACAGGCACTGACTGGAGTAAATATACTGACACAGCAACGGCCATCAGCATACCATCAGGTAATCACGAAATTTATTTGAAATTTGTGGCAGATGGCTCAAAAGCAGTGTGTAATCTTGACTGGTTCCAGTTTGAATATGAACCTGAAACAGTAAAAGATTCAGGAGACATACACGAAGCAGAAAATGCACATGGATTTGTTCAGGGAGACGCAGAAACAGAACATACTTTGCAGGCTGACGGCAAGTTTTCTAACAATCTGGCAGTTGGTGGCATGAATGCATGGCCGGATAATGGAAGATCATACCTTACATCATATGTTAATGTAAAACATCCGGGTACATATAAACTGACAGTGGCTTATGCATCAGGAAGCGAAAAAGATACAAACATTGACTGCAGGGTAAACAGTATAAGCGACGCAGATTGGAAAAGCATATCAGCTCCAACTACAGGAGGCTGGACAACTGTAAAAACAATTACAACAGAAGTAAAATTAAACAGAGGTGTAAATGTAATAGATATTACAGGGGCAGCAAATATTCCTTATGCAGAAAGTAATGCATGGCAACAGGTAAATGTGGATTACTTTACATTGGAAAGAGTGCCTGAAGATGGTGATTTAGCATATGGAAAAAATGTTGAAGTATCAGGTTTTCAGAGTGGTTTTGATGGTTCCAATGCAGTGGATGAAGACGAAGATACAAGATGGGCAAGCTCGGAAAAGGGCGATAAGGCATATTTAATTATAGATTTAGAAAAATTATATGAAATTGAAAAAGTAAATATTATGTTTGAAAAGGCATATCCTAACGATTTTCAGATACTGGTATCTAAGGACAAAACCAATTGGACTGTGGCGAGAACAGTAAGAGGTTTTAAAGCAGATAATGTTGATAAAAAGGTATATGAATCAGATGGAGTATGTCTTGGAAAGGCAAGATATGTAAAAGTACGCTGTCTGAACATGGCGTACTATGATGCAATGTCCATAAGAGATATAAAAATATATGGAACAAAGATAAAAGGACAATTGTCTGATCTTGCTCTAAATTCAGAAGTAAAGGTAAGCAGTTCGGATAGTAGTGCTGAAACTTCAAATCCTGCTAATGCCGTAGATGGAAAAGATAATACAAGATGGGGAGCGCCTAAGACAGATAGCAACCCATGGTATCAGATTAATTTAGGACAACAATGCAGAATAGATTCTGTTGATTTAAAATTTGAAAGGGCATATCCGAAGAGTTTTAGGATACAGATTTCTGATGATGGAAAAACATGGAAAGATTATAAAACCATAAAGGATTGGACTGAACCGGGAGATTCAACAGAAATTCAGAACCAGGATTATTATGCCAATCTGGAATTTGGAAACAGTATCCATATGGATGATGTGAAAACACAGTATATAAGATTGTATGCTGATGCAAAAATCAGAGACAACAACTGGGGAGTTTCAATTTATGAATTTGAAGTATGGGGAAAGAAAACAGGAAAGAAAGATTATTGGAGCAATCAGGTAAAGAAAACATATGGAATATATCCTGTTTCAAAATTGCAAAATACAGAAAATAACGGATTGATTGACAGTAGCCTTGTACAGGGTGATGTGATTGGAAATGGAGATATATATGATGTAGTTTATGAAGAAGGAAAGGACATATATTTTTATGTAAATCCAAGAGAACTATATTATAAAGAAGCAGACCATCAGATTTGCTGGTCTTCATCAGATTCCGGAAAGAATTTATGGGGGGCTACAAGTCATAATGAAAATATTTTGAAGTATGGAACCCAACAGGAAGCAACAGTTAAGTATACAATTCCGGCGGGTATTGATTTTGGAAACAGCGATTATGTAGAAACAGAAGTAGGCTGCCAGATTTATAATAAATCGGATCTGGAAAAGGAAAATGCCAGTCCGAAGTTTGAGTTGGTATTTAAGGTAAGGATCTGGAAATCCACCATAGTAATTCAGGATAAATTAAGCGAGAACGGAGGATTATATGTGAAGAATCCTGAGGATGGAGCTAAATATCAGTGGCAAAAAAGCACTGATGGTACAAACTGGACAGATGTTTCTGCAAAGAGATATGATTTGGAAATTCTTAGTGGAAGCAAGTCAGAAGTTGAAAATGACATAGTAAATGTAGCTCAGGATTTAGGTGGTGGAGAATATTATCGTGTAAGAAAAGTTGGAACAACGGAGTGGTCTCATCCTTACAAGGTACAATACTACAATGATATCCAAAATGGCGATTTTGAATATCCGGCAATGTTTTCAACAGATGAAGATGATAAGGCATTTCCTTTTGAACCAAATGGAGATGAACAGCAGTATCCTAACGGATATGAAGGACTTGTGTGGAAGACAACTGCTCCGGGCTGGATGAGCGGACAAAAAAATAAAATAGGTCATGATATTGAAATTGTAAATGGAAGAAAGTTAAAAACCTCAGGAGAAAAAGAACAGGTAGACCAGTTCTCCGTAACACAGGATGAAATGTACAAAAACAATGAGCATGGTGATCAGTTTGCAGAATTAAACTGTGAAAATGTTGGAGCTTTATATCAGGATATTTTAACAACTCCTAATTCCCAGTGTTATTGGGACTTAGATTATGCAGGACGTTGGTGCCAGAATAGTATGTATGTTGTTGCAATGTCATCTAAAGATGCACAAAATTATACAACAACTGAACAGATTGAGGCATTAATAAGCAGAGATGATGTAAAGCCTATTATAACTAATCAGGAAGGCACAAAAGGTACAACAATTACATTGTCTGATGGAGTTACTGCTACGTTGTGGAAAGTTACGAGTAAGAAAACAGCAGGGCAGTGGAATGATCATAACGGTATATATAATGTTCCTTCCGGAGAAAAGAATTATCTTACAAGATTCTTCTTTGTGTCAGCAGAAGGAGCAAAAAGAAACGATGGTGATACACCGGATAAGACTGTGGGAAGTTTACTTGATAATGTAAAATTCCAGCAGAAAAAGGATTATGTTATAGAGTATTATGTAAATGGAGTAAAAAATGATGGTTTGACTGTTAAAGGCACAGTAAACCCTTATGACAGAGTAAGCATACCGGCACCGGAGGCAGTAAGCAATTATACTTTATTCGATGCAAAAATCAGTGGAGAAAATAATGCTGAAAGTAAGGCATTTTATGTGGATGATAAAGACAGAAACATGACAGTAGCTTATAACCATAATGTATTAAAACTCTACTATAAGAGTGGTGTAGTTGTTGCCAATGTAAAAATACAGGGACTTGAAGAATTACCTAACGGTTATAGCGTAGTTGTAAATCTTAAAAACACTTCAGGAACGGTTTTACAGACACATACCATGAGTCAAAATGAGTTTACTAAAATTGAAAAACCAGAAGGAGGGGGAGTTGACGGATATTTTGATACAGTGACTTTTGATGGCAAAAATTTGACAGTCGGAGATACATATACTGTTGAAGAAATTATCGTAAAAAATAACTATTTACCACACTATTTGGAAACAGTTGATAAAAATGGAACAAAGGAAGATGTTGGAATAGATAAAATAAACACTGATAACCTGTCATATACAGCAACGTTTACATATTCAGCGGAAACAGACAATTCAGTTAGTTTTATTAATATTTATAACCCTATTCGAAAAATTACCATTAGCAAAAATGTTTCCGGAAATATGGCACAGCAGGATAAAGAAAGTAAGTCATTCGATTTTAATATAAAAGTTGAAAAGAATGGAAAAGCTATTGACATTGCTGAGATAACAAAAGGTTCACTAACAAAAAATGCAACAGGAGAATATGGTTTCTCAATAAAACACTCTCAGGAAGTGGAGTTGTATGTGTACAATAACTGCAATATAACTGTTACAGAGGATGATTACAGTAAGAGAGAGGGAGTAAATACGTCAATTTACAGTGATGATTACTATGTAACATCATGGACAAGGGATCTGAACAATAAAACAGAGGGAAGAACACTTAGCATTAATAATATAGATTCGGACACAAGTCTTGTTTGTAACAATATTTATAATGATTTAGGTGACGTTGAAGTTCAGGGATTTCAGATGAACGGAAATAAAGACACCGGAGGCGTGTCAGAGTTTAGTCCGTCATTCAGAGTAGTATGCCGTGTAAGCAAAAATACTATCAAAACAAAGAAGGTTAAAAAATTTGGTGTTGTTTATGCAATAGCCAACGCAACAGACGGCAAGTCCAGAGCTGAACTTGAAGAAATGATGACAATAGATAAGGCTGATAATAAGACAATAAAGGTACATGAAGAGACAGAAAACGGAATATATCCAAATTGGACTACAAAGAGTGATTCACAGTATTCCACAAAGTATTGGAAATATTATGGACTGACCTTTAAATGTCTGGATTATATGTTCTATACATTACAGGAAAATATAACTGTAAGAGCTTATGCTGAAATGGCCGACGGAAGTATTGAATATGGGGATAATATTTATACCGTAAATATGTATGAAATAGCTGATTATCTGTATAAAAACCAGAGAATGAGCACAATAAAAGGACATAACTTCTTATATAATAACGTATTGAATTTAGTTACTATTAATAACAACAGGCTAAGCATACTAAAATCTATGATGAGTGTACTTGGTGTAACAAGTAAAGATAATCCTTACTATTCGGTTTTAAATAATTTATATAAGGATATGAATGACTATGTATATTGTCAAAAAGCCTATAAGGGTAAATATCAGGAAAGAGAAGAATTCGTTCCTGCAAGTCTTACAAAGGATGAATTGAAAACATTACTGGCAGGACTGAACCAAAAAACAGGAACATCTTATACGGATATTAATGACTGGATATACAATGAAACCGAAAAACAGGGCAACTATAAAGGATATTACAAAAAAGTACAGTATGCATGGGATAATGGAATTTATTCAAAGTAGTACTGAATGAGGTGAGATGAATGGATAGAAGAAAAAAATACAAAACACCGGAAATTATAGTTACAAAATTCGATATAGACGAAAAACTAATGGATGGTGGATTTTCTTTTGAGACAACCCATCCAAATGAAAATCCGGGAGACATAGTTACAAGAGAATGGGAATCAACTACTGATGTTGACGGAGGAGATCTTCCATTTTAGAAGTAAGAGTTTTAACAACGATTTAATTATAGGAGAAAGTTATGAAAGGTATAAAAAAAATAATTGGAATAATGTTTGCAATTGTCTTTATTGTATCCGGAATACCGCAAATTACAAACTATGAAGTAAAAGGTGTTTCCAGTACAAAAGAAATTTATCCTAATTTTCTAAAGGCTGACGGCAAACAGTTAAAAAATGAAAATGGTGACGTGGTATATTTACGTGGTGTAAACGCAGGTGGCTATATGTTACAGGAAATCTGGCTTTGTGCAACTTATGGCTCAACTGATGACAATGCTTCGGGAAATATTCACTGTCAGCAAAATATTTTGGATAAATTAAATTCAAGATTTGGAAGTGAAAGGGCAAAAAAACTTATTGATGCCTATGAGAACAATTATTGGACAACAGAAGATTTTGAAAATTGTGCAAAATTAGGAGTGAATTGCATCAGATTACCTATCTGGTATAGGAATCTGGTAGATGAAAATGGAAACTGGTATGAGAATGCTTTTGACAGGATAGACTGGTTTGTTGAAACGGCGGGACGTTATGGAATATACGTAATTATTGATATGCATGGTACTTACGGATCCCAAAACGGAAGTCACAATTCAGGTACATATGGTGGCAGCACAAATCAGCAGAAAAAAGATAATTCAAAATTATTTTTTGGAACAGAGGCAGATACAAATCAGGCTAAGTTTTTAGATATGTGGTCAAAAATAGCACAGCATTATAAAGATAATCCTGTAGTTGCAGGATATGATCTGATTAATGAACCAATGGCTGACTATATGAATGCAACAGACGTTACAGGTACGAGAGAAGAACGATTAAGTACATTGTGGAATGTTTATGATAAAGCATATAAAAAGATAAGAACTGTAGATAACAATCATATAATTATTATGGAAGCGGTCTGGGATGCTGATTCGTTGCCGGATCCCGCAGATAAAAGCTGGACGAATGTAATGTATGAATATCATCAGTATAACTATAGTGATATTAATGATAAAGATAAACAGGTAGCGGCAATGCAGAACAAAATTAATAATATTTCCAATGCTAAATATAATGTTCCAAGCTATATTGGTGAGTTCAATTTAATGTCAAACAGTGCTTCATGGAGTGAAGGAGTTAAACTTCTTAATGACAATAATTTGAATTGGACTGTATGGAATTATAAGTGTACAAAACAATATGGAAACTGGGGATTATTTAATACACCGGGTGATGGATCTAATGATGATACTTCAAAGTATTGGGTTAATGTAGAAACAGACGATTATAACACAATACTTAATAAGTGGTCAAATCAGGGAAGTATTACAAGGAATTCTGATGTCACCGATAAAATAAAAAACTATTTTTCAGGTACCGTAGATAATATTTCAGATTCAAAAATCAGAAGCGTAGGAATGGTTGCAGCAGATGGAATGATGAATGAAATAGATGTTGACTTGTTCCCTAAGGCAGATATGAATCCAAATACTAAATATAATATTTATATTGATGATTCACAAACCGTGGCAGCTACAGTTTCCCAGTCTGAAATTAAATCCGCCGGTAAAGTAATAAAGGCGACGGACTTTAGTAATCAGAATGGGGTTGTAATAGATCAAGACAGCAGTGGCAATCCTTCAAATATAGGTGGAACTAACAATGGAGACTGGACGGAATATAAAAGTACCCTTAAAGAACCTGTGACATCAGTTACATTTAATTATTCATGTCAGAGTGACTCAGGTGGAACTATATATGTATATGATGGTAGTATGGATAATGTTCCTGTTGGAAAAATTAACATTACTCCACCAAAACCAAATGCATCATGGGGTGATTATGTTACAAAAACCATAGATTTGTCTGAAACTTTATCAAAAGGGAACCATACTATATATTTAAAGTTTGTAAAAGATATTTCGGGAAATGTTGTTAATTTAAAAGATTTCACATTAATTAGTACATACGGAACGGCAAAACTTACAAACGTAGTGGCGGGAAAACATACTGTAAGTGTGCAGGCAGAGTTAAATGGCGAAGTATCTGCAGGAAAAAGTTCAGATACAGTTGAAGTAGTGTCAGGCAGTACAATATTGAAATCTGATAAAATTACAATAGAAGGTTTTCAAATAAAAACCAATGGTGCAAGATATTACAACACAAAGGGCGAAGTAGTATTTGATGAAGGGGGCAAAGAGAAAGTTGCCTTCAGAACTATTTGCAAAGCACCTACCGTTGGAGAAACTATTACAGTATCAGGGAAAAATTATAAAGTGAAAAGTACAGGTATAATTTACACTCTTGACCCGAACAGTACAGGTATGGAAGACAAAGACGTGTTAGACAGTTCATACTCAATATTAAATACACGTTCCGTAAGTGGAAAAGATTATGCTTATGTGGGAGCAAAGAAATATAATAATAATCAGTATACATTTGGATATATCACAACAGCTAACGGCGTAATTGGTGAAGAAAACGGAATAATGAGATACGTGAGAACTATAACTAACAATTCTTATTATGGAGAAGATGGAACACTAAATGTTATTACTAATTCAATTCATGCCAGAGGATTTGTTGTGGCTGAAGATGGAACTTTAATTTATGGTACAGATACAGCTACAATGTCAATACCTGAAGTGGCAGATTATTTATACAAGAATGTATTATCGTCAAACTATAACGGTCATATATATCTTTATAATGCTATTTTAAGTAAAATAAGTACATCAAATCCATACTACTATAATCATACAGTTGATTATGGTTGGAATGACAATCTCTATGACCCTGGAAAAAACAATTAGAAGAGAGGATATATATTAACTGAAAAATAAGGACAGAACTGATTTTTATTGGCTCTGTTCTTATTTTTGCTTTGAATAAATATATTCAATAAAAGAGAGGAATTTACTCAATTAACAAATTAATTGCATTAATTAAAAAATTGTGGTAGATTAGACCCCGGATGGTATTCGGAAAGAAACTATACCTATTAAAACACAATATTTTTTCACTATAAATATACAGGCAGATCATATCGTAGAAGAATGATACTCATTATCCCTTGTGGGCAGAGCCGACTTGACATTGATGAATGAAATCGATATCAACAAAGTAAAAGGAGGGATGACCATGAAAATTGGATTTATAGGAGCAGGGAAGGTTGGATTTTCCCTTGGAAAATATTTTGCTGATAATAATCAGGAGATTACCGGTTATTACAGCGAATTTGAAAAAGATGCCATAGAGGCAGCAGAATTTACTAATTCAAAAGTATACAGAAACCAGAAAGATTTAGTAAAGGATAGTGAGATGTTGTTTGTAACAGTTCCTGACGGAGTAATCGAAAAAGTTTGGAATCAGGTAAAAACATACGATGTCAGTGGAAAAATCATATGCCATGCAAGTGGTGCTTTATCGTCAGAAGTCTTTTCGGATATTTCAGAACTTAAAGGTTTTGGATTTTCTATCCACCCGCTCTTTGCAGTAAGTGATAAGTACAATTCATACAAAGAGCTTTCCGGTAGTTATTTTACAATTGAAGGTTCAGAGCAAAAAATTAATGTGGTGAAATCATTTCTTGAAAAAATGGGTAACAATGTATGTATAATTTCAAAAAATGATAAGGTAAAATACCACGCATCGGCAGCCATTGCCAGCAATTTAGTAGTGGGGCTTATAAGTCTAAGTGAAAGACTGTTAACGGAGTGTGGTTTTGATGAAAAATCAGCTCACGAAGCGTTGGCTCCCATTATTAAAGGAAATGTAAATCATATAATAAATGATGGTGTTACGAAAGCTTTGACAGGACCAATTGAAAGAAATGACATAACTACCGTAAAAAAACATTTGAAAACATTAGAGGGCAATGACAAAGAGATATATAAGAAATTATCTTTAGAAGTCGTTAATGTTGCAGAGAGAAAAAATAAGGATAGAGATTATAGTAAAATAAAGGAGACTTTGAAATGAAAAATACAGTAAACACAATTTTACAGCAGAAGCATGAAGGAAAAAAGATTACGATGCTTACATGCTATGATTATTCTACGGCAAAGCTTATGGAAGAAGCAGGGGTAAACACTATTTTGGTAGGAGATTCCCTTGGAAATACAATACTTGGATATGAAGATACAATTCAGGTGACAATGGAGGACATGATTCACCATTGCGCAGCAGTATCAAGAGGAATAAAGAATATTTTGTTAGTATGTGACATGCCATTTATGTCATATCAGACATCGGTATATGATGCGGTTGTAAATGCAGGTCGTCTTATGAAGGAAGGACATGCAAACATGGTTAAATTAGAAGGTGGAGTAGAAGTTGCTCCACAGATAGAAGCAATCGTTAAAGCTTCAATACCTGTTTGTGCCCACATTGGATTAACACCACAGTCAATTAATGCTTTTGGTGGATTTAAGATTCAGGGAAAAACAGAGGCAGCTGCAAGAAAGTTAATTGAGGATGCAAAAGCTGTTCAGAAAGCCGGTGCAACAATGGTTGTCCTAGAGGGGGTTCCTGCAAAGCTTGCAACGAAAATTACTGAAATGTTAGATATTCCTACAATTGGAATCGGAGCAGGAGCAGGCTGTGACGGACAGGTTCTTGTATATCAGGACATGCTTGGAATGTTTAGTGATTATGTGCCTAAATTTGTGCGTCAGTTTGCAAATGTCGGAGAAGTAATGAAAAATGCATTTAAAGAATATATCGAAGAAGTTCAGAATGGAAACTTCCCGGCAGAGGAGCACACTTACAAAATAGATGATGACATTATTGAAAAATTATACTAATAATTAGTATAATTCCAATATAAATACAAAGAAGCAAAAAGAAGAAAAAGATAGGAGTAACGAGGTTATGAAGGTAGTATCAACGATTAAGGAAGTAAGAGAAAATGTAAAAGAATGGAAGAAACAGAGACTTACCGTAGGATTGGTTCCGACTATGGGATATCTCCATGAGGGACATGGAAGCCTTATAAAAACTGCAAGAGAAAACAATGATAAAGT
>ERZ857693.2372-NODE-2372-length-18969-cov-3.170456_pt1 | contig 18969 bp, 10 predicted proteins | sample MGYA00519765_ERZ857693 | MGnify/ENA primary metagenome ERZ857693 (study PRJEB31778, sample SAMEA3449354) | human gut metagenome | biome: human gut; feature: human-associated habitat; material: faeces | place: United Kingdom | collected 2010/2012 ... | reverse complement strand
GAAGCCCTTGCCGCCGAAGCCGTTGCTGCGGTTGTTGCCGCCGCGGCCGCCGTTGCCGTAGTTCTTCTTGCCGGGCTTGCTGCCGCGGCCGTCGGAGTACTGCTTGTCGGCGTACTTCTTGCCGCGTGCGCCGCGGCTGCCGCGCTCGTCGTCGAAGAAGCTGCCTTGATAGGCTTCGTTGCGCGGGGGATCCCAGCTGCCACGCTTGCCGCCGTTGCGGTCGTTGCTGCTGCGGCGGTCGTCGCGGTCGTTGTACTTGCGCACGCGGCCGCCGCCACGGCGCTCGTCGCGGAAGCCGTCGAGGTCGCGGTTGTCATGGTTGGCCATGCGGCTGCGCTTACCGGGCTTGCCCTTCGCGCCGCCCTTCTTCGAGAAGGAATCGTACGAATAGCCGCCCTCATCGTTTCCGCGCTTCTTGGACTTCTTCTTGCCGCCTTCCATATTCGGCGTGTCGAACATGGCTGCGTAAGCTGCGTCGGCCGCGGCTTGGCGCTCGCTCAGGCTACGCTTCTTCTCGCCGCCGTTGTTGTGGTGCGGGTTGGCGGGAATGTACTCTTCACCGTTCGCTTCGGCTTCGAGCTTGCGCTTGTGCTCGGCGGAACGCTCCAGGTCGCGCTTGCGGGCACCCTTCTTGCCGCCTTTGCCCTTGCCGCGATCGAACTTGCCTTCGCCACGGCTCTTGCCGCCCTTCTTGCCGCGGCCCTTCTTCTCTTCGAAGAAGTAGCTCTCGTCGTCGGCGAGCAGGCGCTCATCGGCGCCTTCAACCGGCTCGAACGCATCGGCCGAAACCTCGAAGTTCATCTCGGGAATTTCCTGACCCGTGAACTTCTGAATGTTGCGCAGCAGGTTGCGCGTGTCAGGCGTCACGAGCGACACGGCGAAGCCATCGGCGCCCGCGCGGCCCGTGCGGCCAATGCGGTGCACGTAATCTTCGGGCATCATGGGCAGGTCGTAGTTCACGACGTAGTCGACCTCGGGCACGTCGATGCCGCGGGCGAGCACGTCGGTGGCGACGAGCACGTTGGTCTTGCCCTCGCGGAAATTGGTCAGCGCACGGCTACGCTGGGCCTGGCTGCGGTCGGCGTGAATGGCCTCGGCGGGAATGCCGATGCGGCGAAGGCGCTTGCAGCAGTTGTCGGCGCCGCCCTTGGTGCGGGTGAACACGATAACGCGGTAGCCGCCTTTTTCCTTGATGAAGGAGTTGAGCAGCTCGGGCTTCTGGCGACGCGTGGTTTTAATCACGTACTGGTCGACTTTGTCGGCCGTTTCGCCGCGGTGGGCGATTTCGACAATCGCGGGGTCGTTCAGGATGCTGAACATGGTTTTGTCCTGGCTGCGGTCGATGGTCGCCGAGAACAGCAGCGTCTGGCGGTTTTCGGGCGTGGCCTCGACAATGCGCTGGACCTGGGGCCAAAAGCCCATGTCGAGCATGCGGTCGGCCTCGTCGAGAACGAGCACCTGAACCTGCGAGAGATTGGCGGCGCCGCGCTCCATAAGGTCGATCATGCGGCCGGGGGTCACGATGGCCACGTCAAGACCGCGCTCGAGCTTCTTGATTTGCGGACCGTAGGCCACGCCACCCACGAATGTGCCCACGAAGTGGTGCGTGTGCTTGCCGATGGGCATGCACGTGTCAGCGATCTGGCTGGCCAGCTCGCGGGTGGGGGTCACGATGAGCATGAAGGGGCCGCGGTCGTTGCCTTCGCGATGGCCCAGTTGGTCCATGGAAGGAAGCGAGAACGCGGCGGTTTTGCCCGTGCCGGTTTTTGCGGCGGCGATGAGGTCGCGGCCCTGGAGCACCAGCGGAATGGCCTGCTCCTGGATGGGGGTTGCATCGGTGTAGCCGAGGGTGTCAACGGCTTCGAGGGTCTGCTCGGAAAGGCCGAGCTCAGCGAACGTAGTAATGACGTGCTCCTTTGGTCAGGTGCTTTAACGCGATGCGAATTGAATGCGAGGTCGCACATGGCACGAGGCGAGCGGGCATGCGGGCGAAAGGGATGCGTGTGCAGCCGTTTCTGCGGGCATGATGGACGTGGCGCCTGCAGCCGCGGAGCGGCATACGGGAGCTACGGCCGAAAGGTCGCAAAGTGCCAAGCGGCATAAAGCCGCAGCGAAAGTCAGGCGAGCGAGGTGCCAGCCTTGTATGCCATTTCTTTTGGATTGTTGCGCGAAATGCGAGAACAACCCGCCATGTGAGGCCAATCGTCGTGTGCGGAGCCCCGGGCGAGTTACATGGGAAGCGGGGAGTCAATCCGCATTCACCGAGCCGCCAAGGCTCTTGGGCGCAATCGATATGCGATCGAATAAAGCGCGGTTAAAAACAACGTTGGCTATTATGCCTGGCAATGCGCGAACGAAGCGCAGGCGGAAAACAATTCACGAAATTTTTATTGCTAGCGTGCTTTAGTGTGCTAAAGTACATGGCAACGAAAACGCAGCGCTCAGGCGCTGCAGACGATTTTCCGAAAGGAGCCACCAGTATGAACAGCATTCAGAACAACCTCATGAACTGGTGGTGGCGTGATGCGAATACGGTCGGTCGACTGTGAGTTCCTCACGCCTTTTATAGTTTGGCGAATAGGGGCCCTCGGTTAGACCGGGGGCCTTTTTTGCATGCGCCGAACTTCCTTGGGCGTGCCAACGGAAAGGCATCGACCGCATTCGCATCACGCGCCTCCACTTCTTCGAACAACGCTCATTCAGCCTGTTACTCAATCTACTCCCGACCTGTTAAATGCTCGTAGCATTTAACAGGTGGCATTAGCGAATAGCGCTAACGGGCGACTTTGGCAGGCTTTCCTCGAAAGGACGCATCTCATGTCTGAAAATGTTACTACCGCCCAGCCCCGTACCGTCGCAACCGTCGATCGCGGAAAGCTCGACATTAAAGCGCTCGTGCTGCTCGCCATTTTGCTCGCGGCGGGCTTTATTCTGAATATGTTTGTGGGCAAGGCGATTTCTGGCGCCACGGGCGGCATGATTTCGCCCGAGTTCATTATCTCGGCGTTCTGCCTGACTATTTTGGTGGTTCGTCCAAATATCGGCCAAGCCCTGGTCATTGGCCTTATTTCTGCGGCTGTTATTCAAATTACCACCACGTCGCCGTTTATCGATTTCGCAGCGGAAGGCGTTGCCGCGGTGGTTATGGCGCTCATCGTAAAGGCGGGCATGAAGACGCCGGCGAAAAAGATTATTCCTTTGGTCGGCGCGTTTGTGACTACGGTGCTTTCGGGCTGCATTTTCATGGTTATCAAGATGGCCATGATCGGCGTGGTGGGGGAACTTGCTGCTGCAATGCTTCCCGTTGTTATCGCCACGGCGGTGTTCAACGCCATTCTGTGCCAGGCGCTTTATGTGCCCATTAAGAAGGCTCTGAAGGTCGAAGATTAGGCCTCACTTAACCTTCCTAAAGGTTATCAAGTATCTAAGAGTAATTAAGTAGCATCTCGCATATAGGTTTCTGAAAGGCCAGCCATGAATTTGATCATCGAAGTTAAAGACGTAACGTTCACGTATTCAGGCGCGCAACGTCACGCGCTCGAACGGGTATCGCTCGCCGTTGCCGAGGGCGAATTCGTGGGGGTCATTGGGCCGTCGGGCGCCGGCAAGTCGACTCTGGCGGGCGTTATGTCGGGTGCGGTGCCGCACCACTTCGCGGGCGAGCTGTACGGGGCGTGCCTGGTCGATGGCAAAGATACATGCGAGGTTACCCTGACCGATGTATCGCGCCTGGTAGGAAGCGTGCTGCAAGACATTGATGCTCAGTTCGTGGCGTCGAATGTGCGCGACGAGTTGTTGTTCGGGCTGGAGAATTTCGGCGTGGCGCACGATGAAATTCCCGCTCGTATGCAACAGGCGCTCGAAACGGTGGGCATCGAAGATTTGCGCGATCGCGAAATCGCAACGCTTTCGGGTGGTCAAAAGCAAAAGGTTGCCATTGCGGCTATTCTGGCGTTGCGCCCGCGCGTTCTGGTGCTCGATGAGCCCACCGCGGCGCTCGACCCGGCGTCTTCAACGCTTGTGTTCGAAACGCTGTGCGAAGTGAACCGATCGGCCGGCATCACCGTGGTGGTTATCGAGCAGAAGGTTGCGTTGCTTTCGGAATACTGCGGTCGCGTAGTTGTGCTCGACCAGGGAAAATTGATACTCGACGGCACGCCCCGCGAAGTGTTTGCGCATGGCGAGCAGCTTCGCTCTATTGGCGTTGACAGCCCGCGCGTCGCCCGTGTGTCGAACTCTCTCGCGGCGGAGGGGCTGTGCGAGGCGAGCAATCCGGCGCTTTCCGTTGATGAGGCGGCGGCGCTTGTTGCCCGCGTTGTAGGCGCAGGCGTGCGCGACGTCGATTTCGAAGGGGCTTGTGCGGCACCTGCCGTGCCGAGTGCGTCCTCGCGTGCGGCTGCCCGTGACTCGTCGTTTGGCGGCGATTCCGTCGTCGTTACCCCCTCGTCTGCGCACGCTGGCGAGCCAGTGGTTCGTTTCGATAGTGCGGGCTATTCCTATCCAGGCGGCGGCGCTTCGGTGCGAGCGCTCGATTTTGAGGTATTCCCTGGCGAAATCGTCGGTATCGTGGGTCAGAATGGCGCGGGCAAAACCACGCTCACCAAGTTGCTCAACGGTTTGCTTAAGCCTGCCGAGGGCAACGTGGTTGTTGCTGGCTTGAATACGCGCGAGGTTCCCACGAGCCGCATTGCCCGTTACGTGTCCACGCTGTTCCAAAATCCCGACCGTCAAATTTGCAAAGACACCGTGCTCGACGAGGTTGCGTTCGGGCTGCTGTTGCGGGGCGTTTCGTCGAACGAAGCATCTGCGCGCGCCAAAGCGACGTGTGAGCGGTTCGGCCTTCCGCTCGACGAAGCGCCGTTTTCGCTGTCACGCGGCCAGCGCCAGATGGTTGCGCTTGCGTCGGTCGTGGTGGGCGAGCCGCAGGTCATCGTGCTTGACGAGCCTACAAGCGGGCTCGATTACCGCGAGTGCATGACGGTTATGGAAACCGTGCGCGACATGGCGGCGGCGGGAAGCGCGGTGGTTATGGTGTGCCACGACATGGAAGTGGTGAGCGATTTCGCCGACCGTCTGGTGGTTATGGCGAATGGAGAAATTCTTGGGCGCGGAACGTGCGCCGATGTGTTCGCAAATGCCGACCTCATGCAGCGCGCTTTCGTCGAGCCTCCTCAGGCCATCGCGCTCGCGGAAAAGCTTGCGGCCGAAGTGTCGTCAGCGTTCGCGGGGCTTTCCGAGGTGTCGGATATTGTTGCCGTAGCGAAGGGGCTGGCTTGCCGTGCTTAACGTTATCGACTATATGCCGGGCGACACGCTGCTGCATAAGCTGAACCCCGTGGCGAAGGTGGCGCTTGCCGCCGCCATTATCGCGGCGACGTTTCTGTCCAATTCTTACGCCATGCTTGTAGGGCTGCTTGCGTTCACGTTGCTCATGGGGGTTTACGCTGGCGTCGCGAATCGCCTGGTCACGCTCATGAAGCTGCTTGTGCCGCTTGCGCTTGTTTTGCTCGTGCTGCAAGTGGCATTCATGCGCGCGGGCACGCCCGTGCTCGGATTCGCAACCGACGAGGGCCTTATCACGGGCAGCAAGGCGTGCTTGCGGCTGCTTGGAGTGGCAACGCCGCTTCTGCTCATGCTTATGGTCACGCCGCTGACCGACCTCGCGAACGCGTGCGTCGAAAAGCTGCATATTCCGTACCGCTATGCGTTCACCTTCACCACGGCGCTGCGCTTCGTGCCCATTTTCTCGCAGGAAATGAACGCCATCATGGAGGGGCAAACGGCGCGCGGCGTGGAGTACGACACGAAAAACCCGTTCAAGAAGCTGCGGCTCATGCTGCCTTTGTGCGTGCCGCTGCTGCTTTCGTCGGTGGGCAAAACCGATGCCACGGCGCTTGCGGCCGAGCAGCGCGGCTTCTACCTGCGCACGCGCGAAAGCTCGTATAGGCGCTACCCGTTCACCGCGCGCGATTATGCGGCGCTCGCACTGTGTGTAGCGCTCATCGTGATGGGTGTCGCGTTTTAGGAGAGACTAGCTTTCCGCGAATTCTTTGAGAATATCGAGGCGCGTGGCGATGTTGTCGCGAAGATCATCGGCTAAATAAGGCGTCGACTCAAGCGTTTCGCCAAGCAGCCCGTTGCCGGCATCGCGAATTGCTCCATCTATGTTGTTCGCAATGGGCATGGCCAGCGTTTTCAAGAATTGTTTCGTTATACCCAGGTCGCGGGCGAGTAGGACGAAAGCATCGGGTTTCACGTCGTTGATGTTGCGGGCGTTTCCGAGGGCCATTGCCATGTCCTTGCTGAAGCGATCAAACAACTCCGTGCTTATCAAGTCGTAAGCGGGTGCAAGCTGACAGAGCGTGGCGTTGCCTTCTCTGGTATAGGTAATCGAATAGTTTTTAAAGTGCGCGTCGCAGTTTCCGATAACGAAGTTGAAGCATATGGTTTTTGCGAATTGCGAGAGACTCTCGGCGGGTCTTGTGGTGTGGTTGCGGATCCATTGGGCCATGGTCGCAATGGATCCGCCTTTGAGTTCTGCATATTTTGAGGCGGATACAAGACCGAATGCCTGTGCAAAGTCTTCCTGGTGAATTCGTTCCACATGGATTTGACTGCCATCCATTCTCGTGCATCTGTCGAAGCGTTCGACGACCAATACGGGCTTTCGGAAATCGAGCAGTGTAACGCTCGGAACGCGAATTCCGCATTCTTTCGCAGCTTTCATGCAAAGATATTCAAGGTCAACGAGTTTTTCGATATGACTTGTCTTGAGGATGTGTGTGCTTGCGTCAAGCCCGTGCGATTTCAGCCATCCTTGGGTCATAGGTTCGTTTGGGATATGGGCGAGTCCGATTTTGCTTTGCGCGCCGGCGAGGGAGAGGCGTGCATCGATGTTTTCCTTCGATGCGCTGGGAAGTGATTGGAAGAAGTGCGCTATGCGCTTGGCGTCGATGCTCTCGTATTCATTATTTTGGTTCAATCGCGGATCATTCGTGCTTTCGATGACGACGTCGCCAATGCAATCGCGTCCGCATGCGGCAAGCATCGCTCGGTAGTCGTCTTGGCGCACGCCTAATTCTGCTGCAAGCGCTTCTCGTGCTCCGCCTTCGGCAAGCAGGCCTTCGAAATAGGGCTTGAATTGCGATTCGCCATAAGGCTTTGATGTAAGCGGAAGCGAATGGGAAAGCGGAATCGCCCCCCGGCTTTCGGCATAGCTTTCCAAATATGAGAAAAATGGCACCCCATCTGGCGTTTCCGCAATCGATCCAACGGGGAGCAATTCGCCTTCGCGACAAAGTGAGATGTGGAGGCTATTCATGGCTTCTTCCTTCGGCGAACAAATCGATTCCAAGCGTTGTTATTACGTTGAACGTTTTGCCAATTTCCGCCGTTGGCTTGCCATTCTCGAGATTTGAGAGAAACGTTATGCCAACGCCGCTTAAGCCTGCGAGCTGCGTCTGGGTGAGGCCCTGGTGTTTTCTTTCCCTTGAAATAAGTTGGCCAAGTTCTTGGATTCCATTAATGCGGGTCATGGTTCCACCGTCCTTTTATGCGTTCGCGTAAATAACAATACATTTACGATAAATTTATACGAACGCATAAACACAACGTATTTGGGCTAAATTTACGCGAACGCATAAATTTGCTCGCCAGGCTATTACGTATGCACTTGCATAAGTGGCCTGCACACATAAAAAGGGAGTCGATTGCTCGACTCCCTTTGTGCATGTGCGCGAATGGCGCGTTTGTAAGTGAGATGTGCGAATTAGAAGCGCAGGCTCAGGCAGCTCAGGCCGCCGTCGATTTTGCGGTACTCAGACGTGTCAACGGTGAGCGTCTTGTAGCCCAGATCCTGCACGGCCTTGAGCACGGTGGGGTAGCCCTCGGGCACGATGACGGTGCCGTTGACCCAAATGCAGTTGGCGGCATAGGCCTCATCTTCGGGGATTTCAACCTTGTTGTACTTCTCGAAGTCGGGCTTGGTCTTGAACTCGCCGGAAACCAGCATGTTGTTGTCTTCCAGGTAGTTCACGCCGGTCTTCAGGTGCAGCACGTACTCCAGCGGCACCTCGCTGCCCGAAAGGCCCCAGCCCTCGAGGATTTCGATGAACTGACGAATGCCTTCTTCGTTGGTGCGAGCGGAGCGGCCCACATAGAAGTGGTCGCCAACCATCATGACGTCGCCGCCCTCGAGCGTGCCAGGAGCGGTGATGTGGGCGATGTGATCGTCGTCGAAGAACTGGCGAATGGTGGGCTCCATCTCCTTGGCCTCGCCATTGCGGGTGCCAGCGCCTGGGTTGTCGATGATGGCGCCGCAGCGGGTGATAACGGCGGTGTCCTCGACGAAGCAGCTGTCGGGATACTCTTCCATTGCGGGAAGCACGGTAACGTCAACGCCACACTGCTTCAGAGCTTCGATGTAGGCGTCATGCTGCTCAATCGCCTTCTCGTAAATCGGCTTGCCCAGCTCAGGCGCGCTGGTGATGCCGTCGCACAGCGATTTGCCGGGGCGGCGGACAATAACGTGGGAAAACTTAGCCATGGAAAGTTCCTCTCTCTGCGAACGTGGCTACAGTCGCGCGTTGCGCGGCTTTCCAAACGATCCCCATTGTACCCCCTTTAGGCGAATACGTCTCGGAGGGAGGGGGTGAGTTTACTCATGCTTGATTGAGGCTATTTTCCCATGAACTCTTTCGTGAGCCCAGTGCGCGTTTGCGTGTCTGTTTTCTCGTAGATGTTCGTGAGGTGACGCTGCACCATGCGAAGCGAAATTCCCAGATCATCGGCAATTTGTTTGAGAGGGCGCTCGTCGCAAGCCACGGCGCGCAGCACGTCGGTCTCGCGTGGTGTGAGGCCGTATCGGGCGATGAATTCCGCCTGCAGCTCTTCGGTGGAAGGCGCGCTTTCGGCGGCGAGGCCGGCTTCGATAACCTCGCGTTCGCGCGCGGTCGAGGGCAAGCGGAACAGCCCGGCTCCAATGAATGCGGTACTGGCCAGCGTAAACAGTACAATTGAGGCAATCATGACGGCAACGACGCCCGCCTGCGTCAGTGCGAGCGATGCGCCTGAAATGGTGAACGCGCACACGTTGTTCGCAGCGCGACCCATGCCCGCCCACAGCTGCGGCGTGCGCATGCGCGGCGCGAGCTGCAGGAACATGGTGGTGAAGAATGTCACGAAGAAGCCCGAGCTGAAGAAGAACACGATGAGCCCAATAACGGGGCTTGCGCCAGCCTCGACGGCCAGAATGGAAATAATCGACAGCAGCATAACGCCGAACATGACGAATCCCATATAGCGGCGTTCGCGAATGTCGAATACGATGCCCGCTACAAGGCCGCTTGCCGCCAAAAAGAGGCGCGGCCATTCGTCGACCGCGATGGAGCCTTGCGCGTCGGAAAGCGTGGTTACGCCGTCGAGCGTTGAAAACAGGCAGGCCAGAATCGCGACCAAAGCAACCGACCAGAGCGCGCGGTTCAAGGGCTGGACATTTTCCGTTGTGCTGGGACTTGTTGTCGTGTTGGCGTTTTCCGACGTGCAAGCGTTTTCCCCATGGCGTTCGGCGTTGGCGTCGTCGCGTGTGAAGAAGAGCAGCGCTCCTAGCGCCGCGGCTCCTGCACACAGCATGGCGACTTCCCATGCGCCCGTGGGAATGAATTGGTTGTTCGCGAATTGCAACAGAATGCCTGCTGCATAGGCGGAACCTGCGCCCTTAGCGAGTGATGGGCTTCCCTCGAATGCGCGTGCCATGTTCCAATGGGCTTCCGCTCCTGCGCACCCCAAAAAGAAGAAGCCTGCGCATCCGGCAACTTGCAGTGCGGTGGCGTCATCGAGCATGAGGACGGCGATGAGGCACGCGATGGCGCCTGCGGTTTCGGTGAAGGGTACCCATGCCTGCGCGCGCGGAAGTTTCGAGAGCGCTGCGAAGGCGAGAAAGCCCACAACGCTTGCTCCCAAGATAAGCGCCTGCGCGCCTACGACGCCTTCTGCTGGCAGAAGCGTGCCCATGCGCCTGTCGAAGAAAAACTCGCTTCCCAGAAACGCGAAGGTGAACAGCGCGAGAGCGGCAAGCGATTCGAGAGATTTTCTTTCGATTGACAGCATGGATTTTCCTCAACATATATATAAAGCGCCGGTGCGCGAAGGCGCCGGCGTGGCAGGTGCTTTTGCGTGCTTCCTATTGTAGTGGCGGGTGAGGCGTTTCCGTGTAAAAAGACGCGAAACGCTTTGCCTGCGGCGCGGCGTTTCGCGCGTGCAATCGTGAACATGGGGTAAAGATGGGTTTTTCGCATCGCTTGCGCCGTGCCGGCAATGCGGCGAGGGGCTTTGCGCATGAGCTCGGTTTATCTTCCAAGTATGTTTTTGTGAAAAGAATCAAATCGTTTTCCCAGATAAACACCTAGGTTCGTATATACGAACCTAGGTGTTTTCTTCGTATTCGCGCAAAGTGCAGGATGGATTTTCAGCAAAAGGCACAAGAGAAGGACGCTGCCATGAAACGAAATGCCACGCAACCGAAAACGCGCGCGACGTTGCGCGCGGCGTGTCGAAAAGCGCTTGCCTGCGCGCTTTCGGCGGTGCTTGTCGTGGGGCTCGCGCCCACGTTCAGCATCGCTGAAGCAGCCGAGGACGAAGCCGATGCCGCGGCGAATGCTGTGGGCGATGGGGCGGCTGAAGGCGCCGCCGATGGCTTCGTAGCGCCCGATGCCATGTCGGGCACTGGCTCGCAGGTCGTCTCCATTCCTGAAGATAGCACGACGATCCATGCCGCCGTCGCGCTTGAGGGTGACGATTCCGAAGCGGCATCTGCGCAAAGCGGTGAGGTGGGATTGCCCGGCTCGCCGGCGGAGAACGCAATCCGGGATACAACGAGCCTTTCCGCCAAGGGCGGCGATACTGCATCTTCCGCGGCAGTCGATGGTAATGCCGCGAAGGCTCCCGCTGCCGTTGCCGACGAGTCGAACGGCGATGGTGACGGCGCTTCCGCCAACGCCGAACCGACGGTTGGCCCAAACCCCTTCAAGCAAGGCGTCGACGCGCAGCCGCTGCTTGGCTTGGACAACTACGACAAACACGTTATGGTAGACAGCGAGGGCAACGTCGACAAAACCGAGACAGCCAAGCGCTGGAAAACGAAAGTCGGCTGCGAGGGTAAAAAGATGTGGGCAGGTACGCTCATCCAAGACAATGGCTACTGGGACCAGCCGGGGTGGAGCTTTGTAGTCGACTGGCCGCAGCCAAACCCCCTGCACGATGCTGAGGTGTATGCCTACATTGAAAAAAACTACAGCGGTACAACTGACGGCGCGAAGCGCGACGTTGTTATTGCCGAGGGTGATGCTGGTCTTACGTCCGTCAACTTCCGTGATCTGTTTGACGGCAGCCATGATGTGTACATTGGCGACTTCGGCTTCGAATACAATCGCCTTAGCTCGCTTTCAATCCCCAGCTTCGTCAAAAAGATCAACATGGATGCGTTTATGCAGGATGGCACAAATGCGTCTTTGACCGACTTGCAATTCGAAGAGGGCATTGAGTGCATTGCGGGCGGGGCATTTACCAATTGTAACGGCCTTGCGAAGCAGGACCTGATTGAGTTTCCAAAATCGCTTAAATACCTTGACGGCGGAGCGTTTACGACGTGCGGCGCTCTGAAGGTGCGGTTCGACAATCCCGACATTCGTTTTGGCAGCCAGTACGACAGCGACCTAGACAACCCTTCTCTCCCCTTCGACGACGGTACAACTGTGTATGCCTACAAGAAGAAGAGCGACGGCACCGATTCTGACCCGTACCGCCTTTCGCAGCAGGATACCGAATCCTCCAAGCACTATAACTACGTATGGCTCGACGATGAATCGTCGGTTGTCACGGTTACCGGCAAAGTTGAACTTCCTGAAGGCGCTGCTCCCGGCGACGTGTCGGTAGTTATGGAGCAAAACGGCGCATTGAAGAAACTGGCGCTAGCCGAAGACGGGTCTTTCACGTGTCTCGACGCAGCAATTGCTACTGAGTGTTCCATCACTGTGCAAATTGCTGGGTACTATGATAAAAACTACCTGCGCACCGCATCGCAGATGGGCTCCTCGTGGGATTTGGGAACAATTGCCGCGTCTGATTTCAAGAAAATCGCCGCTCAGCGCACGCTCCCGATAAGCGTCTATACAAAGAACGCCGCGAATGCGGAAGGCGAAGAAGCGCTCACGAATATTACGAGCAATCCTGGTTTATCGTTCAAGCTCAAGCGCGATGGCGTCGATCTGGCTTCGGGCGAAGACGCCGATTACGTCGTGCAGTGCAATTCTGTTGTGCTCTCCGAAGCGCTTGCGAACGAGGGCAACTTCGAGAGGCTTTCGCTCGAAGTTTCGACCAGCGATTCGCTGAAGCTTACGGGCGCTACGGTTGCCTACAGCAGCGAACGGGGCGGTTTCGAGGCAACCCTTTCTTCATGGGGCAGCGCACGTGTGTCCGCGAATGCCGCGTATGAGGGCCGCAGTCACGTATTCCTCTTCAGCGGGACCGACGCGAATGCCCGTTGCATCGTGGACAGCTACACGTCGGTTGAATGGCCAGATGATCAGGAAAACCCCAATTGGATTCTTTCTACGGGCAAGCTGAAGGCGGGAACCTATGTTGTGGCGGCATGCAAGCCAGACACGGTGCTCTCTGCATCGAACCTGGGAGTGTTGGAGCGTTCTGGCGTTCCGTACGCGAAAGCCGAAGTCGAGATAACCGACAATTCAGTGTCTGAGGTGACGCTCGACGTGCCCGATTACGACAAAGAGCAGATGCTGAAGAATGCGGGGGTGAAATCAGCGCGCGTACAAGCCCCGGGTGACGGTGTGGTTGCTGGGTGCGAAACAATAATCGAAGTGGCCTATGACCTCGATAAGCCAATGCCGCTCGAATTCACCCTCGGCATTCCTTCCGCTGATTATCACGGCGTAAGCGCATCGCTGAAAAGCTCAGGTAATGCGTCTTGTGGGGTGTATGGGGACAGCCTGGTTGTTGATGTCGATGCGCAAACGACCTCTGATGTGCTCTATATTGCGTTTACGCCCGATAAGCAGCAGGTTTACTCGCTTCCCGTGTCGCTCGAGGCGGACGACAAGGTGATTCCTTTGGGTGATGCGTCATTCCTCGCACGAGGAATGACGGTCAAGGTTGCCGACAACTGCGTAAAAGATACGGGCAATCAGGCCACGGTGTACGGCGCGCCTTCGTCGTTTATCGAGCTTTCCATTGCTGGCCAAACGGTGGGAACGGCATATACGAACGCGCTTGGTCATGCGCAGATTTCATTTGACATTCCCGAAGAAGTCACCCAGGGTCTTCTGTTCGGCGACTACGTAAAACTTGATGCGAAAAGTGAACAGGTTGATGCTCATCTCAATTGCTTCTATCGCCCAGGTGCGAAAATCAAGACGTTCAGCATAACGAATGCGGGCAAAACCCAAACAAGAATCGTTGATGGGAAAGAGACCTACGATAACCTCACCGTTCTGTATCAACTCCCAAAGAAAAAGAATGCATATTGGACGTTTGATGTGACGGTTGACAACGCCACTGCGCAGATCAACGCCGGCGATGTGCTCATGATGTACGCGAAGCTGGCAAATGGGGAAAATGTTGCGGTGCCTCTTGCCCTTGTATCACAAGGAGACGAGGGCTCGCGTTACGTGGGCGAATACGTAGACCAAGAATACCTGGCCTTGCTTGAGGAAAATGAGGGCGAGGGGTTTTTCTCCTCGGAATTGCTCCAGTCGAAGAATCTCTTCATTCCCGAAAGCTACAGCTTTAGCAACTTCGCGCTTTCCTACAAGGCAAACCTTGATGAAAATTACGAAGAGCGCGCGAAAAAGCGCATTGAAGATGAGGTTGCTGAAAGGCAGCAGCAATACAGCGCCTTCTGGGCGGACTACTGGGCGGGCTTTGAGGTGGATGACACCGCCAAGCAGCACGCCCAGGAAGTCGATGCCGCTTTGGGCGAGGTCGTAGCGCAGCTCGCCGAGCGAGATGATGCGAGCAGCGAAGACGTACAGGCCACCATTGCCGAAATTGAAGCGTTGCGCCCTGATTTCCGCGACTTCGAATCTGCGCTCGCTCCCGACGATGACCTCTGGATTGCCTCGATCGATTCGCCTATTTTCACAGGGAAGCTTCCGGACGATATCAGCTGGACGGCTCCCACCGATGCCGAGCTCCAGGAGTGGTATGGCGACGAGATTCTGATGGACGGCAACGGCAATGTCATTCTCGATGAGAACGGCAACGAGCAAAAACTCACCGACATTGCGCGCAAGTCCTTCGATGAAGTTCAGCAGGAAATTGAGCAGAAAAACGCATGGGCGCGCAATACGCAAAAGACAATCGTGAACGGCCTTGACAAGCTGGGTCGCGAATCGGGCGTGGGCGCGCCGAGCGAATCGGGTTCGCCCTACACCCTGATAGACAACGTCATGAAGAAGGAGTGCGGCGATACGCTCGCCATTTCGGACGGAGATAATGCGAAGGGCGAGCAGATATCCTCTTCGACGAATGGTCGTTTTACGGGTGATTACTTCGTCACCGAAGAACAGAAGAATGGTAAAGACGGCAAAACGCCTGGGATTTACTCGGGAATGACCGCTCGCGTGACAGAAGAGGCACCCCAGGGTGTCGAGGCGCCTGCTCGTGTTACGACTTATACGTCCAATTTCGATGAAGTCCATGAACGTAGCGACGCCGCCAAAGCGGATATGTGGTCATCAGCGTGGAGCATTGCACGAGGTCAGGTGCTCGAACTGGTATCGGGGGGCCTCGATTATGCGAATAAGCTCACAATCAAGAACATCATCAACAGACGTTTGATGGAGCATATGCCAGTAAGTGAGGTTTCGCCTCTTATGGAGGCATATGCGAAAGCGAACTTGTTCGAGAAGGAAATGGAGGAAATTGGTGAAGCGAACCAGATGATGCAAACGGGCAAGGGTATAACGGGCGTGCTCGGCTTGGCTAACGATTACTTCGGTATGGATAGCGCGAAGAATTCGCTCATTGACAGCGGCAACGAGATTCGCCTCATCGAAACGGACATCGAGAATATCTACCAGCTCATTAAATACTGGCGTGCGTACAACCCCTGCGACAGCGATTGCCAGCGCTGCATCGACGCGTTGTATGCCGAGCTTGAAGCCGCCGAGAAATACAAGGAATACCTTGTTGCCGAAGATGACAACAACTATTCGGATGTTATGAGGGGCTGTGGCACCTCAACGCTGAACGCCATGCTGGCAGTATGCAGCCTTTATGGTTCGGGCTCGTTCGGGGCGGCGGGTTCTGCGGAAGTGTATGAGGGTTCCGATCTTCTTGGCAACTTCGTTTCCAAGCTTTCGCTGTGTGCCGATGTGTCTTCGACATCTGCTCACATGCTGCGCGCTCCTTGGGCTGACGTTGCCAAGAACGAATACGCCGAGGCAACGGCGTATCGCATGAGCGTATGCAAGAATTCCGGGAAGAAGAAAAGCGAGGACGATAAATACCGCGAAACGATCGATTGGGACCGTTTCTATGGGTCGGATGTTCGCTACCGCAATTATGGTGCGAATGTCATTCTCGACCCATCGGGCGTGGTGTATGAGGCGTTGGAGAGCAATCCCGTAGAGGGCGCAACGGCTACGTTGTGGACGAGGGGCTCCGCTTCCGGCGGGTCCGAGCAGGAATGGAACGCTGAGGCGTACGAGCAGCGAAACCCGCAAACGACCAGCGGCGATGGTTCGTTCGCGTGGGATACTCCCACGGGTCAGTACCAGGTGCGCGTAAGCAAGGACGGCTATCGCGATTCGGCGAGCGAGTGGCTCAATGTGCTTCCGATTCAGACAGGTGTGAACATCAAGCTAGAGTCCTCAAAAGCGCCCGAGGTTCAAGAAGCCTGGGCTGATCCCGACTGTATCGAGATCGCATTCGACCAGTACATGAAGGCATCGGATTCCCTCGAGGCGACCCTGGATGGAGTTGCCGCCGAACGCATAGAGTGGGTTGATCCTCAGGAGGCGTCCGAGGCGGATGGCTACGGCACGCTTTCTCGCGTGCTGCGGATATATCCGAAAAGCTCGCTTGCTGAAGGGTCCCAGGTGAACCTCGCCATAAAGGGCTTGCAGAATTATGTGGGCACGGCTCTGGCAACGCAGGGGGGAAATTGGTCACAGCAGCTGACGGTTTCCAAACATCCCTCCCAGCTTGTGGCTAATTTCGAAAACGCTGTGGTGCTTCAGCAGAATGCCAGCGAACCGGTGCAGGTTATCGCATATGTGCGCTATGCCGACGGGTCGCCTGTGGCTGGTCAGCGCGTGGTTGCGAAGCTGGAATCGGGTAGCCTTGCGTCGTTCAAAGGCGCCGCGTTCCAGAGCGATGCGGACGGAAGCGTGTGGGCTGAGGCCACGACCGACGCAGAGGGCAAGGCGAGCTTCCTGCTGGCAGGCGAATTGCCTGGCATGACGACGCTTGAGCTTTCTGCAAGCGGCACCAATCTTACTAAGGAGATAGCCGTGCGTGTGACGTCTGATGCGGCGCAGCCCGCGCGTCCCGTGGCAACGATTGACGGCGCCGTATTCGATGCAGCTTCGCCGAAGGAGAATTCGATCGAGGTTGCGAAGGGCTCTCTTCTGGATCTTTCCTGCAGTACGGAAGGCGCGACCATCTACTACACCACCGACGATACGTGCCCGTGCGTGGAAGGCGGCTCGCGCGTCGAATACGCCGGCCCCATTCCGGTGATGCAGAATACGCGCTTCCGCATTACCGCCTACAAAGATGGCATGGCGTTCGACAGCTACAGCGAGCGCTTGAACCTGAACGTTACGGTGGCCAATTCCACTGACCCGAGCCCCGATAATCCGGGCGGCGGTACGATTAATCCCGATAACCCGGGTGGCGGCGTGGGCGGCAATGGCTCTGGCAGTGGCTCTGGCAATGGCGATTCTTCTGTGAATGGAGGCTCGGACGATGCCGCGGCGGGTGGTTCTGCGGTCTCTTCGGGCAGCGGCGCAGCAAGCGCTGTGGCGCAGAAGGCGGCATATGCTTCAACGAATGATGCTTCTATCTGGTGGTTTGCGGCGTTTGCTGCAATTGTGGCGTGCTTGGTGGCGATGGCCTGTCTTGCCGCTCGCAAGCGTGAACGTTAACGGGGCAGGATTGCGGCGATTCGTTATCCTTCCTTCAAAAGAAAGCCGAGCTGGCGCAGCGCTGGCTCGGTTCCACGGGCATTTTCATCGCAACCGCTATTTCCTTCACGGTGTATGGCCTGATTTACGACAACACCGGATCGTATGATGGCTGCTTCATGGTGGTTATCGCGCTGTATGTTGTCGCTGCGGTTCTCGTTCCGTTCACGCTCAAGGCGGGCAATAAACTTTGGAAGAAGTAGGCCTTTCATTTGGCGTACGGTTTCCATTCGGAATGAATCGAAAGGCCAAGGGCTTCGGTCCTTGGCCTTTTCTCTATTGTCGGCCCAATCTGTAGAAGCGTATGCAAGAGGGGCGTCCAGCTCTTTGTGCCCTCGTCATATCGCCTATGCGCTTGCGACCCCAACCACATGCAGCGCATCGCCGTCCACGGTGAAAGCGACGTCATATGCGGCAAAGGCCAAATGGTAGACGCGGCTTGGGTCGTGCTTGCTTCCGGCGCGGCGCGGGTCTTGGCGCAGCACCTCCACGAGACCCTCGAGCTTGTCGCCCTCGATATGCGCCTGCAGCGTTTCGGGGAAGTCGACGTCTAGTTCGTGCCAGGGCGCTTCGTCGATGAAACCGCCCGTCGCATCGGGGTGGCAGTCGGCGAAGGGAATATAGGGCTTGATGTCAAAGATGGGCGTTCCATCGCGCAGGTCGGCGCCCAACACATGGATAATCGGGCCGTCGTCGGTGAGCTCGACGTGGTCGATTTTGACGCAGGTCAATCCAATGGGGTTGGGGCGGAATGGGCTTCGGGTCGCGAACACTCCCATGCGCTCTGATCCGCCCAAGCGCGGAGGCCTCACCGTGGGCGACCATTTCGTGTTCGTGCCGCTTTTGTCGTCGGTGGCGGCATCTGCTGCAATGTCTTGCGCGGTTCCGCCTGGCGTGCCGTTCTCAAATTCCCAAAGCAGCCATGCGTGCGAGAAGCCGTCGAGTCCCGCGACGGCGCTATTCAGCGCGAACTCGGGCTCGAAAACGATGCGCCCTTGCAAATGTGGCGCAAGAAAGCTGTTGCGCGGAATGCCGAATTTCTGGGGAAGGTCGGTACGAATATGCGCGATGGGTTTCATGCTGCGGGGTCTCCTGTGATGCTTGTGATGTCGGACGTTCTCTCAGTTCCTTCTTACCCCATTCGAGAGTGCGACTGAGCGCCCTCGAAGAATTTCAAAACTTCTGTGAGGCTTACGGGTGCGTAGCTGTTTGCGTCAACGCCCACGTCGTATCGAAGAATGCCGCGCTCGCGGTTGCGCTCGTTGTTGGTGGATCCTTTGGAGTGGACGTGGCCGTGCAGGGCGATGGCGTCGCGGCGTTTTCCATTCCAGCTCATGATGGGGTAGTGGAACAAAACGAGCTTATGGCCGCGCGCGTAGCCGGGGGCGATTTCGAGATAGTCCTGCTCGGTTTCGAAAATCCCCGCGCCCGCGCCCGTCGACCACGAGTCGTCATGGTTGCCGCGAATGAGATGCACGTGTTCGCAAGTGATTTGCTCGCGTAGGCGGCGTGCGTTTTCGGCGGTTGTCTGATACGCGAAGTCGCCTAGCACATAGAGCGAGTCGTTGGGCGCTACCCGTTCATTAATCGCCGCGATGAGCCCTTGATTCATGCGCTCGATGGTTTCAAACGGGCGATTCATTTTCGAAAGAATGCTCGAATGGCCGAAGTGTAAATCGGCGGTGAACCACATCATGGGCGGCCTCCAGGGGGATTATCGGGTTTGGATGTGGCTATTGTAATGGCCGCGCGGTTTATCGGCTGG
>ERZ857693.2361-NODE-2361-length-19020-cov-4.076298_pt1 | contig 19020 bp, 7 predicted proteins | sample MGYA00519765_ERZ857693 | MGnify/ENA primary metagenome ERZ857693 (study PRJEB31778, sample SAMEA3449354) | human gut metagenome | biome: human gut; feature: human-associated habitat; material: faeces | place: United Kingdom | collected 2010/2012 ... | reverse complement strand
TAATTCCAAGATTATGCGAGCTGATTGGGATCATGGATCCAAGAGAACGCCAGTTACAGGCAATTTCAAGAATATGTAAACTGCAGGTGGATGTATCCGAAAGCTGTCTAAGCGCTTATTGTGATCATGCGTTAGAACAGCTGAATAAAGGAAATACGAAAGAGTTATCCAAAGCGGAGGATGAAGAATTTCTTAAATGCCTGAAAGCTTTAGCTGATCTGAAAGAACCGGAATGGAAGCGTGTGTTCAGCTCTAAAGTATTTGAAAAGAAAAATGATATCACACCATCTAAAGTTTTCGAACGCATTTATCAAGGTGCAGTCATTGAAGCTTTGAAATACTCTCCGCAATATGACGAGGGAATGTCAGATGATGAGATACTGGCAGCACATGGAATATTAAGTTATTTTCAGACATTAGAATGGAAAGGTGCCGTGGAGTATTGCCTGACAGATCGAAATGGCACAGCGAGCGAGGAGAAAATTGACACTTCTTCGAATTATTATGGAACAGTGCTTAATGCACAGACATTAGAGCATGCCGTTCCAACTTTACAAAAAGGTGTTGAAAAAATCATTGTGATTGAGAATAAAGCGAATTACGAAAGCATGGAATATGATCCAAAAGTTTTATATATCTTTTGTCATGGTTACTTTTCGCCAAAAGAAGTTCGCTTTTTACAAATGTTAATGAAGACAGCACCGAATGAAATCCAATGCTATCATTGGGGAGATATGGATTACGGTGGAATACAGATCTTTTTATACAATGAGAAAAATATTTTCCCAAATCTGACTCCATGGAAGATGGATGTTCTTTCTTATGAGGATGCTTTGAAAAATGGAAAAGGAATTAAGCTAAGCAGCGGAAAGCAGAAAAAGTTAGAGGCATTAAATGCCGGTAAATTGGAAGCGTTGAAACAGTGCATATTGGAAAATAAGATGGAGATCGAGCAGGAGATGTTAATATAAAAACGTCTCGATTTCATTTACAGTCATTAAGTTTATTCACAAGATAAAATGCTTTGTTGCGGAGAATACCATTCTCCTTCAGTCGGATTATATAGCTTGTACCATTGTTAGAGTCCAGATCTATTTGGAATTTCAAATACAGTACGATTATATTAAAAAAGATACGATTATAAAAGAAATATAAGGAGCGTAATGATAGAATCTGGAAAAGCTGAAAAATGGTTAGGATATTTGATCGGCCCTACGGGCGCGTTATTGTTAAACGCGGTATTGGGAACTTATTTAAATGTGTATTACACGGATGTCTTGAAACTGACAAAAGTATGGGGCGGAGCATTTCTTGTGATTTTTCCTATTATTTCTAAGATTCTGGATGCGATTACAAATGTTACTATTGGGTATGCAATAGACCATACGCATACTTCGGAAGGCAAAGCACGTCCATGGCTGCTACAATGATGGATTTACGCAGACAATGATTTCTGTTATAGGAGGACTTCCAATGGGAATCGGTATTTTTGCAGTGTGGCCTCTTGCAAGAAGATTCGGAAAAAGAAATGTGACCTTAGCCGGATTTATTTTATATGCAGCAGGTGGCATGATCTGTTGGATGCATCCGACGAATATGACAATTATGCTGATTGGACAGCTTATTAAAAATATCGGCGGACTTCCTTGCTCTTATGTATTTATGGCACTGTTTGCAGATGTTCTGGATCATATGGAATGGAAGACGGGATTTCGAAGTGATGGACTGGCGATGTCTGTCTACAACATTATTGCAATAGCAATGGCAGGTGTCTGTACAGGATTATTTAACGGACTGTTGGCAAGAAATGGTTATGTGGCACCTGAGCTTGTAAATGGTGTGACGGTAGCTGCAATTCAAAATGAAGCCGTTAAAAATGTTATTACATTTGGATATGTAGGTCTTGAAGTAATCACAGCAGTAATACTAGTGGTTTTATTGAGTTTTTTAAATGTTGAAAAGGATATTGATAAAAAACAGGAAGAAATTAAAGAACGTTAGTAAGGAAGACCTTTAGGGACGGGGTTTGTGGCTTTTTTGCTTGTAATGTAATCAGAGGGTAGAATATGGAATGGAACGAAGAAAATTTGCCATTAGCAAAATGGTTGATTGATAAGACGGATGGACAGAACTATCGCACAGGAAAGCTTTTTGGAAAGAAGCATCCAAGGGTAGATGGGAATGTTTTGAAAGAAGTAGGTGGCAGAGATGAATTAGTAAGACAGGCGAAAATTTTGGAACGAATTCCTACGTTGGGTGGAGATGAATATCTGCATTTTGACTGGAGAGAAATGAATACAGATATCACGAAGATTGATTATCGAGTAGAAGTAATTCCAAGATTATGCGAGCTGATTGGGATCATGGATCCAAGAGAACGCCAGTTGCGGGCAATTTCAAGAATAGGCAAACTGCAGGAGGATGTATCTGAAAGCTGTCTGTCTACCTATTGTAACTATGTTTTGGAACAGTTGAATAAAGGAAATACGAAAGAATAAGCTAAAGCCGAGGATGAAGAATTCCTAAAGTGTTTGAACGTATTTATCAAGGTGCAGTTATCGAAGCTTTGAAATACTCCCCTCTATATGAAGAGGGCATGTCAGATGATGAGATACTGGCAGCACATGGAATATTAAGTTACTCCCAGACATTAGAATGGAAAGGTGCCGTAGAGTATTGCCTGATAAATCAAAATGGTATAGTGAGCGAAGAAAAAATAGATACTTCTGCAAACTACTATGGAACTGTGCTCAATGCACAGACATTAGAGCATGCAAGGCCAATTTTGAAAAATAGTGTTGAAAAAATCATTGTAATTGAGAATAAAGCAAATTATGAGAGTATGGAATATAATCCCAAGATTTTGTATATCTTTTGTCATGGTTATTTTTCACCAAAAGAAGTTCGTTTTTTGCAAATGTTGATGGGGACAGCGCCGAAAGAGATTCAATGTTATCATTGGGGAGATATGGATTATGGTGGAATACAGATTTATATATATAACGAGAAAAATATTTTTCCAGAGCTGATTCCATGGGAAATGGATGTCGCATCTTATGAAGAAGCATTGAAAAACGGAAAAGGTATTACGCTAAACAGTGGGAAACGGGAAAAGCTAGAAATGTTGAATGCTGGAAAATTAGAAGTGCCCGCATCGCAATAAATGTCATAACAGTAAAAAGGGATTTGAAGAGATTGAATTTCGAAAAGATGAGTTTATCAAACCACATAGACAATGGCTGAAATACGAAGGGAAAAAGTCGGATATCAAATCTCGCAGACGAAAAACTGTATTAAAAAAAGCGGTAACCATTATTTTCAGACCAAACCGAGAAAAAATGGCTCAAAGGATGTGCCTTTCTGAACATCCTTTTGGAACCTTGAAACGAATACAGGGAAGTTATTACTTTTTACTTCGTGGAAATCGGAAAACACAGGGAGAGTTTGCCCTTTTTTCATTAGGTTACAACCTACAACGGTTATTAAACCACCTAGGATTTAAAAAGATGATGAAACAACTGATATCAACAGGTTGTTTCGGTCTGAATTTTTGTACGATATTCATTATCCAGCAACTAGATCATTCAACTTTGGAGTTGGCATAAAAAGAGCGGGAAGGCTGTTCGATATTATCGGACAGCCTGCCTGATGGTAGGACACAATATTCTGATCGGTGCACTTGGTGTATTTATCCTTTGGTTTGGATGGTATGGTTTCAATGGCGCAGCAGCAACAGATACCATGCAGTTATCACAGATTTTTGCAACAACAACGATCGCACCTGCAGTAGCAACTTGTACAGCAATGCTGTATACATGGATTAGAAATGGAAAGCCAGATGTTTCCATGTCCTTAAACGGATCTCTGGCAGGTCTTGTAGCAATTACAGCCGGATGTGCGAATGTAGATGCAATAGGAGCTTTTGTGATTGGTGCGATAGCTGGCGTTCTTGTTTGTGTGGCAGTATATTTTATTGAAGATAAATTAAAAGTAGATGATCCGGTCGGAGCAGTTGCAGTACACGGATGCAATGGTATCTGGGGAACAATTGCAGTAGGATTTTTTGATTACAATGACGGTTTATTATATGGTGGTGGTGTACATCATTTATTGATCCAGTTACTCGGTATCGCATGTATTGCGGGCTGGACGATCATCACAATGACAATTGTATTTACTGTTCTTAAGAAAACAATCGGACTGAGAGTATCGGCTCAGGAAGAAATGGAAGGTCTTGACTCATCTGAACATGGTCTTGAATCAGGATATCCGGATTTTGTAAGCAGAGAACTTCATTAAGATGCACGAATCTATTCGGTTAGATTCGTGGAATCTAATCCCCTTAGTTAGTATATAAACACAAAAAAACCAGCGTATGCTGGTTTTTTTGTTTGCGTGGAAACCGGCAGAACAGCAAGAAACATAAAAAATAGAGAATAAAATTTTATAAAACAGCAATATACTAAAAAAACTGAACAATTATTATGATAATACGATATTGACAGAAAATTCAGGGGGGGGTATAATAAAACTACATTGGGAGAGTAGGAGTGACTGGAAGTGGTTCCAGGCAGCAACAACTGTTCGAAATCGCTTCAGGTCAATTTCTTACATTGACACAGACAGGATAAGGAATCGGAGGACACGCGAATGAGAAAGGGTACAGGAAGAAGAACAATTGCATTTTTATTAGCAATCCTGATTGTAATCACATGTCCGGGCGAAGCAGTCAATGCGTACGGGATGATTTCATATAAAGATGCATCCGCAGAACGTGTAGGGCTGGATATAACAGAAGCAGACAAGCAGGATGAGTCTGCCTCTGCGGATACGAAGAAAACAGAGAACACGGATGCAGAAGACGAGAGTGACAGGACAGGATCCGAAGAGAAAGCATCCGATACAGAGACTGCTGGCACGAAGACAAACGAAGTGACTGAGTCAACGGAGAATACAGAAACAACCGGAAGCACAGAAACAACCGGAAGCACGGAAGCAACGGAGACAATCGAAGCGACCGAAACAGAAGAATCAGAGGACAGCGCAGATCATCCGGCATACCAGGCAGAGGATTTGAGATTTCTCGTCCAGTCCAAAGAGGACTTCGGGGATTTTTCACTGACAGACGGCATCACCTATGATGAGGAACACTATACACTGTCCGTGATCGATGACGATGATTTTGACTGTGAATATGTCGGGGATTATGTGATCCGGTATCGTCTGACTGCAAAAGAAGCAGGCTACGAGGATATTGAGTTTACAAGGACGATCACCATATACGCGGACGAGCAGTACATGCACGACGGTGTCCTGATCTACGGACATACTGGCGATATGGAGATGGAGCTTGCAGAAGATGCAGAGGATGGTATTGCTGCCTATGCGGTAAGTACTGTCAATGTTGTCGGTACCGGGGTATTTATGGATTATTTTAAATGTAAATCCTGGGATTGGGCTACCGGTACAGAAGTCATGTATGCAGAGAACGTGAATGGCTATAACCGTTTGGTCTACTGTCTTGAGTCTAACAGGGCAACACCGGGTGGCAGTAACGTAAATTCCGGAGCATTTTCAGATACGCTGCAAAAACAGTTAAACTACGTTTTGTACCACGGCGCACGTTATTACGGCTATCGGTGCTTTACAGAAAAATACCAGGGGTATAACGCAAACGAAGATTACTATATCACCAGTATGGCAGTACATATGCTGAACGCATGGGCTGGAAATGAACCTGGGTATATCTTTACCAATGCAATGGTAGAGAGAATGAGCCCAGATGGACAGAGACTTTACTGGAAAGTATTCGATCTGGTAAATGATGCCATGGCAAATGCCAACTATTACTATAATGAAGCAATGTGGTCAAACAACCAGGTGACACTCAATACCTATAACCTGGATGAATGGACATATGATAAGAAAAATAACGCATATCGGGTAAAGGGATATTATTACCCATCGTTTGGCGATATGTATGCATACACTGGAAGAAATGCCATTTCCTGCGTTGACCAGAACGGAAAGAAAGTAGGAATGGTACGGTTCGAACATAAATATATATATTCTGCATTCTGGATTCAGCTAACAGAAAAAGAATACGAAGCACTTCAGAAAACCGGTGGAAAATTGACAGCGGTGATACAGTACAGAGGTTACCTGCGGAAGGCAACGAGATACATATACAATGGTATAAAATGGAAACAGCCGACCGCTATGTTACAGTTCGATGGCAGTGAAAGGACAAGAAATCTGACTGTAACAGCGACCATTAAGCAGAATCTGGCAAATGTCTATGTACAGAAAGTAGAAGAAAATACGAACATATCATTGTCTGACGGTTTCGAATTTGATATCTATGAATGGAACAAAAACAGCAAAGCATATACCAAATTAGGCAGTCTGACATGGAAGAAACCTTATTATACAAATGATTCACTGAAACTGCCAATTACGGTTATCAATCAGGGAAAATTCAAAGTAGTTGAGACGAAAGCAGACGCTTCACATAAAGTTGGCTGGTCAAAAGAATTTGTGGCAACGAGTAACAACCTGAATATTTATCTGACAGCGACGAACGAACCAAATCCGTCGAAAGTCAAAATAATAAAAACAGGGAGCGATACAGGGAAAGCGTTAGCAGGTGCAGAATTTACACTGTATAAAGACAAAGACTGCACCGATCCAGTGAAAGTGGATGGAAAGGCAGTTACAGTCACTTCTGGTACAGACGGCGTGGCAGAAACAGCTCAATTTGTCAGAACGCAGACCTCCTACTGGGTAAAAGAGACGAAAGCGCCGGATGGATATAAGCTGGCAGAGGAACCAAAGCAGGTGGTCGTTCCGGCAGGTGGAACAGGAACGGTAAGATTTGAGGACGAACGGAGCCAGTACCGGGTGAAAGTCGTAAAGACCTGTACACAGGACAAATCCTATCTGGAGGGTGCAGTTTACGGTGTTTATTCAGAAAGATCCTGCAGTAGCTTAAGTCTTCTGACAAAAGTAGGACCGACAGGTACTGGCGGAGTAGCAGTCAGCGATCCGATCGATTATGATCCGAATGTGACAGAGATTTATCTGAAAGAGCTTGTTGCACCGAAATATCATAAGCTGAGTTCAACAGTTTATACATTAAAGGTATCCTCTGCCATTGAAAATGGGGGAGTCGTTACACTTGATGCAACGGATGAGGTGCAGACAACGACGGTACTGATCCACAAAGTGGACGAGGATGGAAAGGGACTTGCCGGAGCAGAGTTTACGCTTTATAAAGATGAAGCCTGTACGATAGAAGTAATAAAAAAGATCGGACCTACAAATGGTTCGGGAAATGCAGAATCAAAAACGTTCCATCCAACACAGGATACTTACTATCTGAAAGAGACCAGACAGCCAACCAATTATCCAGCACAGCCGGATAAAGTATATAAGGTGAGCGTGCAGGACGGCAAGGCAACAGCTGGCATTGAGTATACGGTAACGAATACAAATAAGATCCAGATTGTAGCATACAAATACGAAGTTGGTTCCGGGACAAAGAAGCCGCTGCGTGGAGCAGAGTTTACGATTTATAGTGATGCTGCTTGTAAAAATCGGATAGCAACGATGGAACCGACGAATTCCTTGGGTTATGTGAAGTCAGGGACTTTTGCATATACAGGACCGTACTGCTATGTGAAGGAGACAAAAGCACCGGCAGGATATAAGCTTTCTTCGGAAGTGAAAAAAGTCGATGTGAGCAATGTAGTAAAAGATGGAACCATCCCAAGTGTGGCTTTCTACGATGAGCCGTATGATGTGACGGTGGAAGTGCTGAAGGTTGATGCAGATGATGGTACTACACCATTGGAGGGAGCAACCTTTGCAATCTGCACATCAGACACGGCAAACAACGGCAATAAAGTGGCAGAGGGAACGACAGGGAAAGATGGAAAGCTGACACTGAGTTTCCATCCGACACAGGAAAGCTATTGGCTGATCGAGACGAAACATCCGGATGGATATACAGGTACTAAGGAAAAAAAGCAGATAAATATATCTGATACCCGGGAAGGAACGGTCGTAAAGAAATTTAAAGTTACAAATAAGAAAAGAATAAATACATTTCCTTTGGAAGTAAATAAGAGTATCGAAGATGTGAATGGTCCGCTTATTCTTCCGGAAATTCAATTTGAGGTATGTGTAAGAGATAAGGCGACGGGAGAGATTCGCGTATTAAAAGAGTTCTGGACGGATACATCTGGGCATGCATATGTAGATGATATAGAATATATAGAAGATGTAAACACTGAATATTATCTGAAAGAAATAGGATATAAATTTGACGAAGATAGTCCGCCGCCACCGTGGATACCGGATTTCAATAAAGACTATTGCAAACAATGGATCGGTCGTACATTTTCATTTACACCGAATGGAATAAAGCTTGTAGAGCTAACTATAAAGAACGCGAAACCTACGACGCTGGAATCAAAAATACGAATCAGAAAAGTAGATAATAATGGTAAGCCTTTGAAAGGTGCAATATTCAGAATTTACACAGATCAGGATTGTAAAACTTTGGTACGTGAGACGAATCCTACAGATGATAATGGATATACAGAAGTCACAATGGATTACGGAAATAATTGGAATCGAAGATATTTCGTTAAAGAGTTTAAATATCCAGATGGTGGTCCGTGGCAAGAGCTTACGGATCCGAAAGAAGTCTTTCTTACGAGTGTTCATAATGGCGCGGTGACAGATGTTGAATTTGTAAATACACCAGAAAAACCATCACTGACTATCTACAAATATGACAGTGAGACCGGGAAACCGCTGCAGGGAGCAGAGTTTAATATTAAATTTTTGGGCATTGATAACACTGCTGCCAAGGCAGTGTGGAAGACAAATGAAGATGGAATAATTGAAATTCCACAAGGGGATTATTTGTTTATGTATGGTGGCCTGACTATAGGAAAAGTGTTCACCATCACAGAGATTACCGCACCGAACGGCTATAAATTAGCCTCTCCAGTTACCACAACATTAAAGGCAGGCGAGAACCGGATTGAGATCGCAGATGATCCGAAGACCTATGATCTTCAGATCACCAAGGAGGATAAAACGGGGAAAAAGATAGCCGGAACTGTATTTGGAATTTATCCGACGGAGGACTGTAAGGAAGAAGACAGACTGGCTCTGGCTACGACGGATGCATCGGGAATTGCTAAAGTAAATATTCCAAATAGTGATCTGTCAAAGGTATACAGAAGTGTATGGATCAGGGAGGAATATGTACCAGATGGATATGTTTTAGACAGAGAACCACGTTATAGACAATTAGCATTGGAACGAATCAATACGATTAGTTTTGTAAACGAACCTGTAACTGGCATTCCAATCGAGATTTATAAATACGCGATAAAAACAGATGCTACCCAGACGGCTTTAAGTGGTATTCATTTCTATTTGAACAGAACAAATACAACAACAATTACGGAAGAATCGATTGATCTTGGTACTACAAATTCTAATGGCTACATTCATAAGCAGTTGGAAAACGTGGAACCGGGAGACTACTATTTAGTAGAGACGGATGCACCATCCATTTATACGAACCCGGTCAACCCACGCAAGATTACGCTAAAAGCCGGCAATTCGAACCATTTTGAGGTTGCCAATGTTTACTCAACAAGTAAGTGGCATAGCTTAAAGATCAAAAAAGTGGATGCTAATACAAAAGATCCTTTGGCGGGCGTCGTATTCGAAGTATACGCAGATGCGAAATGTACAAAGCTGATCGAGACATTAAGCGCGACAGATGAGAATGGATATGCATATTCTTCCGTTTATGGAGATGACACTTTAAGCCATGTATGGGTAAAAGAGCGCAGTGATACCGTGCCGTATGGTTACAAAGTGAAAAATACACCATTGGAAGTAAGCGTATCCTCGGACAGCAGTGGCTATATCGAGCGAACAATTGAAAATACGCCGATGAAGAAAAAGCTCATGATAGAAAAGAAGGACTCTTATACCAAAACGGCTCTGGCAGGTGCAAAATTTGCATTGTATACAGATGAAGCATGTACCGAAGAGTCGATGTTGGGCGTACCGTTATCAACAGACGCAGATGGTACAGTCAGCTTTACAGATATTCCGGTAGCATACGAGAAAGTATACTTAAAGGAAATCCAGGCGCCGGACGGTTATGATCTGGATGAAACACCAAGAGAAGTGACACTGACTAATGATGTGATAACGCAGACGATTACCTGGGAGAACAGCAGGAAGTGGACGGCAGTTAAGATTCATAAAGTGGATACTGGAATGAATGGAATTAACGAGGTAGAATTTGCAGTATTTGAAGATTATGAATGTACGAAAACGGTAGAAGGAGTCGGACCTCTTGTGACGGATAGTGAAGGGTATGCAGTATCAATTGCTTTCCCATATAAACAGGACACTTATTACCTAAAGGAACTTAAAGCACCTTATTATGAAAGAAATGTAGGAAGAGTATTCCCGGTAAAAGTGCAGCCATTGGATGATCCAACGGATACGTCAGGGGTTCCGGTGATAACAATTATAAATTCGTTTACTCCTACAGAGATTAAAGTCACAAAGCAAGATAAGGTGACAGGAAAACCAATTCAGGGAGCGGTATTTGAAATTTATTCGGATAAAGACGAAAAATATCCGCAGGGAATCATAGGACCGACAGATGAAAACGGTGTGGCAACCGCAAAAATCAGTTTTTCCTCGTACGGTCCTCAATATTACCTGAAAGAAGTCTACGTCCCAGCACCATACAAACTGTCAGATGACCTGATACCGGTAACAGATGGCAGAGTAGAGGTAACCGTCTACAACGAATCCGAGCCAAGCAAGATTTCCCTCACCAAGACAGACGCATCGTCAGGCGAGAAACTTGCAGGAGCGGTCTTCGGAGCCTACCTGTCAGAGCAGGATGCGAAAAATGGCGAGAACAAGCAGTTTGAAATCGGACCGACATCCGCCAGCGGCTTTGCCGTATCAAAAGAATTTACCGCAAAGGCTTCCACCTACTACCTGAAAGAGATCACCGCACCAAAGGGCTATACCCTTTCAAGTGAGATACGTGCCGTAGACATCGTCGGGGGCAAGATCGTTGATGCAGGAACATTTGAAGATCAGAAAGAGGAAAACAGTGCTTTTATTGAGGTAACAAAAGTCAGTGCAGATGACGCAAACAAGAAACTTGCAGGAGCAGTCTTTGCTATTTACGATAACGAAGCATGCTCTGGCGAGCCGGTGCAGATCATGGATCCGACGGATGTAAATGGTTACAGTAAGTCAAAAGAGCTGCTAGTCACACAAGACACCGAATTTTACCTGAAAGAGATCACCACACCGACTGGCTACTACCAGTTGAAGGGCAGTGTCAAAGTAACAGCAAAGATGAAAGCCACAACACAGGTAACGATTCAAAACACACCGATCCCGACAACGACAGAGACAGCAGAGATCAAGATTAAAAAGACGGTGACAGACACAACGGATCCGCTGGCAGGAGCAGTCTTTGGCATTTACACAGATGAGCAATGTCAGAATCTGTGGATGGAGCTTCCGGCAACGGATGACAACGGCGAGGCAGTATCACCGACCTTTGAACTGGTACCGGGTACAGCATACTACGTGAAAGAGATTTATGCTCCGGCTGGTTATGAATTGAGCAATGAAGTGACAACCGTGAACGTAGTAGCTGGACAGAAAGAGTACGTTGTCGAGAGAACCAACACGCCGAAGTGGACGCAGATTCAGGTAAAGAAATACGATGCAGAATCGAAAACTAAGTTACTGGAAGGTGCAGAGTTTACTGTCTATGCAGATGTGGAATGTAAAACGCCATTAGATACATTTACCACCGGATCGAATGGAATAGGAACATCAAAGAAGCTTTTGATGGATCAGGATGTATTCTATGTAAAAGAGACGAAAGCGCCGGATGGTTATACAGCAACCAATGCCGTATGGAAAGTGACTGCAGAGAAAAATAAGGTCTGCGCAATGCTGGAAGTTCCGAACGTTAAAGATTCGACGACCGATAAATTTGTTTACGTAAAAGTAAAGAAAGTAGAAAGTGGCACGAATAAGGCATTGCAAGGTGCATATTTCACAGTTTACAAGGATGCAGACTGCACAAAACCGGTAGTCGAAGTAGGACCGACGGACGTCAACGGCGAAGCCGTTTCCGTACAGTTCATCAAAGAACAGGATACCTACTGGATCAAAGAGAGCAAGGCACCGGACGGATATGTATTAAGTGATCAGGTACAGCAGATAACACCTGGCACAGATACAGCAAAGCTGCAAGCCGTTACTTTTGAAAACAGCAGACGTCAGATCAAAATCCGTGTCAATAAGACCGATGCAGAAACGGACGAACCACTGGCAGGCGCATATTTTAAAGTGTATAAGTCGAAGGAGGATGCGGATAAGCAGCAGAATGAGGTTTGCGAGATCGGACCGACTGATAAAAATGGACAGGCAGAGGCAACAATTGATTACGAGCAGGATACTTATTATCTGCGCGAGAGCCAAAAGCTTGCAGGATATGTGAAGTCTGACAGCGTTGATACGCTTGTGATCACAGGCGATACGACAGATTACTATGCAACCAACACACCGGAATATACGATGATCGGTATCCGGAAAGTAGATGCAGAGACTGGAGCTGGATTGGCAGGAGCAGAATTTAATATCTATTCAGATCCGGAATGCACGCAGGAATCATTTGTCGGAGTCATCGGACCGACGGGAGATGATGGTTACGCATACAGTGGTCAGATACGGGCTGGCAGCAAAACATTTTATCTGAAAGAGACAAAGGCACCGGATGGATATCCAATGCCGTATGACGACGACGTATATGGACCGGTAGAGGGAAATGCGGTCGGAAATACGAAAAATCAGATTTCGGCACCATTTGAAATTGAAAACAAGAAGATCAGTATTTCGTTTGATATCGAGAAGAAAGATATCAAGACAAAAGATTTGCTTGCCGGTGCAACATTTGCGCTGTATAAAGATGCAGAATGCACAGTGAAAGTTTTAGATTTCACGCCAACAAGTGCAGATGGTGTATTTACGTCCGGAACATTTGAAGCCACACAGGAGGTTTACTACATCAAAGAGACGACGGTTCCGACAGGTTATCAGAAGCCGGATGGTCCGACAGAAGTAAATATTTACAAACTTCTTGGAATGGATGAGTTAGATCGGAAAGTCACGATCATGAATGTACCGGAGAACACGAAGACGATCAAGGTAGCAGTGAATAAAATAGATGCTGTTACAGCGGAGCCGGTTGAAGGAGCAGTATTTGCGGTCTACGAAGATGAAGAGTGTACGAAGGAGATAACCAGATTACCGGAGACAGACCAAGGCGGTTATGCGCAGTCGGAGGAATTTGTATACACAGGAAGCCAGGACATCTATTATCTGAAAGAAGTGGGTGCACCAAAATGGTATCACGCCAATAATACCGTCATTCCATTCAAGGTGGAAACAAAGACGATTTCCGGCAAAGATGAGAACGGCAATTCGACAAGTGTAAACATACTTTATGTAGAACCGCAGACGATCAAAAACGAGCCGGAAATGACGCAGATCCAGGTGAAGAAGACAGACGCTGACAATGGAGATCCATTAGCCGGTGCTTACTTCAAAGTCTATAAGACGAGGGCAGATGCAGAGAGTCAGCAGAACGAAGTCTGTGAGATCGGACCGACCGGAGCCGATGGAATTGCAGTATCAAAGAAGTTCCACCGTACGCAGGACGATGTCTACTACATCAGGGAGTCAAAAGCGCCGGAGGGTTATGTAATATCAGACGTCATCCAGAAAGTGACAACAGAGGTAGATCAGATATCCAATCCAGTTCTTTTTACAGATGAAAAGGCAAAGACCCAAATCCAGATCAGGAAGACGGCAGCTAATGGCACAACGCCATTGAAGGGAGCAGTATTTGAACTCTATGAGACAGCCGAATGTACCGGAGAACCGCTGCTGACATTACCGGCAACCGGAACGGACGGAATCGCAACGAGTGCTTCTTTCCAGATCACACAGGAGTGGTATTACTTGAAAGAAAAAACCGCGCCGGCGGGATATGAAGTCAGCACGACAGTCATTCCAGTAAAACTGGAAAACGGAGCGACACTGACAGTCGGACCGATTTTAAATGGAACAGCGGGTGACATGGCAGAGATCCACATCTTAAAGAAAGAAGCTGGCAGCGACAAAGTTTTAGCAGGCGCTGTATATGGAATCTATCCATCGAGGGACTGCAAAGCAGGAACCGAGATTGGAATGATCGGACCGACCAATACGGATGGAAAGGCAGATTCCGGAAAATTTGTAAAGAAACAGAATAGTTACTACCTGAAAGAGCTTCAGGCGCCGGAGGGCTATGAGTGCTCAGATACCGTTACAGAAGTTAATCTGGACAACGGAGAGGGTAGAGCAGGAAATCCGGTAACACTGTATGATACACAGAAGAAGTCGAAGATTCAGATTTACAAATATCAGACGACGACAGGAAGCCCGTTGCGTGGCATTACATTTACGGTCTATACGGATGAGGAATGCACCAAACCGTTTACAGATGTCAGCACCGCAGCAAATGGAACCCTGACGACCGGAGATGACGGATATGCAGTTTCAAAAGAATTTGTTCCAACACAGGAAATTTATTACATAAAAGAGACGGCAGTACCACAGGATTATTCCTTTACACTGCCAGATACCGTATGGGAGATTTCCGTGACGGCTGGAGAAACCGCAGAGATACAGATCGCAAACGGTGCTCTTGCAAAGATCTATGTGAGAAAAACAGCAAAGGATGATCCGAATACCACACTTTCCGGTGCAGAATTTGATATCTACAAAGATTTCGAATGTACGATGAAAGTGGGAAGCGTAGGACCGACAGATAAATTAGGCGAGGCTGTTTCCACAAGCTTTACAAAGGAGCAGGACATCTACTACCTGAAAGAAACAAAGGCACCGGACGGCTATAAACTGAGACAGGAACCGATCGCAGTAACGGTAACGAATCCTGACGATGACAGCAGCAAGATAAACTGGAATGTTGTGGAAGATGAAAAACTCGAAGGAAGCATTACCGTTAAGAAATTAGACCGCAACGAAAAACCGTTGCAGGGAGCCGGATTCCAGTTGGAAGTTTTCAATGGCGGAAGCTGGAGCACGGCGGTGGGAAATAAGGAAACCGATGCAGACGGTATTGTAAAATTTGAACATCTGGAACCGGGCAGATACCGGCTGACAGAAATAAAAGCACCGCAGGGCTTCAACCTGTTAAATTCTTCACGGGAGATCACGATTCCGTACGAGATGAATGTCGCAGATGTGACAGAGACACCGACAGGCTACACGGAGACGAAAGGTGATAAGATATATTTCTACGATATCACGCTGACGTTCTACAATTCGCTTCCGTTCAATGTCCCGGTGACAGGCGGTTCGGGCAATTTTGGAGCAGCCACAATCGGCATCCTGCTTATGGCAGGCACAGCCGCATGTGCACTGCTCGCAGAGAAACGCCGGAAAAAGAAGAGAAGAGCCAGCTAATCTCTGGCTCTTCCAAAAAGGAATAATTAGAGCAATCCATTTATCAATAAAAAACATATAACAAATATACGAAAAGGAGAATGAGATATGAAGAACAAAAACGTAGTGAAAAAAATCACTGCCATACTGGCAACTGCCTGCATGATGGTCGGCATGCTTGCAACAACAGCGATGGCAAAACCAGCAGCAGAGCAAACAACAGGAAGTCTGACGATTAAGACAAGCACAGATCAGTCAAACTTAAAGGACTATGAGTTTGATCTGTATAAGGTTGCTGACATTACAGTTGATGCGAATGGAAGTATGACTTATAAAGCAACAACTGAATATGAGAGTATTTTAAGAACTATAGATTTAGAAGATCAGACTGAAGTTGAGAAAAACTTAACAGCTTTATCTACAGTAAATAATAACAACGTAATAAGACATGTAAAAGGTAATGAAAGTCAAACTGAAATAACGATTAGCGGTCTTGCACTTGGCTATTACCTTGTAAAAGTAACAGCTCCAGAAGGTGCAGCAGCAACAAAAGATTTCTTAGTATCAGTACCATCAACAAAAACAGATGGATCAAATCTGGACTATAATCCGACAGTAACATTGAAGACATCCACCGTAGATGCAACCAAGACAGGTAAAGTATTGGTAAATGGAAAAGAAACAGACAATAGAAGTGGAAATGTTGGAGATGAAATTCAATATACAATTTCATTCCATGTACCTGATACAACAGGATTTGATGAGTTTACATACACAATCAACGATACGATGAGTAAAGGATTAAGCTATGTAGATGGATCCTTAAAAGTATATATAGACAAAAATAAGAATGGCAATTTTGAAGAAATAAACAGTAGTAATTATACATTAGATGGTCCTACTTCAGATGCAACATCAGGTGGTACAACGCTTAAAGTAGATTTTAAAAAGAATTTATTTGTAAATGGCAGTAAAACAGGTAATAAAGCTGAATATCCGGCAGGAGCACCTCTGAAAGTGGTATATCGTGCAACAATCACAAAAGATGCAATTGTAACGGGAACAGTAGATAACAAGGCAGAATTGGTTTATAGCAATAACCCAGGAGAAACATCATCAACAGGTACAATTAAGACTCCAGAAGTAGAGCACTATACATATCATATCCAGTTAACAAAAACATTTGATCCAACACCAGGAGATTTTTCAAAAGTAAAATTTACAATTGATAATGTGAAATTAAAGGCAAAAACAAGTGGTGTTGCAGGAGAATATGTTGTAGATCCAAATGGTACAGCAAATCTTGAATTGTCACTGAATGACCAGGGAATATTAAAAATTTACGGTCTTGCTGAAGGCACATACTATTTGACAGAGACAAAAACAGCAGATGGTTATAACCTGTTAAGTAATAAGGTAAAAGTAGTCATTAAAGCTACCTATAATGCCACAACTGGAAAACTGGAAGGTACAGCATCAGGTAGTAATACAATTGATACAACTACACATTTTGTTGATACAAACGTAGTCAACAAAAAAGGTTTCACTCTCCCATCCACTGGTGGACAGGGCATGGTAGCACTTGTAGCAGCAGGTATCTGCCTCATGACATTAATGGCAGCACTGATGGCACTTTACATGAAAAAACATCGGAATGCATAAATAATGAAAAAATGGATATTTCCGCTGCTGTTAGGACTTGGATTTTTGCTGGGACTTGGGATCACATTTTATCCGGCGGTGAGCAACTACCTGCTGGAGAGAAACCAGAGTGTTGCCATGCAGGGCTACATAGAGGAGCAGGAAAAAGTTCCGGATGAAGTCAGTGAGGAGCTGAAAGAAGAAGCAAGGGCATACAACAAAAAGTTACGGGAAGGGACTGTCGTACTGACAGATCCCTTCGATCCGGACGCTTTGAAATATGTGACGGACGATTACGAGAAGATGCTCGATACGGATGGAAGCGGGCGGATGGGATATCTTGAGATCCCATCCATCGAAGTGTATCTCCCGATTTATCACGGAACGAGTGAAGGCGTGTTACAGTCCGGGATTGGACATCTTGGAAACACATCGCTTCCGATCGGCGGAGAAAATACACATGCTGTTTTATCCGGGCATACCGGACTCCCGAATGCACGTCTTCTGACAGATCTTGACAAGCTGCAGGAGGGAGACCAGTTTTACATTCATGTGTTAGATGAGATACTGGCTTACGAAGTAGACCAGATCAAAGTGGTAGAACCGGATGATATCAGTGATATTTTCATTGAAGAGGGAGAAGATTATGTGACGCTGGTAACATGTACCCCGTACGGCATCAACTCCCATCGTCTGTTAGTCAGAGGGACAAGAGTCCCATATACAGAAGAAAAAAAAGAACATCAGGTCAAACGTCAGGAAGAAAGCACCTGGAAGCAGGCATACAAGGAAGCAATTGCAGAGGGCGTGAAATGGACGCTCGTCGGACTTGCAATCCTGGCAGTCTTAGCAGGCGCAGGACACCTGATCGGTAAGGCAAAGAAAAAATTGGATAAGAAAAAGAAAGGAGGAAGCAGCGCATGAAAAAAACAGCGAAAAATGTGTTGGGTTTATTTTTCTGCATTCTGATGATCAGTATGTGTACAGGCACAATTCCTGCTTTTGCAGCTTCTTCCGGAATGATACATATCCAGTTAGAAGATCTTGATAGTGACAGTTCAGATAAAAAAGGCGTAAGCTTTGAGCTGTACTGTGTAGGAACCGTAGGGGACTCTGGCGAGCCGGTATTTGACACAAAATACAATATTACGGCTTACCCGAAGACGGCAGAAGAGACAGAGCAGGTGATACAGCAGATAAGCACAGCTCTGGACATTGACGCACAGGAAACTGCGGTTACAGATGAAAACGGAGAGGCCGTTTTCCGCGGTCTGGCAGATGGCATATATTACATCAAAGCAGTCAATGCAAAAGGCTACGGCACAGTGGAGCCAGTTTTGGTACATCTCCCGTTTTCCAGTGCCGGAACCGGTGCAGGCAGTCGGTTAGAGTATGAAGTATATGCGAAACCGAAAGCATCTGCCAGTCCATCTACCCCGGACAAACCGACAGATCCCGTAAAACCGGATCAGCCGAAGCAGCCAAACAATGAGAAAAGCAATCCGGAAACCAGCGATGGAACCAGCAGCAATACGAGTAACATAGCACCGCTGTTCGGACCGAAAACCGGTGACAGCACCCCGATCGCAGGTGCATTGCTCTTACTTGCAGCAGGCATCGCACTCATTGCCGGGGCTGTTGTCCGAAAAAGAAAACAGAAATAGTGCAAACAGGCGACACTCAACTTCGGTTGGGTGTCGTCTGTTTTTTGTGTTATGGGCTTTAGCCTGTTGAGTCCATTGGAGTTTTTCGTTGATCCGAAAAATGTAGATGGACGAAACA
>ERZ857693.2352-NODE-2352-length-19133-cov-7.291907_pt1 | contig 19133 bp, 17 predicted proteins | sample MGYA00519765_ERZ857693 | MGnify/ENA primary metagenome ERZ857693 (study PRJEB31778, sample SAMEA3449354) | human gut metagenome | biome: human gut; feature: human-associated habitat; material: faeces | place: United Kingdom | collected 2010/2012 ... | reverse complement strand
ATTTCGGGAATTAACGACTGTGGAGTGTACTTAGGATCTGTGAGTAGAGATAACTACGGTTACTCAAAAGCATACACGAAGAAACAGTAAGCGGTATTCGTGAGAATCCGCATTATCTCGATGTAAGTATGTTTAATCACATTTTGAGTGGCAGAAAATTATGTCCATTAAACTTATCGCCAGTGACCTGGATGGAACTCTGCTGACCGACAAAAAAGAACTTTCGCCAGGGACAAGAAAGGCTCTTGATATGGCGGCAGCACAAGGGATTTATATTGTTCCGGCAACGGGCAGATCTTTTGAATCAGTGCCGGAAATGATCCGGGAATATCCGGGAGTGAAATATCTGATCACTGCCAACGGAGGAGCTGTTTATTCGGCAGAAGCCGAGAAACGTATTTATCAGTGTCTGCTCAGCCCGGAATCTGTGGATGCAGCGATTGCCGTGAGACAAAGAGAAAAAATTGTCATGGAGGCGGTTATTGATGGCATTCCCTATGCGGAGGAGGAGTATGTAAAAGATCCGATCCGTTATCTTGCGACGGAATACGGTGCGAAATATATCAGGGCGACGAGAAGACCGGTGAAGGATATTCTGCAGTTTGCAGCAGAGCACAAAGCGGAACTGGACAGTATTTCTTTTGTATGCAGTCATGAGGACAGAGAGCGATTGTATACATCACTGAGAGAAGAGATTCCGGATGTTTATGTGACTTCTTCTGTGTCAAACCTTCTGGAGATCGGTCATAAGGATGCCGGAAAGGGCAAGACACTTCTATGGCTTCTGGGACATCTTGGAATCGCGGCGGAGGAAGCAATGGCTTTTGGCGATGCAGATAATGACAGCAGTATGCTGGAAGTTGTGAAATATGGCTTTGCGATGGGAAATGCGACAGAAAACTGCCAGAAAGCTGCCGCATATGTAACAGGCACCAATGAAGAAGATGGAGTCGCGGAAGCAATTTTGTCTTTTCTGTGTGCAGGTAATATTTTGTCGCATATAAAATGCGAAATATGATGAACCCTATTGACAATTGGAAAAAATAGTGGTATTTTATAGAAAATAATTTAGCTAGTTAAACCGTTGAAGCGGAGATAAAGGCAGTCATGCGCGCACAGAGAGTCCGGGAGGGTGAGAGCCGGGTAGAAATGCAGGTTGTCAAATGGACCGCTGAGGGCGCAGGGAAAGATTAGTTCGAGTATTCTGCGACGTGAGGCATACGTCAGTTGCCGGGAATATGCAGGTATTCCGCAAAGAGCACGGGTCGTTCCGTGAATCAAGGTGGCACCGCGGGTGAATTTTAATGCTCGTCCTTGACAGAGATCAGTTTCTGTCGTGGACGGGCTTTCTTTTTACCAAAAAGTCTGTGATGACAGAATGGAGTAAGGAAACTGACACCATATGAGGAGGTAAGATCCATGTATCCTACGATGGAAGACATCAGGAAAATCGCAGCAAAAGGACAGTACAAAAGAGTTCCGGTATGTCGGGAACTATATGCAGACAGATATACTCCTGTGGAGATGATGAGAACTCTCAGGGAGGCAAGCAGACATTGTTATCTGCTGGAAAGTGCAAGTCAGACAGAGGTATGGGGACGTTATTCTTTCCTGGGATATGAGCCGGTCATGGAGATTACCTGTACAGACGGAATTATGAAAATCCGCAGGACTGAAGGTGCAGATAAAGAAGAAATTACAAAGCAGGTGGCACATCCGGGAGATACCTTAAGAGAGATATTAAAGGAATATAAGAGCCCGGTCATGGAGGATATGCCTCCATTCACCGGTGGTCTGGTAGGATATTTTTCTTATGATTATATCAAATACAGCGAACCGAAGCTGAAGCTTGGAGAGCATGAGGATCCGGATTTCAGAGATATGGATCTGATGCTTTTTGACCAGGTGATCGCCTTTGACCATTACAGACAGAAGGTACTTCTGATCACAGGAGTCATGCTGGATGACCTGGAAAATTCTCTTCGGAAAGCAGAGCAAAAGCTTCAGGAAATGGCAGATCTGATCCGTAGTGGAAAGAAAGCAGAGTTTCCGCCGCTGCAGCTGGATTCAGAGATCAGACCGCAGTTTCCAAAAGAAAAATACTGTCAGATGGTAGAAAAAGCCAAACATTATATTCACGAAGGAGATATTTTTCAGGTAGTACTTTCCAACCCGATGAGAGCGAAGGCAGAGGGCAGTCTGTTTGATACCTACAGGGTTTTGAGAGCAACAAATCCATCCCCGTATATGTTTTATTTCTCCAGTGATGACATCGAACTGGCAGGTGCTTCGCCGGAAACACTGGTCAAACTTGAGAACAAAAAACTCACTACATTCCCTCTGGCAGGTACCAGACCGAGGGGGAAAACAAAGCAGGAAGACCGGGAACTGGAAGAGGGACTTCTGAAAGACGAAAAAGAACTTGCGGAGCATAATATGCTGGTGGATCTTGGTCGAAATGATATCGGAAGGATCAGTAAGATCGGAAGTGTAAAAGTAGAAAAGTATATGAGTGTGGAGCATTTTTCACAGGTCATGCATATTGGTTCTACGGTAGCCGGTGAGATCCGCGAGGACAAAGATGCGGTGGATGCGGTAGATTCCATCCTTCCGGCAGGAACACTTTCCGGAGCACCAAAATTCCGTGCCTGCCAGATCATTGAGGAGCTGGAGCAGAGTAAAAGAGGAATCTATGGTGGCGCGATCGGTTATCTGGACTTTGCAGGAAACCTTGATACCTGTATTGCAATCCGCCTCGTGTACAAGAAAAAAGGTGAGATATGTATTCGCTCCGGAGCAGGGATCGTGGCAGACAGCGTTCCGGAAAAGGAATTTGAGGAGTGCTGCAACAAGGCAAGAGCCGTAGTTCTGGCAATCAATAAGGCACAGGAGGGATTGGAATGATCGTACTGATCGATAATTATGACAGCTTTTCCTATAACGTATTTCAGCTGATCGGTTCTGTCGAACCGGACATCAAAGTGGTTCGAAACGATGAATATACCGTTGAAGAAATAGAAAAAATGAAGCCGGAGGCACTGATCCTTTCGCCGGGACCGGGAAAACCCTCCGATGCGGGAATCTGCATTGAGGCTATCAGATACTTTGCCGGAAAGATCCCGATCCTTGGAATCTGTCTGGGACATCAGGCAATCTGTGAAGCCTTTGGCGGTCGGGTTTCTTATGCAAAAGAGCTGATGCATGGAAAGAAAAAAACAATCTACACGGTTGGAAAAAGTAAAATTTTTGAAGGTCTGGGAGACAGTTTCCAGGCGGCCAGATACCATTCACTGGCTGCTGTGAGAGAGGAACTTCCGGAGGTACTTAAGGTCACAGCAGAGGCAGAAGATGGAGAAGTCATGGCGGTAGAACATACAGAATATCCTGTTTATGGAGTACAGTTTCATCCGGAATCTGTCATGACACCCGATGGAAAATTAATGATACAGAACTTTATGGCAACTGTTCACAGGTAATACAGCTACAGAATATAGTCAGGAAGGTAGTAAGATGATCAAAGAGGCAATCATAAAACTTTCAAAAAAAGAAGATTTAACATATCAGGAAGCGGAGACAGTTATGGATGAGATCATGAGCGGACAGGCAACACCGGTCCAGATGTCTTCTTATCTGACAGCTCTTTCTATGAAGGGGGAAACTATTGATGAGATCACAGCTTCCGCAGCAGGAATGAGAGCACACTGCATTAAATTACTGCATGATCTTGATGTGCTGGAGATTGTGGGAACCGGTGGTGACGGAGCAAATTCCTTCAATATTTCCACAACCTCTTCTCTGGTGATCGCAGCAGGCGGCGTGCCGGTAGCGAAGCATGGAAATCGTGCAGCATCGTCAAAAAGCGGGGCAGCAGATGTTCTTGAGGCTCTTGGAGTGAAAATTACAATCCCGCCGGAAAAGAGTGCGGAGCTGCTTAAAAAAATCAATATCTGCTTCCTGTTTGCACAGAATTATCATATTGCAATGAAGTATGTGGCACCAATCCGTAAGGAACTTGGAATCCGCACCGTGTTTAACATTCTTGGACCTCTGAGTAATCCGGCAGGAGCAAACATGGAACTGATGGGCGTGTTTGATCAGGCTCTTGTGGAACCGCTGGCACAGGTTATGGCGAAGCTTGGCGTGATCAGAGGAATGGTGGTTTTCGGACAGGATAAGCTGGATGAGATTTCCATGAGCGCACCAACCTCCGTATGTGAGATCAGGGACGGATGGTTCCAGTCCTATGAGATCACACCGGAACAGTTTGGTTACACCAGATGCTCCAAGGAAGATCTGGTTGGAGGAACTCCGGCAGAAAACGCAGAGATTACCAGAGCAATTTTAAAGGGGGAAGAGAGAGGTTCGAAGCGACAGGCGGTCTGCCTGAATGCAGGTGCGGCACTTTATATTGCAGGTAAAGCGGAAAGTATGGAGGCCGGTGTCCGTATGGCTGAAGAGCTTATCGACAGTGGCGCGGCATTGAAGAAGCTGGAAGAATTTATCCAGGCTTCCAACGAATAAGTGCTATAATAAGAGAATCAGTATATTTATTTCTGCCTGGCAGAAGAAATTGCTGAAATTCACGTAGTATAAGAAAAGGAAAATTATCATGAACATCTTAAACGAGATTGCCGAAAAGACAAGGGAGCGTATCGAAAAGGACAAGAAAGAAATGCCGAGAGAGGATCTGATCCGTGAGATCCGGCAGAAAAAAGTCCAGATGCTGCTCAATCCACTGACTCAGTCTGAGACAGCAAAAACGCCGCACAGCTTTTACCAGGCATTAAAAAAGCCGGGAATGTCCTATATCTGTGAAGTAAAAAAAGCTTCTCCTTCTAAGGGACTGATCGCACCGGATTTCCCGTATCTGGAGATTGCAAAGGAATATAAAGAAGCCGGAGCAGCAGCAATCTCCTGTCTGACGGAGCCATTTTATTTCCAGGGATCTGACCAGTATTTATGGGAGATCGCATCGGAAGTAGACATTCCGGTTCTGCGAAAGGATTTCGTAGTGGATGATTACATGATCGTGCAGGCAGCCGCTTATGGAGCTGCAGCTGTGCTTCTGATCTGTGCACTTCTTGATGACAGACAGCTTCGTGAATATCGGGAAATGGCAGAGGATCTGGGCATGGATGCACTGGTGGAGGCACATGATGCAGAGGAAGTGGAGAGAGCCTTAAAGAGTGGAGCAAGGATCATCGGTGTCAATAACCGTGATCTCAAAACCTTTGAGGTGGATATGGAAAACAGTATCCGACTTCGTAAACTTGCCCCGGACGATGTGATCTTTGTATCGGAGAGCGGCATCCGTACTGCAGAAGATATCCGAAAGCTGCATGAAAACCGGATCGAAGCGGTTCTGATCGGGGAAACCCTGATGAGAAGTGCGGACAAAAAAGCAGCACTGGAAGAACTGAACGGAGCACCGTTAACAGAAGAATAAAAGTAACTATTCAGAACGGTTACAAATAAAAACAGATATGACAATAGAAAAGCATACAAAAACCAAAATCAAAATATGTGGGCTCAGGCGCAGGGAAGATATTCTTGCAGTCAATGAAGCAAAGCCGGATTACTGTGGATTTATTATAGAATTTCCGCGAAGTTTCCGGAGCATAACAGCAGATAAAGTCAGAGAACTGGTGAGAGAACTTTCGCCAAAGATCCGTGCAGTTGGAGTATTTGTGAATGCACCGATAGAGCTGGTGAGAGATCTTCTGAATGACGGGACACTTGCACTCGCACAGCTTCACGGACAGGAAGATGAGTCCTATATCAGGGGATTAAAGAAAACAGTGGAGAAGCCGGTCATTAAGGCATTTTCTGTGAAGACAAAAGAGGATATAGAAAAGGCAATTTTAAGTCCGGCGGACTATATCCTTCTGGATCAGGGCGGCGGAGGAACGGGAAAGACGTTTGACTGGTCTTTAATACCGGAGATCCGAAGAGAGTTTTTTCTTGCAGGAGGGCTTGGCACAGAGAATCTGAGGCAGGTAATCCGGGAAATCAGACCATATGCTGTGGATTTGAGCAGCAGTGTGGAGACAGATAAGTGGAAAGATCCGGAGAAAATCCGGCAGGTTGTGGATATTGTGAAAAAAAGTGTGTAAATAAATTACAGGGAAATGCTGTGATTTGAAGAACATAGAGGAGGATACCAATGTCAAAGGGAAGATTTGGAATACATGGAGGGCAGTACATTCCGGAGACACTGATGAATGCAGTGCTGGAACTGGAAGAGGCTTATAATCACTACAAAGATGATCCGGAATTCAACCGGGAACTCACGGATCTGCTGAATAACTATGCAGGTCGTCCGTCCCGTCTGTATTATGCAGCACATATGACGGAGGACCTGGGCGGTGCCAGGGTTTATCTGAAGCGTGAGGATCTGAACCATACAGGTGCTCATAAGATCAACAATGTTCTGGGACAGGTCCTGCTTGCCAAAAAGATGGGAAAAACCCGTGTTATTGCAGAGACAGGAGCCGGCCAGCATGGTGTTGCAACCGCGACAGCAGCTGCTCTTATGGGGATGGAATGTGAAATCTTCATGGGAAAAGAAGATACGGAACGTCAGGCTTTAAATGTCTACAGAATGCGTCTTCTGGGAGCAAAGGTAAATGCGGTTACATCGGGAACGGCAACTTTGAAGGATGCTGTTTCTGAGACCATGAGAGAGTGGACAAATCGTATTGCGGATACGCATTATGTTCTTGGTTCAGCCATGGGTCCTCATCCATTCCCGACGATCGTCCGTGATTTTCAGGCGATTATTTCCAAAGAGATCAAAGAACAGATTCTTGAAAAAGAGGGGAAACTTCCGGATGTTGTGCTGGCCTGTGTCGGCGGCGGCTCCAATGCGATCGGAACTTTCTATAATTTTATTGAGGACGAGGGTGTTCGTCTGATTGGCTGCGAGGCAGCAGGACGAGGCGTGAATACGGCTGAGACGGCGGCAACGATCGCAACCGGAAAGCTTGGTATCTTCCATGGAATGAAATCCTATTTCTGTCAGGATGAATATGGTCAGATCGCACCGGTATATTCTATTTCCGCGGGTCTGGATTATCCTGGAGTCGGACCGGAGCATGCACATCTTTATGATATCGGACGTGCGGAATATGTGCCTGTGACAGATGATGAGGCGGTTGAAGCGTTTGAATATCTTTCCAGAACCGAAGGTATTATTCCGGCAATCGAGAGTGCGCATGCAGTTGCTTATGCGAGAAAGATTGTGCCGCAGATGAGCAAAGATCAGATTGTTGTAATCACTATTTCAGGACGTGGAGACAAGGACTGTGCGGCAATCGCACGTTACAGAGGGGAGGATATCCATGAATAAGAGAATTACTGAGGCATTTGCTAAGGGAAAAGCATTTATCCCGTTTGTCACCTGTGGGGATCCATCTCTGGATGTTACTGAAAAAATTGTATATGCTATGGAAGATGCAGGAGCTGATCTGATCGAGCTTGGTATTCCGTTTTCTGATCCTACAGCAGAGGGACTTGTTATCCAGGGAGCAAATCTGCGTGCCCTGTCTGGTGGAGTTACCACAGATAAAGTTTTTGAAATGGTGGAAAAAATCCGTAAAAATACCAGTATCCCGATGGTGTTTATGACTTATGCGAATGTTGTTTTTTCCTATGGGACTGAGCGTTTCTGCAAGAAAGCTGCAGAGGTTGGGATGGATGGAATGATTCTTCCGGATGTTCCGTTTGAGGAAAAAGAGGAGTTTGCATCTGTTGCAGAGAAGTATGGTCTGGATCTGATTTCGCTGATCGCACCAACTTCTCATGAGAGAATTTCTATGATTGCAAAAGAGGCGGAGGGTTTTGTTTATTGTGTATCTTCGCTTGGAGTTACCGGTATGCGAAGTCAGATTACTACGGATATCGGGGCTATGGTAGATCTTGTCAAAGCTCAGAAAGATATCCCGTGTGCTGTTGGATTTGGTATTTCTAATCCGGAGCAGGCGAAGAAGATGGCAGCTCAGGCAGATGGGGTTATTGTGGGATCGGCGATCGTGAAGCTGTGTGAAACTTACGGAGCTGACTGCGTGCCGTATATCCGAGAGTATGTGAAATCTATGAAGGATGCGATAAAGAAATAAAGGATTCCCGGTGAGATGGAATAGGAAATAATCGAACTCCAGGAAGGTCGTTTTATGAATCATCCTCTGGATTTGTCTCAATTCAGAACTTCTAAGGTACCGTGGTGTACAGAACTTTGCTAAGAACGATACAGAAAAATGCTGAACTCGCTGACGCTCAGACAGCAGCATTTTCTGTATCAACGCAAAAACCTGTACAACCAGGAACCTTCACGAAGTTCTTCAGGCGAGACTGCACCAGAGGATGATTATAAAACTTCTTGACTGGATTTTTTTATTTTGATTCCATCTCACCGTACTTTATCTGAAGATGGGAGTGTGGTGACATACAGGAAGTAATAAAAGCCGGGACAGTGCAAAGCATATGCAGGGAGTCCTCCTTTGGTAATATACAGGAAGTTTGGTATTCATGTGCAGGGACAGGAAATGTCTGCGAGGCTTTCGTCATGACGTGCAGGCAAGCTGCCGGCATCAAGCCCATTGTTTGAGGCGAAGCCGAGTTTGGGCGACTGCCGGCAAATAAGCGCATGCACGGAATAGAAAACGTAGCATTATTTTATGTACCTGCACATGATATACCATCTTCCGTCATATATCATTATCATATATTCTGCTTCCGTCATATACCAATTCATGTTATGATATAAAAATGATAAGTAACAGTAGAAGTAAAATATCATATACGGATGAGAGGGGTATAGCATGGAATTCCAGCATGAACTGGTGATCCCGGATGAGGGACTGCCTTTTAAATTTTTCCTGTTTGAGGGTAGTCAGGGAAATTATGTAAGAGAGAAACACTGGCATACGTCAATTGAGATTTTTGCTGTCATGGAAGGATCTCTGACATTTTATCTGAATGAAGAGGAACATCCGCTCAAGGCAGGCGAGCTGATGATCATTAACTCAAATGAAGTCCATTCAATCAATTCGCCGGAGGAAAATCATACGGCAGTGCTTCAGATTCCCCTGAAACAGTTCGAGGATTATTTTACCGCACATCGTTTTATCCGGTTTGCCGGAAGTATCCCACAGATGGATACAGAATTATCAAATCTGGTTCAGGAAATGTACCGCTTATATATAAAAAGAGGAAGCGGATATGAATTCAAGATCCGTTCATTTTATTATGATGTATTGTATCTTCTGGTCAATCATTATCGTCTGGACGAGGCCGGAGAGCAGGAAGTACGCCACAGCCGCCGCCTGGATGCACTTGCAAGGATTACTTCCTATATGAGAGAACATTACCAGGAAGAACTTAAACTGACTGAAATTGCGAATATGTTTGGATATTCAGATGCATATTTATCCAGGATGTTTCAGAAATATGCAAATGTCAATTTTAAGACATATCTTCAGGACATTCGCATGACTTATGCGTACCGGGAACTTCTCAATACAGATAAGACGATCAGCCAGATCGCACTGGATAACGGATTCAGCAGCAGTCGGGCGTTTACAAGAGAATTTCAGAAACGCTACGGTATTTTGCCAAGCGAACTTGGACGAACAAAATAAGATAAAAAACAGGTAGTCATTAAACTGCCTGTTTTTTGTTTATATCAGGATGAGGGCAAATAACTGCTTTACAGGTCAAAAAAATGCACCAAACAGGACAAAAAATTTGGCGAAATATTATTTGGTGAGTGATATGATATTTTCAATACAAAAAATATAAGGGAGGTAACTTCAGGTGAAGATTCAGAATGTAGCAGATGACGCATTTCGCAGATATGGTAAAGTACTGGAGGGGTATGACTTTACAGAACTTCTGAAAGAAATGAAACACACGCCGGTACCGGAGGATGTAATCTATGTACCATCTGTAGAAGAGATGGAAGCCTTGCCGGTAGCGAAGGAACTTCAGGACAAAGGATATGGTGGACTTCCAATTGAGATCGGATACTGCAACGGTCATAACAAGAAACTGAATGGACTGGAATATCATCGCAGCTCCGAAATTAATGTAGCAGTCACAGATATGGTACTTCTTATCGGACATCAGCAGGATGTAGAAAAAGACTTCACATATGACACATCCAAGGTAGAAGCATTTCTTGTTCCGGCAGGAACCGCAGTTGAGGTTTATGCAACCACTCTTCATTATGCACCATGTCATGTAAAAGAAACAGGTTTCCAGTGTGTCGTTGTTTTACCGAAGGGAACAAATACAGAGCTGACTTTTGATAAAGAAGATAAAGGAGAAGACAGACTTCTCACAGCTAAGAATAAATGGCTGATCGCACATGAGGAAGCAGCTATCGAAGGTGCGTTTAATGGACTGAAGGGTAAGAATATACAGATAATTTAATTAATATGGAGGAATTTTTATCATGAACAATATGCCAGAAGTAAAAGTTGGAATCGTTGCAGTCAGCCGTGACTGCTTCCCGGAATCACTTTCTGTAAACAGAAGAAAAGCTCTTGTAGAGGCTTATACAAACAAATATGATGCAAAGGATATCTACGAATGTCCAATCTGTATCGTAGAAAGCGAAATTCATATGGTACAGGCTCTTGAGGACATCAAAAAAGCAGGCTGCAATGCACTTTGTGTTTACCTTGGAAACTTTGGACCTGAAATTTCCGAAACACTTCTTGCAAAACATTTCGACGGACCAAAAATGTTTATCGCAGCAGCAGAGGAGACACAGGATAACCTTTGCCAGGGACGTGGAGATGCTTACTGCGGTATGCTGAATGCAAGCTATAACCTGCAGCTTCGTAATGTAAAAGCCTATATCCCGGAATATCCGGTTGGTGATGCCGAAGACTGTGCAGATATGATTCATGAGTTCCTTCCGATCGCAAGAGCAGTTGAAGGACTGAGCAATCTTAAGATCATCAGCTTTGGACCGCGTCCGACAAACTTCCTTGCCTGCAATGCACCGATCAAACAGCTCTACAATCTTGGCGTAGAGATTGAAGAAAACTCTGAACTGGATCTCTTTGAAGCATTCAATAAGCACGAAGGCGATGAAAGAATCCCGGAAATTGTAAAAGAAATGGAAGAAGAACTTGGTGCCGGAAACAAGAAACCAGAGGTCCTTCCGAAACTTGCTCAGTATGAACTGACTCTGAAAGACTGGGTAAGAGATCACAGAGGATACCGTAAATATGTAACTCTGACAGGAAAATGCTGGCCGGCATTCCAGACACAGTTTGGATTTGTTCCATGCTATGTAAATAGCCGTCTGACTGCCCAGGGCATTCCGGTATCCTGCGAAGTTGATATTTATGGTACATTAAGTGAATTCATCGGACAGGTTGTAAGCAACGATGTCGTTACCCTGCTTGATATCAACAACTCTGTACCGAAGGATATGTATAAAGAGTCCATCGAGGGAAAATACAATTATACACTGAAAGACACATTCATGGGATTCCACTGTGGAAACACTGCTTCGAGCAAACTTTCCTTCTGTGAAATGAAATACCAGATGATCATGGCAAGATCTCTTCCGATCGAAGTTACAAACGGTACTCTGGAGGGTGACATCAAACCTGGTGATATCACATTCTATCGTCTGCAGAGCACGGCTGATAACAAACTTCGTGCCTATATCGCACACGGCGAAGTGCTCCCGGTTGCAACCCGTTCCTTTGGTGCGATTGGTGTCTTTGCTATCCCGGAAATGGGACGTTTCTATCGCCATGTCCTGATCGAGGGAGGATATCCGCATCACGGTGCAGTAGCATTCGGACATCATGGAAAAGCTCTCTTTGAGGTATTTAAATATATCGGTGTTCCGGTTGATGAGATTGGATACAATCAGCCGGCAGGTGTGAGATACCCGACAGAAAATCCGTGGGGATGATCCGCAGACAGAATGTGCATCTGCAGGTATGAATGCAGATGCACAGTTAGGAGGAAAAATGTACTATATTGGCATAGATTTAGGGACTTCTGCCGTAAAACTTCTTCTTATGGAAGAATCCGGCAAGATCTGTAATATTGTATCAAAAGAATATCCATTATTTTTTCCGCATCCGGGCTGGTCAGAACAGAATCCGGAGGACTGGTTTACGCAGAGCGTAGAGGGAATGAAAGAACTGACGGAGGGGATTGATCGTTCCAAGGTAGCCGGAATTGGCTTCGGGGGACAGATGCATGGACTGGTAACGCTGGATGAGAATGACAAGGTTATCCGCCCGGCAATCCTCTGGAATGATGGACGTTCCCAGAAAGAAACAGAATATCTCAACAATGAAATCGGTAAAGAGAAACTGTCTGCATATACAGCAAACATTGCTTTTGCAGGTTTTACAGCTCCGAAGATCCTGTGGATGAAGAAAAATGAGCCGGAGAAATTTGCAAAAATTGCAAAGATCATGCTTCCGAAAGACTATCTTGCTTACAGACTTTCCGGATCTTTCTGCACAGATGTTTCTGATGCATCCGGTATGCTTCTTCTTGATGTAAAGAATCGTTGCTGGTCCAGGGAAATGATGGAGATCTGCGACGTAAGAGAAGAACAGCTTCCGAAACTGTATGAGAGCTGGGAAGTGGTCGGAACGCTGAAGCCGGAAGTGGCAGAGGAACTCGGATTTTCTGCTGATGTCAAAGTTGTGGCAGGTGCCGGAGATAATGCAGCTGCTGCGGTCGGAACAGGAACTGTCGGTGACGGTCAGTGTAACATTTCACTTGGAACATCCGGAACAATCTTTATTTCCAGCAAAAACTTTGGTGTTGACGAGAACAATGCACTGCATTCTTTCTGTCATGCTGACGGAAGTTATCATCTTATGGGATGTATGCTGAGTGCTGCTTCCTGTAATAAATGGTGGGCAGAAGAAATTCTTCAGACCAGGGATTTTGCAGCAGAACAGGCTCCAATACAGAAACTTGGAGAAAATAACGTATTCTTCCTTCCATATCTGATGGGAGAAAGATCACCTCATAATAATCCAGATGCAAGAGGCGTATTCTTTGGAATGTCCATGGACACTACAAGAGCAGATATGACACAGGCTGTTCTGGAAGGCGTTGCATTTGGACTTCGTGATTCCCTTGAAGTAGCAAGAAAGCTCGGAATCAAGATTGAACGCACCAAGATCTGCGGCGGCGGAGCAAAGAGTCCGCTTTGGAAAAAAATCATCGCAAATGTGATGAACCTCAAAGTCGATGTCCTTGAAGTTGAAGAAGGACCATCCATGGGAGGAGCCATGCTGGCAGCTGTAGGCTGCGGAGCATATCCGGATGTTGAGACTGTTGGAAAGAAGATGGCACATGTAGTAGACACTGTTGAGCCAGAAGAAGAACTTGTGGCAAAATACGAAGAAAAGTATCAGAAGTTTAAGAAACTGTATCCGAGCCTTAAACCACTTTTTTAAGGTTCTTCCTTAACAAAAACCCTGAGGGGGACCATATTTATTGGGGACTGCCCAAAGCCCCGCCAGGTTGGCACCTGTATGAAACCCTGAGGGGGACCATCTCAAAGTTGCGAAAGGCCGAAGGTCCCCCTCAGACTCCCCCTGCTTGGCCCCGCTAAAAGCAAGTAAGTTTGAGAAAATATACCCCACCAGGCCACGCATAAGCACCACCAGGCCATGTATAAAAGTTTGTTAGTAGTATGATAAAATATCAGGATATCTTCTCCATGCGAGAGAGAGGAGTCCTGGTATTTTTCGATTTATTTTATATTTGAAGAGAGAAGAAATTGTGTGCTTTTTAGCCCAGGGGTTGCAAGGGGACTGGCCAAGTCCCCTTGCGTTCCTTCTTTTGCAAAAGAAAAAATAAAAAACAATTTTTATTTATATTTTTATTGTAAAAAATACACAACTTTTATTTTGAATTCTTTATCATTTTGTAAAAAGAAAAGAAAAAATTTGATAATTTATTGACAAACTTCGTTATATATGATATTATTTTCTTATCAATTTGATAACGTCTCTGATGACTGGCGGAGCAGTGGAAATCACCACATGGGAATCAGAGATTTGTAGAGTCGACCGTCTGGGCAGTATTTGAGAATATCTCGGATACTGTTTTTTTTAACCGAATATATGGTTAAAATGGTGGTGTGCCTACAATGAAAGGAGACAATTATGGGATTCAAGAGTGACATCGAAATTGCACAGGAGTGCGTAATGCAGCCAATTACCAAGATTGCAGAAAAAGCAGGTATTGATGACAAATATCTGGAGCAGTACGGAAAATACAAAGCAAAGATTGACTACAATCTTTTAAAAGAAAGCGACAGAAAAGATGGTAAGCTGATTCTTATGACAGCAATCAACCCGACACCGGCAGGTGAAGGAAAAACTACTACAACCGTAGGTCTTGCTGATGCAATGCAGAAACTCGGTAAGAACGTTATGGTTGCACTTCGTGAGCCATCCCTCGGACCGGTATTTGGTGTTAAGGGTGGTGCAGCAGGCGGCGGCTATGCGCAGGTAGTTCCGATGGAAGATATCAACCTTCATTTCACAGGTGACTTCCATGCGATTGGTGCAGCAAACAACCTTCTTGCAGCAATGATCGACAACCATATCTTCCAGGGAAATGCTCTGAACATTGACCCGAGAAAGATTACATGGAAGAGATGCGTGGATATGAACGACCGTCAGCTTCGTAATGTAGTAGACGGACTCGGTGGAAGAACAAACGGTATGCCACGTGAAGACGGATATGACATTACTGTTGCATCCGAGATCATGGCAGTTCTCTGTCTTGCAAGCGACATCTCAGATTTGAAAGCAAGACTTTCCAGGATTATTATCGGATATACATATGGTAAAGTATCCGAGCAGAAACCGGTAACAGCTGGCGATCTTCATGCAGAAGGTGCTATGACAGCACTTCTGAAAGATGCTCTGAAACCAAATCTTGTTCAGACACTGGAACATGTACCGGCAATCGTTCATGGTGGACCATTCGCAAACATCGCTCATGGATGTAACTCCGTAACAGCTACAAAGATGTGTATGAAACTTGCTGATTACACCATCACAGAGGCTGGATTCGGTGCTGACCTCGGTGCTGAAAAATTTCTCGACATCAAATGCCGTATGGCAGGACTGCACCCAAGCGCAGTTGTTATCGTAGCTACGGTACGTGCTCTGAAATACAATGGCGGTGTAGCAAAAGCTGACCTCAACAACGAAAACCTGGAAGCACTGGAAAAAGGACTTCCAAACCTTCTGAAACATGTAAGCAACATCAAGAACGTATACAAACTTCCATGTGTTGTTGCTATCAATGCATTCCCGACAGATACAAAGGCAGAACTTGACCTTGTAGAAGAAAAATGTAAAGAACTCGGCGTAAACGTTGCTCTTTCTGAAGTATGGGCTAAAGGCGGCGAAGGCGGAATCAAACTTGCAGAAGAAGTTCTCCGTCTCGTAGAAGAACCAAACGACTTCTCCTACGCATATGAACTGGAAGGATCTATCGAAGACAAACTGAACCAGATCGTACAGAAAGTATACGGCGGTAAGAGAGTTGTTCTGACAGCAAATGCTCAGAAACAGGCAAAACAGCTTGAAGCACTCGGATTTGGCAACTGCCCGATCTGCGTAGCTAAGACACAGTACAGCCTGACAGACGACCAGACAAAACTTGGTGCACCGACAGACTTCGAAGTTACTGTACGTAACCTCAAGATTTCCGCAGGTGCAGGCTTCATCGTAGCCCTCACAGGCGAGATCATGACCATGCCAGGACTCCCGAAAGTACCGGCTGCTGAGAGAATCGATGTAGACGAAACAGGCAAGATCACTGGACTTTTCTGATAAAAGCTGATAGTAAACCACGCTGAAAAGCAGGTAAGATAGGGAGATAATAAAATACCAGAACCGTTTCATACGTAAAGCGTAGTAACTGTGAACGAAGTGAACAGTAATAAAGCGTATGGAGAGGGGTTCTGGTATTTTTGTGTGTATGGATTTTGGAGGAGAAATGTGGTAGTATAGAGGGAGTATAAAATGTGTGTCAGGGAGGATTGGAAATGACAGTACTGGAAAGGCTTAAGGCTCTTCGTGAATTGATGAAGGAAAGGAAGATAGATGCATATCTGGTGCCGACGGACGATTTTCATGCATCAGAATATGTAGGCGATTATTTTAAATGCCGGAAGTATATCACCGGTTTTACGGGATCAGCGGGAACGGCTGTGATCATGCAGGATATGGCAGGTCTGTGGACAGATGGAAGATATTTTCTGCAGGCTGCAGATCAGTTAGAGGGAAGTACCATTCAACTCTTCAAAATGGGTGAGCCGGAAGTGCCGACGGTGCATCAGTTTCTTGCAGATAAGCTGGAAAAAGGCATGTGTCTGGGTTTTGACGGACGTACAGTCAGTGCCAGGGAGGCAGAAGAATTAGAAGAACTTTTAAAGAAAAAAGAGGTTACTTTTGCTGTAAACGATGATCTTATCGGAGCAATCTGGAGTGACCGTCCGGCACTTTCCTGTGAGCCGGCTATGGAACTGGATGTGAAATGGGCAGGCGAGTCAAGAGCAGATAAAATTGCGAAGATCCGTAAGCAGATGAAAGAAAAGAAAGCGGATATTTTTGTGCTTACTTCCTTGGATGATATTGCATGGTTTTTGAACATCCGCGGCAATGATGTTCATTGTTGTCCTGTTGTTCTCTCCTATCTTGTTATGACAGATAAAGAACTCAGACTATTTGTAAATGAAACTGTTTTTTCAGGAGAGATTCGTGCAAATCTGGAAGCGGATGGTGTGGAAATTTATCCGTATAATGATGTCTATTCTTATGTCCGGACGATAGATGCAAATCAGAAAGTGCTGCTTTCAAAAGCGAATGTCAACAGTCGTCTGGTAAGTAATATCCCGTCCGAGGTAACAATTCTGGACGAAGAAAATCTGACACTTCTTCCGAAAGCAATCAAGAATGAAACTGAGGTGGAGAATGAAAGAATTGCACATATCAAAGATGGTGTTGCAGTTACCAGATTTATTCGCTGGATGAAGGAAACTGTTGGAAAAGAAAAGATCACAGAACTCAGTGCGGCTAAGAAATTATATCAGTTCCGCAGTGAGCAGGAGAACTTCCTGGGAGACAGCTTTGATCCGATCATTGCATATGGAAAGCATGCTGCAATTGTACATTACAGTGCAACAGAAGAGACAGATATTCCTTTTGAGGCAAGAGGAATGGTGCTTGCAGATACAGGCGGACATTATCTGGAAGGATCAACAGATATCACAAGAACAGTAGTACTTGGACCTGTTACAGATAAAGAAAAGAAATATTTCACAGCTGTTCTTCGCGGAAATCTGAAGCTTGGAGCAGCAAAATTCAAGTACGGATGTACAGGACTGAATCTGGACTATATTGCCAGAGAACCACTCTGGGAAATGGGAGAAGATTACAATCATGGCACAGGTCATGGTATCGGATATCTCCTCAATGTGCATGAGGGACCAAACAGTATCCGCTGGAAAAATATTGCAGGAAGTCCGGCTGCAGTGCTGGAAGAAGGTATGCTCACATCGGATGAACCGGGATATTATCTGGAGAATGAATTTGGAATCCGTCATGAGAATATTGTCCTTTGTAAGAAAGCAGAAAAGACTTCCTTTGGACAGTTTATGTGCTTTGAATATCTGACGATGGTGCCGTTTGATCTGGATGGAGTTGATCCGGAGCAGATGTCCGTTCGTGAAAGAAAATTACTTAATGAGTACCATAAGGAAGTATATAAAACATTATCTCCACATTTAAATGAGGATGAAAAAGAATGGCTGAAGCAGGCAACGAGAGAAATCTGACAAAGGGAGAAAAGACGAAATACCGGCTGGCAAGAACGATGAAACAATGCATGCAGACGACTTCTGTGGAGAATATTACGGTGAAGCAATCAAAGAAAAAGACCTTCAGTTCCTAGCAGAGTCTGCTTATGCAGATGCATGTGCACCGGGAAATCCGAAGAATGCAAGTGTAGAAGATCTGAAGGATCTGTTTAGAAAGATTTTATGTAATTTAAAAAAATTTAATCGTATGGGGAATCCTTTGAAAATTTCTCCTGGTGTTTCAGGAGGGGAGATTTTCGTATAAATGGATTCCTCTTTTTTTATTGGATTTTTGAGTCTGGGAAGATGGTAAGGCAAGGCTTTCCTGCGAAATGACATACTATTGGGGGAACGGATGGATATTAGAATTATGTGTCAGGTTTCAGATGTGTTTGATATGAACTTGTGATATATTAAGTAAAAAGAAATCCATATCAGTGGCTGGAAGTAACAGAAAATAACTGGTAATCGGACAGTATTTTAATGTAAGGAGCAGGAGCAAATATGAGTGTAGAAGTTGAGATTAAACTAAAGATAAACAGCAGGACAGATATAGAGAGGGTTCTGGAAGAAACGGGTTTTGTGAGGGCAGATCTTGTTCTGGAATCGGATACTTATTATACGTCAGATCATCATGATTTTGCCGCTTTGGATGAGGCTTTTCGTGTACGCAGTACGGAGAATCGAATGACAGGCAAGAGGAGTGCAGCCATTACATACAAGGGGGCAAAAATGGATAATATTTCCATGACCAGACAGGAGTTGGAAACAACTGTAGGTGATGCCAAAATCTGTCGGAAAATACTCGAACACATCGGTTTTCGACCGATACCTCCGGTAGAAAAGCTGAGACAGCATTTTCACAAGGAGAATATCACAGCGTGCGTTGATACTGTTACCAATCTTGGGGATTATCTGGAACTGGAGATTATTGTTGAAACAGAAGAAAAAAAAGAAGCAGCATCTGTAAAGGAAGAGGATGCAGCACTGGATAAGGTTAAAGAAATACTGCAGACGATCGGCTATTCTATGCAGGACACCACGAGAACTTCTTATCTGTCCATGCTGCTTGCAAAGTAGTACAATAACATGCCACAGAGCCATACCCCTTCCAGTGACTCTGCGGTATTTTTTGCATGTGGAAAATTTTATGAAAAAATCTGCATCCTTTTTGATGTTTTGCGCGTCTAATAAGTAGAAGCACATAAACAAAGCTTTTACACAACATTTCCTGACGACCGGTCGAATACAG
>ERZ857693.2351-NODE-2351-length-19134-cov-4.936422_pt1 | contig 19134 bp, 15 predicted proteins | sample MGYA00519765_ERZ857693 | MGnify/ENA primary metagenome ERZ857693 (study PRJEB31778, sample SAMEA3449354) | human gut metagenome | biome: human gut; feature: human-associated habitat; material: faeces | place: United Kingdom | collected 2010/2012 ... | reverse complement strand
TAAGGCAAAGGTCTGCAACACCTCTATCACCAGTTCAAATCTGGTTGGCGCCTCTAGGAGAAATCTGGAAACAATTGTTTCCAGATTTTTTGGTATACAAATATAATATACCATATATAAAAATGCGGTATGTGAAGAATGTGCTTCCTACATCAAAAAATAACAGAAAATATATTGAAAATCAGCTTTCGGGAGCCATTGAGCAGATGGAAGAATATATCAGAAAGTATCCGATGTTTCTTGTTATGGATTATGTGTAAAACTATAGATTATTATAACAATTAAAATATTGTTTCGTTATCTTGAATATGCTATACTTGAACTATGTTTATAGGGGCAAAGCTGTTGAAAAACTGTGACGCAAAGCCAAAGGGACTAAGGCAGTACGCTATGTCAGCCGGTTGCAATAAGAAGATGCGGATAGGTTAATAGAGTAAGTGAAAAAAGCTATTCGGCTTAAATTTTAGTCACCTGTATAACGCAGGTGACTTTTTTGCATAGGAAATTACATTTTCTATGTAGAAAAGTTTCCGGCAGAATGCATAGGAGATGAGGGAAATGAAAAAAGGAAAGAAATGGAAAAAAATTGAAGCATTCTGCATTTTGCTCATTGTGACATTGTTGCTTATTTTTGTCAGAATACTGTATCAGCCGGGTACGGAGTCGGAAAGGGGCGAGTTGTACACCTTCAGCAATGGATGGTATCAGCTGGAAGTCTGCATAGGAGACCGGCTTCTCTACCAATATAAAGATAACAGATTTGAAAAAAACAGGCAGATGAAAGGGAAAATATGGGCAGATATTTCTTTGCCGGAGAAAATCGGGCAGGAAGTGTTATCAATCAGCTATGAAACTAAAAAGAATGCCAGACTATATGTGTATGCCCCGATGATCGGAGAGTTTTGTTTTATTTTTAGGCAGCATCTTCTAGGATCATTTTTTTCGATACTGATGATTTTGGGAATGACTGGTCTCGGAGATTGTCTTTTTATATACCAGACACAGACAAATTGTAGAAAAGAAATTTTTAAATGTAGCACTGTTTTTGATTCTATGCAGTCTGTGGTGCATTTTTGATTCAGGGATTTATCAGATGTATGGAAGCCAGAACGCAGCAGGAACTCTGATATCCTTTTATGCGTTTATGACGATGCCTGTTCCCATGCTGTTATTTGTACAAAATACAGTGAGTGAAAGTGTAAGATGGATACCGCAGGTCTGGATTTTTCTTCTTTATGCAAATGCTGTTTTACAGGGATTCTTGTATTTTCTGTTTAGGATTCCTTTTATAGACATGTTATTTATCACACATCTTTTATTATTTACGGGGGTTGTGTCTATGATTCTTCTTTTGTGGAAAGAGTATCGGAAAACGCAGGAGAAGGAAGTAAATCTCTGTCTAAAGGCATTTGGTATATTAGGGATAAGCGGTGTAATCGCACTGGTACTGTACTGGGTATTATCCATTTACTGGTATGAATCTATTTTCCAGTTTGGCATTCTTCTTTATATTGCTGTTTTGTTTTGGGGATTGCTTTGTAAAGTATCCAACAACATTCAGTTTTGCCTGGAACAGGAGATTTATAGGAGAATGTCCTTGGAAGACCGGATGACAGATATGAAAAACCGGAAATCATTTGAGATGTATATTGAAGAGATCCAGGAGGGTGTGATTTTACTTGAAAATGTATTATTGTTGGTTGTGAAAATTGCAGAACTGAAGAAGATTAATGATATGTCTGGAAGACAGATGGGTGATGAAACGGTTATCCGAACGGCAAGAAGCATCCAGAGTGCAGAAAGGAGTGTTCTGGAACAGCAGGCAGACGATATGCTTTGTTCAAATAAATAAAAACCGGCGGAGGATAAATATGACTTATAATATAGATTTTCTTATTGCGGCAATGGTTATATTGTTGCTGGTTTTATGGTATTTTCTGGGACAGAAAAGAGCAGAGGATCTGAATAATCAGGTATTCCTTTTCTTTGCCATCATCGGTATTTTAGATGTGGTTGCGGAACTTGCCAGTAATTATTATATTTCTTTTCCAAATAGTAATTGTGAAATTGCTGCAATGCTTGCAACAACGATCTTTTATCTGCTTCAGGCATTGCTGCCGTTTACGGTGATCTGTTATATTCAGACATTACATGATAATAAGATCATTTCGGCAAAAAAGATGTTTTTATCAGGTGTGCCGACATTCATTCTGATGGGGATGATTCTGACAAACTCGTTCACAGAAAAGCTGTTTTATTTTGATATACCGGCAGGCTATATGAAAGGTCCATGGTATATGCTGATGTATTACAGTGCACTTTGTCATATGGCAGCAGCCTTGATCCTTATTGTCATATGGCGGAAAAAACTGGGCTATCAAAAAGTGAAGAGTCTGCTGGAAATCCTGTTGATATCCGGTGCGGGAGTGGTGATCCAGCTTTTATATCATCCGCTTCTTACAACAGGGTTTGGTATGAGTCTGGGAATTCTGGTACTATTTATTACGATCAACAATCCTCATGCAAATATCGATACACTTACCGGTTCACTTGAAGAATATGAATATTATCTTACGCAGCTGAAGAGAATGTTTGATGGAAACAGTAAGCTGAATGTCAACAATAAAATTATTACGATGCCTGTGATCATAAGCGGGATCATGAATGCGCAGAAACTCGGAGACAGCGGGCTTATTCTAGAATATGCTGAATATCTGGAAGCCTTATCTGCGAAAAATGGTCTGACAGAGGTGATACAGGATGATTATCAGACGATGAATGGTTTCCTTTATAATAAACGGGTAGAACAGTATTTGCATAAGGCGATTACGGAGGATCTGTTCGAGATATACTATCAGCCGGTTTACTCTACACGGAAAAAATGCTTTATCACACTGGAAGCGCTAAGTCGCCTTCAGCATCCGGAGCTTGGCTGGATCGCACCAGATGTATTTATTCAGATTGCAGAAAAAAATCATATGATCGAACAGATCACAGATCTACAGTTTAGTCGTGTCTGCAGATTTTTAGGAGAAAACCGATACCTGATGAGGCATCTTCTGAATGTAAAAGTGAACCTGTCTTCTCTGGATCTGATGAGAAATGACTGTAGCAGACATTTTATCCGGATTATGGATGCTTATAAGATTCCACATAACTGGATACAGTTTGAAATCACGGAAACGGTTGCGACTGAATGCAATGCGGGTCTAAGAAGAGTTGCGGAGGAATTTACGGCCGCTGGCATTGGTTTTTGTCTGGATGATTTTGGTTCCGGATATGCGAATCTGAATACGGTAATGAGGCTTCCGTTTTCTGTGATCAAGGTTGACAGATCTCTGCTTTTTGATATCTGCAGGGATGAGAAACGGGCAATTTTCTATGAAAGTGTTGTAGAAACATTTCATAAAATGAATTATCATATTGTTTCCGAGGGGGTGGAAACACAGGAAGAAATGGAACAGATCAGCAGCTGGGGAGTCGAGATGATCCAGGGCTATTATTTTTCCAAGCCGCTTCCTGAAAAAGAGCTTTTGGAATTGCTGAAGAAGCAGGATAATATAGAAAGATAAAATTAAGAGGGAAGGGAGATAGTAGATACACATGGGGACATCCGATTGCGGAGGCAATTCATCAGGCAGACAAATTAATGTATGAAAATAAAAGAATGTCATAAAGAGGAGGAAAGAAAATGTTACTTATTAAAAATGCAAAAGTTTATGCACCGGAGTATGTTGGAAAAAAGGATCTTTTAGTATGTGGGGGAAAAATTGAATGTATTGAAGATAAGATCGAGGATTTTCCGATCGCATGTGAAGTTATTGATGCAGAGGAAAGAATTCTTACACCGGGGTTTATTGATCAGCATGTTCATGTTACCGGAGGCGGTGGGGAAGGAAGCTTTCATACCCGTACACCGGAACTTCAGCTGTCAGAACTGGTAAAAGGCGGAATTACAACGGTTGTAGGACTTCTTGGAACGGACGGACTTACAAGGAGTGTTGAAAATCTTTACGCAAAAGTACAGGCTTTATGCGAAGAAGGGGTAAGTGCGTATATGCTTACCGGTGCATATGGATATCCAAGTCCGACTATTACTGGAGAGGTAGATCGGGATATTATGTTTGTTGAAAAAGTACTTGGCGTGAAACTTGCCATTTCAGATCATCGGGCACCGAATGTGACGGAAAGTGAACTGATCCAGCTTGCGAGCAAGACCAGAACGGCAGGTATGTTAAGCGGAAAACCTGGAATCGTGGTGCTGCATATGGGAGATGCAGATGCTGGATTATCGCCGGTGTTTGAAGCTTTGGAAAAGAGTATGATTCCGATCAAGATTTTCCGTCCGACTCATGTGAACCGCAGAAAAGGTCTTCTGGAAGAGGGCTATCAGTTGCTTGAAAAGGGTGGATACATCGATCTCACCTGTGGCATCAGTGAGGACTTTTGTCCGGGCGGATGCATTTTAGAAGCAAAAGAAAAGGGAATCCCGACGGAGCATATTACCATCAGCTCCGACGGACACGGAAGCTGGTCAAAATACAGAGAAGACGGAAGCCTGTTGGAAATCGGTGTTTCCTCAGTAGATGCGTTGCGGGAAGAACTTCTGTATATGGTACATGAGCTTGATATGAAGCTGGAAGATGCACTTCCATATATGACATCACATGTAGCGGAGGCACTGGGATTGCAGGGTAAGAAAGGGACAATACAAAAAGGAGCCGATGCAGATCTGCTTTTGTGGGACAATGACCTGAAGCTTGACAGTTATATTGCAGGTGGAAAAATCTTTATGCAAAAAGAAAAAATCATTTGCAAGGGAACCTATGAAAAATAGGAATTGAATAAAGTACAACGTTAGCCTGTTAAAATATTCCCTTGCGGAAATGCCGGAAAAGCCTTAAAATAAAGGAATCATGTGTATACAGAAAGGAATATGCTTTATGGAAAAAGGGACTATTTTTAAATTTCATAACGATCTGGATACAGACCAGATCATCGCATCCCAGTATCTGTTGCTGCCGAATCTTGAGGAGATGAAGAGCCACGCATTTGAATCTCTGGATCCGGATTTTGCACAGAAGGTAAAACCGGGAGATTTCGTGGTCGGAGGAGAGAACTTTGGATGTGGATCTTCCAGAGAGCAGGCTCCGGGTGTGTTAAAAGCGTTAGGTGTAAAAGCTGTTATCGCAAAATCATTTGCAAGAATTTTTTATAGAAATGCTATCAATATCGGACTTCCTGCTATTGTCTGTAAAGACCTTCCGGATGAAGTAAAGACCGGAGATCAGATGGAGCTTCATATGCTGGAAGGAACCGCTGAGGCAAATGGAAAGGTTTATTCCTGCACAAAACTGCCGGAATATATGCAGAATATTTTGAATCAGGGCGGACTTATTGCGTCTCTGAACCGTGAGGAGGAATAGACGATGGGAATGACAATTGCTGAAAAGATCATTGCAGCGGCAGCCGGTGTGGAAAGCGTAAAGCCGGGTGACATCCATACAGTAGAACTGGATCGTCTGATGAGTAATGACGGAACTACACATCTTACCGTTGATATGTATAATAATAAATTAAAAAATCCACATATTGCAGATACAGGCAAGCTGGTATTTATCGTAGATCATAACGTACCGTCTGACTGTCCAAAGACAGCCGCATCCCAGAAGAAGATGCGTGATTTTGCAAAGGCAAACCACATTGATTTCTGGGAAGGGAAAGGTGTATGCCACCAGATTATGATGGAAAATTATGTTCGTCCGGGAGAACTGATCTTTGGTGCAGACAGCCATACCTGTTCTTACGGTGCACTTGGTGCATTCGGAACCGGTGTTGGATGTACAGACTTCCTTTACGGTATGGTAACAGGAACTTCCTGGGTAATGGTACCGGAGACTGTGAAATTCAACTTGGTTGGAAAGCTGCCGGAAGGTGTATATGCGAGAGATCTGATCCTTACCATCATCGGTGAAGTCGGGGCCAACGGATGTAACTATCAGGTGATGGAATTTACCGGAGAGGGCGCGAAGACTCTGACAATCAGTGACCGTATCGCACTTTGCAATATGGCAGTAGAAGCCGGAGCTAAGACCGGTATTTTTGAAGTTGATGATGTGGCAATGGAATATTTAAAAGAGCATGGACGCGAGCCAAAGGCTGTATATCACAGCGATCCGGATGCGCATTATGTAAGAGAATATACATTTGACTTATCCAAGGTAGAGCCGGTTGTTGCAAAACCGGATTTTGTAGACAATCTTGCGCCGGCAAAAGACGTGCGCGGTATCAAGATTGATGAGGCATTCCTTGGATCCTGCAACAACGGACGTATCGAAGATCTCCGTGTAGGCGCACAGGTTATCAAAGGAAAGAAAGTATCTGAAAAAGTAAGATTCCTTGTTGTTCCGGCAAGTCAGACTATTTACAGACAGGCTCTGGAAGAAGGACTGATCGACATCTTCATGGATGCAGGTGCGATCGTGATGAACCCGAACTGTAGTGTATGCTGGGGAAGCTGCCAGGGCGTAATCGGTGAAAATGAAGTCCTGATCAGTACAGGAACCCGCAACTTTAAGGGACGTGCAGGACATCCGAGTTCCAAGGTATATCTTGGATCGGCTGCAACCGTTACAGCATCTGCCATTGCCGGAGAAATTGCACTGGCAAGTGATGTGTAAGAGACGAAATTACGTTTGACGAGGTGACATAAGATGGATAAATTTACAGGACGTGTATGGGTTCTTGGAGATGACATTGATACCGATATCATCATTCCAACTGAATACCTTGCACTCAAGACAATCGATGATATGAAGCAGTATGGCTTTTCTCCTCTTCGTCCGGAACTTGCCGGACAGATACAGAAGGGGGATATCATTGTAGCAGGAAAGAACTTTGGTTGCGGTTCGTCAAGAGAACAGGCACCGGAGATCATCAAGGCAATGGGTGTGCAGTGTGTGATCGCCAAATCATTTGCAAGGATCTTTTTCCGTAATTCGATCAACAACGGACTTCTTCTGATTGAACAGCCGGATCTTTATGATGATATGAAAGAGGGCGACGAGATCACGGTAGTGATGAATGAGCATGTGGATTATAATGGCAAGGAATATCCGATTGCTTCTCTGCCGGAGAATCTGATGAGCATTATTCAGGCTGGCGGTCTGGTAAAAGCCATGCGCAAGCTGAATGGACTGGATTAACCGGAAAGGAGAAGAAAATGGGCGAGACGATTATTGAAAAAATTATCAGACACAATACAGGAAAAGCCGTAAAGCCGGGAGACATTGTGACGGTTAACGTTGACCGCGTGATGATCCATGATATTTTCATCCCCTTTGTGGCAGAAAAATTTGAAGAAATGGGATTTACGAAACTGCATGATCCGGACAAGGTTGTTCTGATCTATGATCATCTGGTTCCGGCAAGTCAGCAGGATGATACCAGACATTTTCGTACCGGAGATGCATTTGCAGATAAATACGGACTTACACATGTACACAGAAGTGACGGAATCTGCCATCAGCTGATGACAGAGGCTGGCTATGTTAAACCGGGTGATATCGCATTCGGAACCGACAGCCATACCACAACTTATGGTTGTGTTGGAGCATTTTCATCCGGTATCGGTTATACCGAGATGGCAAGTATCCTTGGAACCGGAACGATGTGGATCAAGGTACCGGAGACGATCAAAGTTGTGATCGATGGTGAACTTCCGGAAAATGTCATGTCAAAGGATATCATCTTACGACTGATCGGTGATTTGAGAGCAGACGGTGCTACTTACAGAGCACTTGAATTTGCCGGAAGCACCATTGAAAATATGACAGTTGCAAGCCGTATGACAATGGCAAACATGGCAATCGAAGCAGGAGCAAAATGCGCACTTTTCACACCGGATGAGAAAACTGCCGAGTATTGCAATATTGAATTAAATGATTATCAGAAGAGTCTGGTTGGTGATCCGGATGCAACTTATATGAGAACGATCACTTATAAAGCAGAGGACTTTGTACCGGTTATGGCCCTTCCGTCACAGGTTGACAAAATCAGAAATGTATCCGAGGTAGAAGGAACCGAGATCGATCAGGTATTTATCGGCTCTTGCACAAACGGACGTCTGGAGGATCTTCAGGCAGCAGCAGAAGTGTTAAAGGGCAAAAAAGTTGCGGATTTTGTAAAACTGATCGTGACTCCGGCGAGCCGTAAGATCTACAAACAGGCAGCAGATATGGGAATCCTTACGACTTTATCTGAGGCAGGTGCGATCATTACCCATCCGGGTTGCGGACTTTGCTGTGGACGTACTGGAGGAATTCTGTCAGACGGAGAACGTGTGGTTGCAACCAACAACCGTAACTTCCTTGGACGTATGGGAACTTCTAAGGTCGAGATTTATCTGGCATCTCCGAAAACAGCGGCAAGCTGCGCGGTGGCAGGAAAGATTGTAAGTCCAAAGTAGAGGAGTTCACTATGAAAAAAATTGGATTTATCGGTGTTGGCATCATGGGAAAATCCATGGTGCGCAACCTTATGAAAACAGGATATGAACTGCATATTTACGCAAGAACAAAAGCGAAAGTCGATGATGTGATCAGCGAGGGTGCAATTTTCCATGAATCTATCAAAGAATGTGTACCTGGATGTGATGCAGTGATCACCATCGTTGGTTTTCCGAGAGATGTGGAAGAGGTTTACTTCGATGAAGGCGGTATTCTGGAAAATGCAGATCCGGGAACCTATCTGATCGATATGACAACTACAAGCCCGATGCTTGCAGAAAAGATTTCAAAAGAGGGCACAGAAAAAGGATTCCATGTGCTGGATGCGCCTGTAACAGGTGGGGATACCGGAGCAAAAAACGCTACATTATCCATCCTTGTCGGCGGCGAGAAAGAAGATTATGAAGCTTGTATGGAGCTTTTCAAAGCAATGGGAACAAACATCAATTATCAGGGAAAAGCCGGATGTGGACAGCATGCAAAGCTTGCTAATCAGATTATGATCGCCGGTGCCTTAAGTGGTGTATGTGAGGCCTTTTCCTATGCGCAGGCCAAAGGACTGGATCTGAATGTCCTTTTTGATTCGGTCTCTACCGGGGCAGCAGGAAGCAAACAGTTGGATGCTTTCGGACCGAAGATCATTGCCGGAGATTATGCACCGGGATTCTTTATGAAGCATTTCATCAAGGATATGAAGCTTGCGCTGACTGAGGCGAATATGAGCGGACTGAGTCTTGAGGTGCTGAGTCTGGTACTGTCAAATTATGAAGAGTTGGCACAGGAAGGGCTTGGAGATCTTGGGACACAGGCGCTGATCAAGTATTATGATGTGCAGGATGTAGAAGAATAATCGTATGTGATTTAGGGAGCTGTTTTGCAGCTCCCTGATATTTTGTGTTTCATAAACAGTAACGAGAAAACCCGCTGATCTTTCGACCAGCGGGTTTTCTTGTGCTTTTATTTAATTTCTAAAGGAATGAGAGTAAAGTGCGGCAATCGGGGTAACCCGATTGCGCTTACTTTATGAGGGGGGAGATAGTTGTTTATCAACTATCTGACTCTTAGTATACAGATAAATTGTGTTCAAAATATGTCTATATCATAAAAGAAAAAGAAAATTTCTTAAGGAAAAATGAACTATCGATTAAGGAATATTGATTAGAGTACAATAAAAAAATCATTGCGAAAGTACTTTCAAATGTAATCAGATTCTTTTTACATCGTTGCAACTGCGGTAGTTTAATGGTATACTGGACATATTGCAAAAGTAGAAAATGGCAGCAGAAGCTGTCGGCAATGTTTACAAGGCTCATTGGGGTTATGTGAAATATATAAGAGAGTAATACGGAGGAACAGAACAGATGGATTTGGTAACAGTAAGAGAATTATACAGAAACAGAGAGGAATATCTGGATAAAGAAGTGACCATCGGGGGATGGGTGCGCAGTATCCGTGATTCTAAGACATTTGGATTTATCGTTGTAAATGATGGATCTTTCTTTGAAAACCTTCAGGTAGTATATCATGATAATATGGAGAACTTTGGCGAGATTTCCAAGCTGAATGTTGGTGCGGCAATTATTGTAAAAGGAACACTTGTCGCAACACCACAGGCAAAGCAGCCATTTGAGATCCAGGCAGCAGAAGTTGTTGTAGAAGGTACCTCTGCACCGGATTATCCGCTTCAGAAAAAACGTCACAGCTTTGAATATTTAAGAAGTATTGCACATCTTCGTCCAAGAACCAATACTTTCCAGGCAGTGTTCAGAGTACGTTCACTGACTGCTTATGCAATCCACAAATTCTTCCAGGAAAGAGGATTCGTATATGTACATACACCGCTGATCACAGGAAGTGACTGTGAGGGTGCAGGAGAAATGTTCCAGGTAACAACACTGGATATGAACAATGTGCCGAAAAATGCAGACGGAACTGTTGATTATTCCAAAGATTTCTTTGGAAAAGAGACAAACCTTACCGTAAGCGGACAGCTGAACGGTGAAACTTATGCACAGGCATTCCGCAACATTTACACATTCGGACCGACATTCCGTGCGGAGAATTCCAACACCACACGTCATGCCGCCGAGTTCTGGATGATCGAGCCGGAAATCGCATTTGCAGATCTGGAAGATGACATGATCCTTGCAGAAAACATGCTGAAATATGTTATCCGCTACGTGATGGAAAACGCTCCGGAAGAGATGAATTTCTTCAATTCTTTCGTAGACAAAGGACTGATCGACCGTCTGAACAACGTTGTAAATTCTGATTTCGCAAGAGTTACTTACACAGAAGCAATCGAAATCCTTGAAAAGCACAATGACAAATTTGAATACAAAGTATCATGGGGAGCAGATCTGCAGACAGAGCATGAACGTTATCTGACAGAAGAGATCTACAAACGTCCGGTATTCGTTACCGATTATCCGAAGGAGATCAAAGCTTTTTACATGAAGATGAATGATGATAACAAGACCGTAGCAGCAGTTGACTGTCTGGTTCCTGGAATCGGTGAGATCATCGGAGGAAGCCAGAGAGAGGACGACTACGATAAACTTGTTGCAAGAATGAAAGAGCTTGGACTTAAGGAAGAAGATTACGGATTCTATCTGGATCTGAGAAAGTACGGATCTACAAGACATGCAGGATTCGGACTTGGATTTGAGAGATGCATCATGTATCTTACAGGAATGTCCAACATTCGTGACGTAATTCCGTTCCCAAGAACTGTGAATAACTGCGAACTGTAAAAAAGAAGAATGAAGAAAAAGGGGACCGGGAACTGCATCAAAAGGGTGTGTTTTCCGGTCTGCTGTTTTATACGCAAATCTTTCTATATACGGAAAGGAAAAGTGAAATATGAATATTTTAGTTGTAGATGATGAAAAAGAAATTGCGGATGTCGTAGAATTATATCTGCAAAATGAATACCATGTTTTGAAATTTTACACAGGGCAGGAAGCATTGGAATGTATTGAGAAGACAAAAGTGGATCTGGCGATCCTGGATGTGATGCTGCCGGATATTGACGGTTTCACGATTCTGAGAAAGATCCGTGAGAAATACACATTTCCGGTGATTATGTTGACCGCAAAGACGGAGTACCGGGACAAGATCACCGGGCTTACGATGGGGGCTGACGACTATATTCCGAAACCATTCAACCCGCTGGAGCTGGTAGCGAGAGTGAAAGCACAGATGCGCAGATACACGCAGTACAACGATGGTAAGAAAAGTGATTCTGAGAATATCATTGATTTTGCAGGACTCTTGTTAAATAAAGAATCCCATGAATGCATCTATAATGAGCAGTCTCTTCCGCTGACACCGACGGAATTTGAGATTTTGTGGATTCTTTGTGAGAATCGCGGAAAGGTGATCAGCTCACAAAGATTATTTGAAGAGGTCTGGCATGAAGAGTATCTGAAGAACAGCAACAATACGGTGATGGTACATATCCGGCATCTGCGTGAAAAATTGAGTAAACCGACTGGAAAATCAGATCTTATCAAGACTGTCTGGGGAGTGGGATACAAAATTGAAGAATAATTACAGAAAATTAAAACTGAGCATATTGCTTCAGACGGTTTTTATTACGGCCCTGACGGTGCTGGTTGGCAGATTTATTCTGGAGTATTTTATCGATGGTATTTATAATGACAGCTTTGCCAATGGCTTTTTGCGAATATTGGAAGCTTTTCATGTGAGTGAAGAGACCGCAACATCTTTGTATTGGCAGTGGATCGGCAATAATAAAGTGTTCTTTATGATCCTCGGTTTTTTACTTTTATTTTCGTTGTTTTTTTATGTGGCACTTTCAAAAATGACGCGTTATCTGGAACAGGTAGAAGATGGGATTGAAAATATTATTTCAGCGTCTGACCAGCCAATCCGGCTGATTACGGAGTTAAAACCAATCGAGGATCGTCTCAATGAGATTAAAGAGACATTAAGGAGCCAGGAGGAAGAGGCAGAAAAGCTTGAGCAGAGGAAAAATGATGTCCTGCTTTTTCTGGCACATGATTTAAAAACACCGCTTACTTCTGTGGTGGCGTATCTGAGTATGCTGGATTCTCATCCGGAGATGCCGGCAGAGGAGCGCGCCAAATATACGCGGATATCTCTGGAGAAGGCGAATCGACTGGGGGATCTTTTGAAAGAGTTTTTTGAAAGTATAAAGTTGAATCTGCAGGATATTGAACTGGATAAGGTGGATATTGATCTGACCATGATGCTGGAACAGATTGCAGACGAACTCTATGGGGTACTTCAGGAGAAGATGCTGACCTGCAAGGTGGAAGCAGAGGAAGAGATCCTGATCGAGGGAGATCCGGATAAGCTTGCCAGGGTTTTTGATAATATTCTGCGAAATGCCATAGCATACTGCCGGGAGAAAAGTGTGCTTCTGATCCAGGCTGCCAAGGAGGAGAACCAGGTAAGAATCTGTTTTGAAAATGAAGGAGATACGATACCGGAAGAGAGCCTGAAGAGGATCTTTGATAAATTTTATCGCGCGGATGCGTCGAGATCCAGCAGTACCGGAGGAGCAGGACTGGGGCTTGCCATTGCAAAAGAGATTGTAGAGCTGCACAAGGGGCAGATCATTGCCGAGAGCAGTGGGGGAAAGACACGTTTTATCGTGACACTTCCCCTTAAAGGAGGAGTAGAAAGTAATGAAATTCATACACACAGCGGACATTCATCTGGGGGCAGAGCCGGACGCAGGAAGTTCTTACACCGCAAAGCGGCCGGAAGAACTGTGGAATAGCTTTGAGCGTCTTTTAAATATCTGTGAAGAAGAACAGACAGATCTTCTTCTGATCGCAGGGGATCTGTTTCACAGACAGCCGCTTTTAAGAGAGCTGAAGGAACTGGATTATTTATTTTCCAGACTGACACATACACAGGTCGTGCTGATGGCGGGCAACCATGATTACCTGAAAAGTACGTCCTATTACCGGAATTATAAATGGCAGGGACCGGTGCACATGTTTTTGTCTCAGAAACCTGCCTGTATGGAATTTAAAGAGCTTGGGGTCCGCATATACGGACTCAGCTATGAGGAACGGGAGATCACAGAACCGCTTTATGAGAAAATCCTTCCGGAAAAAAGAGGAATAGCCTCCATCCTTCTGGCCCATGGCGGCGATGAAAAGCATATCCCGTTCCGAAAGAACGAATTACTGAAGCTGGGATATGATTATATTGCTCTTGGGCACATTCATCTTCCGGCAGAGCTTGCAAAGGATCGGATGTATTACGCAGGATCCCTGGAGCCTACAGATAAAAATGACACCGGGAAGCATGGTTATATCAAAGGGGAGATTAAAAATGGAAGAACCCGGACGGAATTTATTCCTTTTGCATCCAGAGAATATGTGCATATGGAAGTAGAAGCAGGAAGAGAGATGACCGGACGGGAAATGAAAGAAAAAATAGCCCTTGCCATACGAGAAAGAGGTATACAGAACATTTATAAAATCATTCTGCGGGGATTTCGGGATCCGGATATGATCTATGATACCGACCGGATGGATTCCTATGGAAATATTGTCGAAATCCTGGATGAAACAAAGCCGGCATATGATTATGAAAAGTTGAAAAAACAAAATGCAGGAAATCTTCTGGGCTGGTATATAGAAAGCTTTGCAGAAGCAAAGGATGACAGTGTGGAGGCAATCGCATTGGCTGAGGGAGTACAGGCCATGCTGGAGGCAAAGGGGAGCAAATTATGAAGATAACGGAACTGATCCTGAAGAATTTCGGTAAGTTCACGAATAAGCAGATCCTGCTTTCGGATGGGATCAATATTATTTACGGAGAAAACGAATCGGGAAAAACAACGCTGCATACCTTTCTGAAGGGAATGCTTTTTGGAATGGAAAGAAAGCGCGGACGTGCCGCCGCAACAGATACATTTCGTACCTATGAGCCTTGGGAGAATCCAAACTTTTATGCGGGAATCCTGCGGTTTACCTGTGGCGGTCGAAAATTCCTGCTGGAGCGAAATTTCGATCGGTATGCAAAAGGCGGCTCTCTGATCTGTGAAGATGATGGAGAAGAATTGTCACTTGAGCATGGGGATCTGGAAATTCTGTTAGGTGGTATGACAGAAAGTGATTATGAAAATACAGTTTCGGTAGGACAGCTCCGGGTACAGACCGGAGAAATACTGGCGGCGGAGCTGAAGAATTATGCGGCAAATTATTATGCAACCGGGAACAGCGAGATTGACCTCGAAGGGGCGCTTGCCCTTTTAAAAGAGCGGAAGAAAGAGCTGGAAAAAGAAGAACGTGAAAAGAGGCAGCTGATCAGCGAAAAGAAAGAGCGGGCAGAGATGGAGGCATCCTATGTCTGGCGGGATCTGCATCAGTTAGAAAATGAAGCGGAACAGCTGAAAAGAAGCTGTGAAGAGAAACGCAGAGAATGGGAAAGCTGGGTAAATGAAGATAAAAAGCGGAAGAAACGGGAAGAGGCAGCAGGATATTTTGCCGGGTGGAGGATTCATCCACTGGAGGCAGTGAGTATGCTGGGGGCATTTTTTGTGACTTTTCTGCTTTTTCATAAGCCGTGGAATTTTCTTGTGGCAATCGTGGTGGCACTGGCTGAAGGGCTGTATGTCTGGAATTGTCTGAAAGATGGAAAGAAGAAAAAGAAAGCCAGATTACAGGAGATAAAAGAACAGGGCATTTCTCTCAAGGCAGATTATGAGAGGCAGAAAGGAAAGCTTGCAAAAGTACAGGAAACCTATCATGAAAAAGAAGTGTTGTATGAAAATCTGCAGGAACGAGTCGGCGAGTTCGATGAGATGAACAGTGAAGAGATAGAGCGATTAAAAAACAAGCAGGGTGTTGAACTTGCTATGGAACAGTTGACCAGACTTGCCGCACAGATGCAGAGCCGGACAAGCGATCTTATGAATACAGAAGTATCTGCAATCATGGATGCCATCACAGATGGAAAATATAACAAACTCTGGGTAGACGAAAATCTGCATGTGCAGCTTATGAGTAATGGGAAAAAGATATCCATGGATCAGGTAAGTCGTGGAACTCTGGAACAGATTTATTTTGCAATCCGGATGGCCGCAACAAAAATTCTCCACGAGGAAGAATGTCCGGTAATCCTGGATGATGCATTCGGCTATTATGACGACAGTAGACTTGCGCAGACCCTTCGCTGGCTGAAAGACAGTAAGCGGCAGGTAATTATATTCAGCTGTCAGAAGCGGGAGATGGAAATGCTGGAAAAGATATCCCAGCTCACCATGGATCAGGCAAAGGAACATCTGCTTTCAATGCTGGAAAATGACCTTGTTCACGAAAAGGCTCTCAAGATCCAGCAGTACGAGCAGCAGCTCAAGGATACCTGCGAGGAAAAGGCAAGAGACCTTATCTCGCTGGCAATATCCAAGTGTGCAGCAGATCAGGTAGCTGAGACCGCAGTCTCGGTAGTTCCCCTTCCCAACGATGAGATGAAGGGAAGAATAATAGGTAGAGAGGGAAGAAACATCAGAACTCTCGAAACACTTACAGGCGTCGAGCTCATCATCGACGATACTCCCGAAGCGATCACACTTTCCTGCTTCGACCCTGCCCGCCGTGAGGTAGCAAGGATCGCACTTGAAAAGCTTATCGCCGACGGAAGAATCCACCCCGCAAGAATAGAGGAAATGGTGGATAAGGCAAAGCGTGAGGTCGAGCATAAGATCAAGCAGGAGGGCGAAAGAGCTATCCTCGAGACCAATGTTCACGGAATCAATCACGAGCTGGTACGCCTTATCGGCCGTCTCAGATACAGAACCTCCTACCGTCAGAACGTGCTCAACCATTCTATCGAGGTCGCACATCTGGCAGGTATAATGGCTTCCGAGCTTGGTGTTGACGCAAACCTTGCAAGACGTGCAGGTCTGCTCCACGATATCGGCAAGGCGCTGAGCTATGAGATCGAAGGTTCTCACGTTCAGATAGGCGTTGACGTGTGCCGCAAGTACAAGGAAAGCCCCGAGGTAATCCACGCTATCGAGGCTCACCACGGCGATGTTGAGACCAAGACCGTTATTGCAGCTCTGGTCCAGGCAGCAGATGCGATTTCCGCTGCAAGACCCGGCGCAAGAAACGAAAATTACGAAAACTACATCAAGCGTCTCCAGAAGCTTGAGGAAATATGCACCTCCTACGAGGGCGTTGAGAAATCCTACGCTATCCAGGCAGGCCGTGAAGTCCGCATAATGGTAGTTCCCGAGCAGGTAAACGACGAAAAGATGGTACTCGTTGCAAGAGAAATTGCTCAGAGGATCGAAAACGAGATGGATTATCCCGGACAGATCAAGGTACATCTTATCAGAGAGAGCCGTGCAATCGAATACGCAAAGTAAAAAATATGCCGCACCCCCAAAAAGGTGCGGCATTGCTGTATCTTATTGCCTGAGCTTGAAAAATATTCAGGATTTGAAAAATGGTTAAGCGTCTGCAAGGACTGTGATACCTCCGCTGGGGAATAAAAGTTAAGATATCCTATCTCACATAATAACAAATCGACATTTTGTACAAATTAGCCGAAAATGAGCCTGCAAATTCTTATGATAAATCACCGTAATATTTCGGCAATTCTCTTGTAGAAGCTGTAAAAATATAGTATAATGGTTTCAAAGGGATTTTTGATACAGCACAAGCAAAAGTTCAGATATCAACACTCATTACCCTTTAATACGAGAGAGATAGGTGCACCGATGCTTAAACTGAGCGACGATGATTTTTACCGTGTGGTTAATTTTATAAAAACCAACTACGGTATCAACCTTGAAAAAAAACGAATACTTATAGAAAGCCGCCTGACAGGCATTGCCGCCGCAAGAGGATATGATAATTTCACCGACTATCTTGACCACGCCCTGAACGACAGCGGCAGGGAAAAGATACGCCTGATAAACAGCCTTACCACCAACCATACCTCATTTATGCGTGAGCCTGACCATTTCAGGTTCCTTGAAACGGATATCCTGCCCTATATCGAGAATACCGTGACCGACCACGATATGCGTATATGGTGCGCAGCTTCATCAACGGGTCAGGAGGCATATACCCTTGCAATGACAATCGACCACTACTTCGGCAACCGCAAGGAGCTGTGGGACACCCATATCCTTGCTACCGACCTTGATACCGAGGTTCTTCGGACAGCCAAGGCAGGCATCTATACCGCCGATATGCTGGAGGGTCTCCCGCCTGAATGGGTAAGGAGCTACTTTGTGCGCATGGAAAAGGGCGTATATCAGGTGGCAGACAGGATACGCAACCAGGTCATATTCAAGAAGTTCAACCTTATGGACGACATAAAGTACAAAAAGCCCTTTGACCTTATAAGCTGCCGGAATGTTATGATATATTTTGACGCACCCACCAGAGATGCCCTTGCGGAGCGTTTTTATAACGTGACCAAGCAGGGGGGATATCTGTTTATCGGTCATGCGGAGTCCCTTTCCCGTGATACCAAGTACAAATATATCAAGCCCGCAGTTTACAGAAAAATGTAAAAGCTCCGCCAATCGACGGAGCTTTGTTTATTCTTATTTATGATATTTTCCATTCGCCGAAATGCTCATAGCACGGTAAAGCTGTTCCAGCAGCATCACCCTTGCCAGCTGATGAGGAAATGTCATGGGCGACATTGAAAGTCTCAGGTGCGCCGCACTCTTCACCCTGTCCGAAAGCCCGTATGAGCTGCCGATTATCAGGTTCACAGTGCTTTTGCCCTCCAGCGCAAAGCCCTCCAACTTGTGCGAAAAGTCCTCGGAGGACATCATCTTGCCCTCGATGCACATGGCTATGACTGCACTCTGAGGTGTGATCTTTTTCAGTATCATGTCCGCCTCGTTTTCAAGGGCGTTTGCTATCTCTTTCTGAGCGGGCGAGTCGGGCAGACGGCTTTCAGCCAGCTCTATGACCTTTATGGTGCTGTATGCCCCCAGCCGCTTTTCATATTCGGCGCAGGCATCTCTCAGGTAGCTTTCCTTGAGCTTGCCCACGGTTATAACGTTTATGTTCAGCATTTTTATTACCTATATTACTGTTTGTATTTTTCTACAAGATAATACACTTTGTTATCAACAAGAGCGTCAATGAGAGTGCCATCCGCTGTGTATTCTTCGGAGAATATCTTGCCCTCGTCACGGATAACGTTCAGCAGATTTCCCTTGTCATAGGGGATAACAAAGCTGCCACGCACCGATGTTTCGGGGAGATTTGCCGCTATACATTCAAGGAGACGGTCAAAGCCTATCTTCTCCTTTGCGGATATCTTGACGGTGTTATCGTCCTCTGGGATATTTTCCCAGCCTGCCAGCTTGTCGCACTTGTTGAGCACGTTTATTCTGGGAATGCCCTCGCAGCCCAGCTCGTTCAGCAGCTCTTCCGTAACCTGAGCCTGTCCGTATGCGTCATCGGAGCTGATGTCGATGATGTTCAGGATAATATCCGCATTGGCAGCCTCTTCAAGAGTGCTCTTGAACGCCTCAACCAGATTGTGGGGCAGCCGCCTGATAAGCCCTACAGTATCCGCCAGAAGAACGCTTCTGCCGTCGGGCAGCTCTATCGCACGGGAAGTTACGTCCAGGGTTGCAAAG
>ERZ857693.2345-NODE-2345-length-19210-cov-2.522109_pt1 | contig 19210 bp, 20 predicted proteins | sample MGYA00519765_ERZ857693 | MGnify/ENA primary metagenome ERZ857693 (study PRJEB31778, sample SAMEA3449354) | human gut metagenome | biome: human gut; feature: human-associated habitat; material: faeces | place: United Kingdom | collected 2010/2012 ... | reverse complement strand
AAGCATAGTCGGCTTTTCCTTTGGGAGCAAGTCCAAAACGAGCATAACGAGGATCTCCCTCTTTATTAGACGGATCCCAAGCCTGCGAATACGGCGGATTGGACACGACCGCATCCACATAGAGAGGGTTATAGGTATTGACCGGATCATTTTCATCAAAGTACGGCCAATCCTCCTCGAGAGTATCGCCGTTACGAGTGATAATGTTAGCGGGATCAATGCCTCTCATAACCAAATTCATTCGGGTCAGGTTATAAGTGTTCTCTTTCAACTCCTGAGCGTAATACTGAATATTGTTGTCGTCGCTCATATACTTCGCAACGCTTTGACCAATATTGATAAGCAGTGAGCCCGAACCGCTTGTCGGGTCGTAGATTTTGATTTCGCTTTTACCCTTCAAATGACTCGCAACGATCTCGGACATCAGAAGCGATACCTCGTGCGGGGTGTAGAACTCGCCAGCTTTCTTTCCAGCATTTGCTGCAAAGTTACTGATAAGATATTCGTAGATGAAACCGAGAACATCGTAGTCCTGCTTGCCATCCATAGGAATATCTTTTATCAGCGTCAGCAGCCCACTAATGGCTTTCGTTTGTGAACCGGAGCTATCGCCAAGTTTGGAAAGGCCTGTTTGCAGGGTATCAAATACTTTTTCAAATACCCTTTTATGCGAATTAGAAATTAGTCGGCTAAATGCAGAAAGAGCATCACGGACATTTGAAACATCAAAGTCCTTACCCATCGTGAGCCAAGTGGAGAAAAGATCCTTATAGGCAATAAAGTAGCCTATGTTTTTTTGGATCCATTCAACTGTTTCGGCATCTTCCTCCGATACGGTTTTCAGGAGTTCATTATCATAGTCGTTCTCCTTCAAGAACTTAACTTCCTTATCGGAAAGATACTTGTAAAAAATAAAGCCTAGTATGTAATCCTTATATTCATTTGCTTCAATTTTGGAACGCATTTGATTTGCGGAAGCCCATATTTTCTGAGCAAGTTGTTGCTTATTCATTCTGTGACCCCATCCTTTTTCTTTTTCTAAGGGCAACATACTACCCCCTATTATGATACACACAACTAGTGTCCCATAAAACGGACTTACTTTTCGTCAGAAACAAACTCCATAATATCGTCAGTTGTACAATTCAAAGCGGAGCAGATTTTTCCCAACACTTCAGTGCTGACATTTTCATCACGACTAAGCTTATTCATTGCGTATTTTGTGAGCCCTGCAGCTTCCTGCAAATCTCTTTTCTTCATATCTCGATCAAGCAGAATGTGCCAGAGTTTTTTATAGCTTACAGCCATCATATCATTCCTTTCTCTCGGTCCGCGAGTAAGTACTAAAATACATTTTATATTATAGCATATAATCCCGGAATAGCAACTATAAATCCCGAAATATCAAACTTAATTCCTATATTTCACACCTGTGTAAGCTCGACTGTAACCGAATAGCTTGGGAACAGCGTAAGTTTGATGAAGCCTTCATTGAAAGGCGAGATAAAACAGAGAAAGAGAATGAAGATATTCTATTATCCTGTGCAATCAACGGTATGTTCCTTAATTCAGAATTATTTGGTCATTTTCGTGGAACGACAACGATTGGGTATTTAAGAGTAAAGAAAAATGATTTGATTCTCTCTGCTCAAAATCTGCACCTTGGCAATGCAAATGTCAATTTACGCTTTGAACACGGCATTATTTCGCCAGCCTACAAAGTTTATGACCTAAATAATTGTAATCCTGAGTTTGTGCAATCTTGGGTAAAAAGAGATGATACAAAAAATTTCTTTTTAGCCGCAACGACCGAAGGTGCCAGCCAATGTAGAAAAAACATTGAATGGGAGACTCTTGGTAAGCAAACTATCTCTATGCCATCACTGGATGAGCAGAATCGGGTAGGATCTTTTTTCAAGCAACTCGACAACCTTATCACCCTTCATCAACGACAGCCATTTTTGCATTCACCTCCGGATATTTCTCTGATTGTCCAACTGACACCCCCTTTTTATACATTCTCTTGGGAACAGCGTAAGGTCACTGAAATCGGAAAAATTTATATTGGATTAGTGACAACAATGACGAAACATTATACCGATGAAGGAACTTTACTTATTAGAAACTCAGATATTAAAGATGGTAAATTTGAATTTGGTGATAATCCAATTTACTTGGAAAAAACATTTGCCGAAAAAAACGAAACTCGTATGCACCAAATTGGAGATGTAATTACCGTACACACCGGAGATGTAGGAACATCTGCGGTAATTACTGAAAACGAAGCAAAATCAATAGGTTTTGCTACGATTGTCACTCGACCAAATCCTAAAATAATTGATTCAAATTATCTGTGTTCGTTTCTAAACACAGATAAACATAAGAAATGGGCAGTATCAATTTCAACAGGAGATGGAAGAACAAATTACAACTTGGGAGATTATTTTGAATTAGTTGTTCCTGTTCCGTCAATAGCAGAGCAAAAGAAAATAGCTTCATATATTCAAAAACTCAATCGCCTTATCACCCTTCATCAGCGACAGACAATTGTATATGCGGTAATTCGCAGTATACGAAAAGTATTTTTAGCCGAAAGACAGTATTTTGCTCCACCGATGGTACGAAAATCCCCCTGATCACTCTCTGCGAATAGTTTGCTATACTGTTCTAAAAGCATTAATGCGATTGTAATGCGAGCATCGGGAAAGGGTGACGTTTTATGGAGAAGAATTGCACCATAATGTCCATTGTTTTTTGAAATATCTCACTAATTTGTTTATGGCATTTTGAAACACATATTTGATTTCGATCGACCAAAAATGCCATCAGCCAAAAAGTATGCCTTTTGGTGCATAGAGGACCAGCTCTAATGGGGCTGGCCCTCTGTTGACTTACTGGAGTTACATCCAAATAAGGAAGAAGTAGAAATTGGCAGTAAAAAAGTTGAGATTGCCATTTCATCCTGCGCTCGGTATAATAGTAATATGTCAGAGATATCCATGCATGAGAAGATGTTCGTTTATGGAGGAACGAGGAAATGGGAATGACTGTTATCTGTTTTCACAACAATAACGAAGAGAATGGATACCTTAGCAACTGGTATCCTTCCACATTTACGCACAATGGTATCACCTTTTCCTCAATGGAGCAGTATATGATGTACCGCAAGGCACTTTCCTTTGGCGATGAAAAGGTTGCCACACAGATTCTTGCTACGGATAATGCTGCCGAGATAAAGGCTCTTGGACGGCTTGTATCCGGCTATGATGAGAGCCTATGGAACGGTATTCGACAAATCGTCGTCTATGAGGGGCTTTTCGCAAAGTTTACGCAGAACCCTGATCTAAGGGAGAGACTGAAAGATACTGGAAATGCATTTCTTGCTGAGTGTGCTGTAAATGATCGGATTTGGGGCATTGGTTTATCCATGCGTGATCCAAGCAGACTTGACCGGGCAAAATGGCAAGGCCAAAATCTACTTGGTTATGCCCTTATGATGGTGCGTGAAAAACTCTAAGAGGGTCTTGTCATTTCATTCCATAGGCACCTAAACAATTATACAGAAAACAAAATAACATCAAGGAGAAAAACTATGAATAAAACCGAACTGATTGCCGCAATGGCTGAAGCGAGTGGCCTTTCCAAGAAGGATTGCGAGGCTGCTCTCGCTGCATTTATCACGACTACTGAGAGCGCTTTGAAGGCTGGAAACAAAGTGCAGCTGGTGGGCTTCGGCTCTTTCGAGGTCAAAGAACGTGCTGCCCGTACTGGCAAGAATCCTGCAACAGGTGAGCAGATTGATATCCCTGCATCTAAGGCACCTGCGTTCAAAGCAGGAAAGGCTTTCAAAGACGCCATCCAGTAATTTGAAAACCCATAGAGAGGCACTTACGGTATTGATCCGTAAGTGCTTCTTTTTTAGCTAATCTCATAACGCCCCAACGCAACTGCCGTTTAATTGCGGCAAATTCGCCACAAATAAAATGCAGTTTCTGCCTTCTATTGCTGATAATTTGTACGAACCTGTTGTTGGTTACCAAACCTCCTCGTAAGTATTGATATAGATTACTTCACAGGAGGAATGCAAAATGAAAAGTTGCCAGTATAAGAGTTCCGATGAGCTCCCCCTTATCCTCAATGTTCAAGAGGTGTCCAATTTCCTCGGCCTCGGGCTGTCTCAGGTCTATGAGCTTGTGAAGCGCATCGACTTTCCTGCCTTCAAAGTTGGAAGTCGTATCTTCGTGCCGAAAGACAAATTCCTTACCTGGCTAAATGTGCAAACAGAAGAAAAGGACTCTCTCTTCTATACGGAGTGACAAGGATGGACGATAGTAAGATGCCGCGAATCCGGCGCAAAGAAGATCTTCCGGATGTGATGACGATGCCGCTCGTTGCAAAGACCCTCGGATGCAGTCTTACGGTTGCATATAGACTTCTAAAGAGAGATGACTTTCCCCATACGGTAAGTGGTCAAAGGGTCTATATTGACAAAGGGAAATTTCTCTCGTGGCTTGATGCTCAGACGCAAATGGAAAAGAGAGATCATTATGGCTGGTAGGCAAAGAGCGAATGGCGAAGGCAGCATTCGAGAGAGATACCCCGGCTGTTGGGAAGGTCGATATACTGCCGGCTACGATATTCTGACGGGAAAGCGTATTCAAAAGGGCGTCTTCGCAAAGACACGGAAAGAATGCGCAGCGAAGCTGGCACGAGCCATCCAGCAGGATACAGGTCCCTATTATCGGAAAGGTAAAGGATATGATTCACAGCCCCTTTCTACATGGATTCGGCTTTGGTTTGATTCTTACACCAAGCCAAATCTTCGCCCCAGTTCAGAAGACGGCTATAGGAGCATGATCGAGAACCACATTATCCCGGTTTTGGGTCATATCCAGCTTTCAAAGCTCAGCTCGATCCAGATTCAGCGATTCTACAATGAACTCCACACACAGGGCCGCTTGGATAACCATGGAAATCGGAAATATGAGCCATTGTCTGCAAGCACCGTGAAGCACATTCACGCGGTATTGAGTGGCGCTCTAAAACAAGCAGTTAAGGAGCGGATTATTCCCTTCAACCCTTGCGATAACTGCAAAATTCCAAAGCGTGAAAAGAAGGAAATGCATGTCCTGCCGCAGGATAAGATTGGTGCATATCTGGATGAGGCGAAGCGACTTGGGGTCTATGCGCTTTTCTATTTGGAATTGACAAGTGGGCTTCGACGGGGAGAATTGCTTGGCCTGGAGTGGGCTGACTTGAATCCTGAAACACGAATGCTGACGGTTAACAAGCAGCTCACCCGCTCTGGTGGAGAGCTACGCGTTACTGTGCCGAAAACCGAGAATTCGATTCGGACAATAGCCCTTCCGGAGAATACGGTTGCTTTGCTCATAGAAGAGCACAACAAGCATCCGGATAGTCCTCTTATGTTCTGGTGCCCAAGAACCAATGGTTACTGGAGTCCGGATTCCCTTCGCCATCTACACAAACAAATGCTGACTGCTGCCGGAGTGGATGAAAGCGTTCGCTTTCATGACTTGAGACATACATTTTCGACCTTAGCAATTCAGAGCGGCGTAGATGCAAAAACGGTCGCTGGCATGCTCGGCCACTATAGTGCCGCATTCACGCTGGACACTTACACGCATGTGACAGAACAAATGAAGCGAGGCGCGGCTGAAAAGATCGGCGTTTTTATGAACGCAAGTGTCAATGTGCAGGTTAATGTCGTTCACGCACCGAGTGCGGTAGTGCGTGGTGATTATGAATCGGATCTGGCTAACTGCCTAAACCCGTCGAATTCGACGGATTTAGATCCAACATCACAGTAGACATTGAACAAGGAAAAGGGACTCTGAAATCAGTGATTTCAGAGTCCCTTTTTTCGTTGGTCCGAGTAGTGCGACTCGAACGCACGGTCTCCTGGTCCCAAACCAGGCGCGATACCAACTTCGCTATACCCGGATACATTGCATTATTATAACAGGTCAAAACGCGCATGTCCAGTCCTCTATATAGCTTTTTGCATTTTTGCATTTTATGGAATCCTGCGCTCTAAACGCCATTGAGTGCGTCTTGCACAGATTAAATCTGCTATGTTAGAGTCAGGGCTGTTTCGACCTTTTGTAATTGCGCTGGAGTGTACTCTGTATAAAGGGATGCCTCTATTGTATTCCCATCTTCATCAAAGAATTCAACGGTAAATGCTTTGCCGTTACCGAGTACATCGACAATGGTTCCTTCAGTCCCTGCTTTGACCCCAGTTTCGGGATCATCATTTTTCAAGGTAACGGTATCGAAAAGCTTCAACATGGTTATTTCCTCACAGTCAAAACGAGTATGCAGGGATCACATATTTGCTCCATGCAGCAGCCTGCTCCATACACTGCTGATAGTCCGTTCGCAGTTCATCCGTCAGAGCATAGACCAGCCGCTTCACAACAACCTTATTCTCTGCAATCGGTCGGAATTTGAGGCTAATAAGGTATTCTTGTCCATCGCTGCACTGTGATAGAGACAGGAGATTTGTACCCGTCTTACGGATCCAGTTTTCTCCCCAGACGATCTCGCCGCAATGTGGACACTCAAAGGATACAACGTAATCATCGCTCAGAGCATCGCCAATATCAGCATAGGGCTCTTCAAACTCGTAACTCTCAACAACGCCATTTCTATTCTCTACAGTCTCCTTGTACTCGTTCAGTCCCCTTATGAGGCCTAAATGTGTGCAGAGAAGCGCTGTGCTCCTTGCGTCATTTAGGGCATCGTGGGAATCAAATGGAACCTCGCCGACGATCGCCAATGCATTGGCCAATGCGTATTGCTTTGTATCGTGTGTAACTTGATCCACAAAGATGTTCTGTAGATTGAAACACGGGGGCATAAAGCTGGTATCAATATTATGGAGCTCCATATTCTTTCGCAAAATACGAAGATCGTCCGTCCCCCAGACCAGGAACACAAAGTCATCGCCACACCAATCGCAGAAAGAATTAAACACCGTATGGAACCCTTTCCCTTTTTGTAAATCCCGATTGGAAAGTTTGGTAATCTCCGCAACCTTGGGGTGAAGCTCTGTATAGTACTGAGGCGCAATCCGTTCATTGAAGGAGTCTACCACTTCAAGAGCCTGATTTAGCTTGATTGCTCCGATCTGAATGATCTCACCCGTCAAGAAAACCGGATCTTTGACCATCTCAGAATAGGTAAGCGCCTGATTCCACTCCATATCCATGACAATGTACTCCACGGCAATTGCTCCTTCTTTCGTTCGATTGTAATCATCATAGAGCTGTCGGTGTCCAAAAGAACGGACAATGCGAATTATCCCTATTGGCACCTTGAATACAGATGATTATCAAATTACCTGCAAACAAAAAAAGCCCCTTTCGGGACTTGCGATTTACACGAAAAAGATGAGCCTTGACCACCAGCAAAAGCAGTCAAGGCTCATCTTTCGTTCTTGGTATCTAACATCAATTTAACCTCGCTTTCTTGAGTTGAGAGGGAGTTAGCTGTACATTGGACTCACCCTTTCTGTATCTATAAGATAGCATAGGATAGACAAAAAATCAATGCAGGAAAGACACAACTTATCTTTCAAAAAACTAGTCATTACAATGAAATGTGGCGCGAATGTGCAAGACCAGATTGACATCTCTGCGCGATTACTGTATCATTAAATTGTTAAGGGCTTTCACACATGTAGTGAAAGCCCTCATTTTTCTGTTATTGACTGAATCCTCTGGCTGCATACAATGCCTGCTTTTGAATTCGATTTCTCATGAGTTGCCGAAACGTAATGGGTGCCACGACCTCAAGGACTGGCCCGAAGGACAATACGCGGATCAGCAACTCTGTTTCATCATCTTGGTCATATCGGAGTGTGATTCGATATAGCTGCTCGTCCAGCTTCTGCGTCTCCTTTTCAAAATGGGAGAAATGCAATAGGACACGCTCCAAGCCATTGCGCTCATCATGGAGAAGTAGCGTAAGTGCTTTGAGGCGTCCTTTCGGCACGGTCACAGCGCCTGGGTCATATTCTTCCAGCAGCTCGCAGGAACGAATACGGGCCATGTTGATCGTGTTCATCCTCCGCATCCCCGTCACTAAGATCCGGAATTTATCGTCCTTCTCCGAATACTCCAAGCGGTACGGATTGCAGACAAAAGAATGGCGGACTCCAGTATGTCCATGGAATCGAATTCGCATTTTCCGATTCTCATGGATCGCTCGCAATACCATGCGAAAGCAATGAACATAATTGGGATCGGAATAGGGATCTCCGTCTGCGTACTGGTCAAACCGGACGAAGGTATCCTGGGTATATAACGGTTCCACGTCTTCGAGGCCTCTCATGTCTGGATCGAATAAAGCGATCCTCGGATCTGAGAGAAGGGCCTTCAGCCATCGCTTTTGCAAAGTGGTTAAAGGCATTGTCGGCTTTCCTCGCAGCACCGTATGGTAGCCGCTGTCCAGCAACGGCCATGCTCCGGACTGCAAGGCGGCAGGAATGGACAGTACACTTTCTGCAAACGCTTTTTCCTGCACGATAGCAGTCAGTTTGCCAGTTGTCAGTGTATTTTCCGCAGCCTCGGACAATACAGCGGCAACGACATTGAAATAGCTGCCGTAGATCTCACTAAACAGCATCTGTCTCACCCCCATAAATGGCTTCCATGTGCCTGAGATCATCATTGAAGGTTTTAACAACAAATTTGTTGCTGCATTGAAGGTCTACTATGCGACCGATGAAGGTTCGAATCCACGGCAGCATCTCCGAAGCGTCATAAACATCGGCGATAAAACGGCAGGTCTGATTGTCCAAGAGCTCTATGCGGCCGTGGCGCTTTTCGCGATCCAGTCGATGAAGAATGAATTCCTCACCGGGACCGAAGTGGATCGTCATCTCAATATGATCCAGGTTATAGTCCGGGCCAGTCGAAACGCCCCAGAGATGCTCATTGAATTTCTGCTGGAAACCTAAGTACTTTTCATACTGCTTTTCAACGCTTCCGGCTGTGACTTTCTTGATCGCGTCCAAGCGGAAGAATATCAGGTGCCTGCCACGGTAGTGGTAGCCGAGGAGATATTGCCTGCCGGATTGCGCGCTGCTGTAGATCTTTAGCGGGCAGACAGTTCGTTGGTAGTCGCGCCCATTGCGCAAGCTGCAGATAGAGAGCTCCACTGCTCGGCGCTCGTTGATCGCCAGCAGCAGATCACACAGAATATCGCTATCAAGCGCGTGCAGAATGTAATGGTGCTTGAAGCGAAAGATGTCCTTTGTGTGTTTCAGCTTATCCAAAAGGAAGGAACCTACGACACCAAGAGGATCTGCTTCTGAATAATAGGCAAGCGCATCCGCCCAGGAATCCAAGTCGATTTCAGCATTGTCAGTCCTCCGGTAGATGACTTCACGCCCGATTTTCTCCGACTGCAATAAACCGATATCTTCATATTCCTTGAGTTTCTTCCGCACGGTGGACTCATCCAGGGAGAAGTCTCCGTTGAAATGTGAGAGGTAGTCATCGTTGATCCGGTCAACAATCTCCTTGGAAGATAGCGCACTGCCATCCGCAAGAAGATCCATAATATAGAAGTGGAGGGTAATGTCCTTATCCGTGAAGCTCTTCGCTTTGAATGCCTTATAAAGCGGATTGCAGGGAACTCTCCGGCTATCCATAGAGAGAAATACTTTCTTTCCGGATGACTCTTGATGAAAAGACATGTAGTCGCCCAGCCAGCTTTCAATTCTGCGCCGTTCGTTGTCATAGCTCCTGGCGCTCTTCATTCCATACTCATCACGGCTCTTAAATCCATAGACATAGAACTCGCGCATATAGTTCCGGATCCGTTCAAAGCTTTTGACCAACTCGCTGTATGCCATGCACTCCACCTCCTCTTCGCCAGATAGTATCACTTTAGATTGTTAGATGTCCAAAAGAACGGTCAGCATCAAAGCAATCCTATCAATACCGAATACTCGACACAAAGTGTCTTACTATGATTATGTTCAGACTGCGAAAAAAATCAACACTTTTCGGAAGAGCATCAGACTACATTGATATTCTTCCAAAATGGAGAATCCCTTCTATGCCCACCTGATGAGTTCGCAACTTTTTTTCCGTGATTTTTCCTGATCCAGAGGGTATCCTTAGGTCAAGAAAAGCGCAGACAGCAGCACTACGAAGCATATGACTTTTAATCATAGAGGCTACTTCCGATGAGCTTTCCGGCGAAGTTGGAACATGAATGCGCTTTGTGAAAGACGCCAACAGCAATCCACACTATCAACATTAGCTCACTTATGGAGCATGCGGCTTCAGGCCGGACGATAAAGGGTGAAAGTCCCTTTGTGATGATAACCAGCGGCGTCTTGTAAGATGTAGCGGCTGGCAGTACTGTAAGACTTCTGACGCCAGGCCTCGTAGCAAAACCGTTTGAGTTTTACAATGCCAGACCGCTGCATTTCCAAGGAAAGGCACCAACAGCAAACGATCAGAATAGCTAAGATGGTGAAAGCAGGCGGTTCATACCCGTCGTTCGTGGGTTCGATTCCCACTTCATATGGTGCCTTGTTTTACAGAGAAAGATGCCAACAGCAACACAACATGCATCCGACAGTAATCGTAACTATCTTGTGACCATGATGACATCTTGTGAAAGGCCCGTACAGCAAAAAGCCTCTTGTCAGGGAAGTTTTGACCACGGCGTTACTACGCTGAAATTTACAGTTCCTTTTGGAACCGGGCCTTGTCTTATTATACTGCGATTGCGATAGGAGGGATCATCATGCTGCAGTATCTAAAGAACGAAGCGAATCTGACCCATACGGAAAACGGAGCGGTTACATATCAATCCACCCAATCTGAGTGTTTGGATCTGTTTGCGACCATCGGCGCACTCCGACGGGAGAGTGACGAGGAGATCACAAATCGATTCCTCCGCGCATACGCAGAGAATGCTGATCTCGCCATGAAAACGCTGTTTTTCGCAAGAGATATCCGTGGCGGTATCGGGGAGCGCCGCGTCTTCCGCACCATCCTCAGGTGGCTTGCGCACAATGAGCCTCAGTCTGTGGAAAAGAACATCCCCTACATTGCAGAGTATGGACGCTATGACGATCTCCTTGCCCTGATGGGTACCAAATGTGAGAGGGAGGCTCTTGCGTATATCAAAAAGCAACTCGAAGCCGATTGCAAAGCGCTGGAGGCGGGCGAATCGGCATCCCTTTTGGCCAAGTGGCTCCCATCTGCCAATGCCTCCAACGATGACGTGATTCGGCAGGCAAAGCATATCGCCCGTTCGCTGGGTATGAACGATGCACAGTACCGCAAAACCCTTAGCGCACTGCGGGCGAAGATCAGCATCATTGAAAATAACCTCCGCGAGAAGGACTATGCCTTCGACTATGCCAAACAGCCTTCCAAAGCAATGCTCAAGTACCGGAAGGCATTCCTGCGTAATGACGGCGAACGCTACACAGCTTTTATGAACCGAGTGACAGAAGGAGTCGAGCAGATCCATACGGGCACTCTAACCCCTTATGAGATAATCGCTCCGTTCTTCAAAAGGGACATTAGAACAGAAGAGCGGAAAGCGATTGATGTCACCTGGAACGCTCAGGAAGATTTCACAGGCGGAGAGAATGCGTTGGTTGTCATTGACGGCTCTGGCTCCATGTATGGCGGCTCAGATCCCATCCCTGCCACGGTCGCGCTCTCCCTGGGCATTTATTATGCCGAGCGAAATACGGGAGCGTTTCATAACCACTTCATCACTTTCTCAGAGAATCCCCGCTTGGTGGAGATCGAGGGAAAGGATATCCTTGAAAAGGTGCGGTACTGCCATCAGTTCAATGAAGTGGCCAACACGAATATCCAGCGCGTGTTCGAGCTTGTTTTGAAAGCTGCGGTGAAAAACCATGTCCCGCAGGAAGAGATGCCCTCAAAGATCTTCATCATTTCGGACATGGAGTTTGATTACTGCACCGAAGACTGCTCTCTGACGAACTTTGAGTATGCGCAGAAGCTCTTCTCGGAGCATGGATATCGGTTGCCCGATCTGGTGTTCTGGAATGTGAATAGCCGTAATCGGCAGCAGCCTGTCAGTGTCAACGATCAAGGTGTCGCGTTGGTATCCGGCTGCAATGCCCGTATCTTTTACATGTTGAAGTCAGGCATCCTGTCTCCCTTCGCTTTGATGATGGATGTCCTAGGCTCGGAGCGGTATGCGGCAATTGTGGCATAAGTGTGTACTGCAGGAGGTGATAGCAGATCGGCTATTGCTTCCTTTTTTTGCAACCAAGAGAGCTGTTGCAATTAACGGAGCCTATCCGTAAAATAGGAAGTAAGAAGAAAGGAAATCGCTATGGTAAAGATAGAAGGATTATATAATACCGCTTTCTGCTATACCCCTGTACTGGAAGATGCAGCCCGCGCCCAGATCCAGTCGGTCTGTGATCAAAAGGAATTCGCGGGCTGCAAGATCCGCGTTATGCCTGATGTCCACGCTGGCAAGGGCTGTACGATTGGTACCACCATGACCATTCGGGACAAAATCGTTCCAGGCATGGTCGGCGTTGATATCGGCTGCGGCATGGAAACGGTGGAATTGTCCGAGCGTGAGATTGATTTCGAGCGTATGGACGCGCTGATTCGGAAGGAGATTCCCTACGGTCGAGAGGTGAGAGACGAGATCCATGCGTTGAATGCGGAACTCGATCTGTCTCAGCTGTGTTGCGCAGATCAAGTCAACCTCAATCGCGCGATGAGAAGCATCGGCTCCCTTGGCGGCGGAAACCACTTCATCGAGGTGGATCGTGCGGAAGATGGGCGGCTGTTTCTGGTAGTCCACTCCGGCAGCCGGCATCTTGGGACTGAGGTTGCAAACTTCTATCAGGACGAGGGCCGCCGTGCTCTTTGGGGTGGCGCACACTATCAGATCAAGGCTACGATCGATCAGATGAAGGCGGAGGGCCGGTTCAAGGAGATTCAAAAGACGATCACGGCTCTCAAGCGTGAGCACGATTTGAGCATTCCCAAGGATCTTGCCTATGTGGAAGGCGCACTTTTTGACGACTACATTCACGACATGAAGCTGACGCAGAAGTTCGCCGTACTCAACCGCAAAGCAATGGTGGATGTGATTCTGTCTGGTATGGGGCTTACTCCTGTCGATGAGTTTACCACGATCCACAACTATATCGACACGGACGCCATGATTCTGCGCAAGGGTTCCGTCTCTGCACGGAAGGGAGAAAAGTTGCTCATTCCCATCAACATGCGGGATGGGAGCCTCATCTGTATCGGTAAGGGAAATGAGGAATGGAACTGCTCCGCTCCGCATGGTGCCGGTCGTCTCATGAGCCGTCACGCAGCGTTTCAGGCTCTCTCTATGGAAGAGTTCCAGAAGGAGATGGAAGGAATCTATACGACCTGTGTTGTTCCCGATACCCTGGATGAATCCCCCATGGCCTATAAGAGTATGGATGAGATCATAGACCAGATTGAACCTACCGTTGAAATCGTTCAGCGGATTCGCCCTGTTTACAACTTCAAGGCGTCCGACTAAAATAGAAAGGCGGTGTTGCACCGTGGAGGCATTGATTCAAGAAAAACTACATGAGATCGAGAAGCGGGAGAACTGCCGCATCCTGCTGGCGGTGGAATCCGGCAGCAGGGCATGGGGCTTTGCCTCACCGGATAGCGACTACGATGTGCGGTTTATCTATGTCCGTGATAAAGAAAGCTATCTCAAGCTGAATCGTCCGCGTGATGTGATTGAATTGCCAATCAACGATGTGCTGGACATCAACGGCTGGGATGTAGAGAAGGCGCTGAAGCTGCTCCACAAATCCAACCCCACCGTATTTGAGTGGTTTTCCTCTCCCATCGTGTATCAGACCACTGACTTCACTGAGGCGTTTAAGCCCGTCATGCGGCGCTACTTCTCGTCCAAGAGTGGCCTTTGGCACTATCTGCAGATGGCGGAAGGAAACTATCGAGAATACCTGCGCGGCGACATGGTGAAGGCCAAGAAGTACTTCTATGTACTGCGGCCAATCCTTGCTTGCCGGTGGATCCTTGAAAAAGGTACTCCGCCCCCAATGCTCTTTTCTGAACTGGCGGCGAGCCAGCTTCCGGACTACCTGGAGAAAACCGTTGCGAAGCTGCTTGATCTGAAGATGAACTCCCCTGAGGTGAAGATGATCCCGAGAATCGATATCCTCAACGCTTACATGGATCGGAGCATTGCAGAGGTGCGTGCTCTGGTGGAGCAGTATCCGAGAGAAATCACGAAGGACTGGGAGGAACTCAATGCGCTGTTCCTCGCCGCACTGGAGATGTGATCTTATGATGAAATTGCCACCACAAGTGAATACAGCATTTGAGATGCTTGAAGCGGCCGGCTATGAGGCGTACCTTGTTGGTGGCGCAGTGCGTGATTATGTGCGTGACAACAGTCCTGCGAAGGATTGGGACATCACCACCAACGCGCTCCCAGAGCAGGTGGAGGAGATCTTTACAGGCTACCACCTGATTGAGACTGGCTTGAAGCATGGGACTGTAACTGTTGTGATCGACCAAGAGCCTCTAGAAATCACGACCTATCGCGTTGACGGGGACTACTCCGACCATCGGCATCCGGACTCAGTCAGCTTTACCCGCAGCCTGAAGGACGATCTTGAGCGCCGGGACTTCACCATGAACGCTCTGGCCTACAACCCCAGGACAGGTGTTGTTGACTTCGTAGGAGGCAAGGCGGACATTGCCGGCGACCTTGTCCGCTGCGTGGGAGATCCAGATCGGAGATTCCAGGAAGATGGCCTGAGAATGCTCAGAGCCCTTCGCTTCGCCTCCGTGTATGGCATGACGATCGAAGCTGCCACGGCAGCGGCCATCCACAGGAACAAGCACTTGCTCAAAGGTATCGCTGCGGAGCGCATTCTGGTTGAGCTTACCAAAATGCTCTGCGCTCAGGGCGCGGCAGGTGTTCTGCGGGACTTCGCCGATGTGCTGGCCGTCCCGATCCCGGAGCTCACACCCATGTTTGGCTTTCCGCAGCATAATCCACATCATGACAAGGATGTCTGGGACCATACCATCGCGGTCATTGAAAGTATCACCCCTGAACCGGTGCTTCGTTGGGCAGCCCTGCTGCATGACATTGGGAAGCCTTCCTGTTTCTCGCTCGCCGAGGATGGCATTGGCCACTTCTTCGGGCACTCGGATCAGAGTACTTCAATGGCGGAGAGTATCCTCAGTAGACTTCGCTTCGATAACGCCAGCAAAGAACAAATTGTAAGACTCGTTCGCTATCATGACATGCCCATCACGGCCGACAGGAAGCCAATCAAACGGCTTTTGAGCAAGCACGGTGAGGATGCTACCCGGCAACTGATCGAGCTGCACAAGGCAGATACGCTTGGTCAATCGGCCATCTGCAGACACCGGATCGCAATCTTTGAGGAAGTATCGCAAATGATCAATGAGATCCTGCAGGAAGAGAGCTGCTTCACACTCAAGGACTTGGCAGTTAATGGACATGATATGATGACATTGGGCTTTCAGGGACCGACCATTGGCCGTGTGCTGCAGGAATGCCTGGATGCAGTCTTGGATGAGCAGATCCCCAACGAGCATGAGGCGCTGATGGCCTTTGCAAAGGAAAGACAGCTGAAGAGTTAATACCAAAACGGCAATACCAAGCAGGTATTGCCGTTTTGGTATGCACAGGAACTTAGGTGGGTTGTAGGGTTTTGTCGATGGTCGTATAATGAGTGATGAAGCAAAGTGACGATCGTGAGGTTGCCTTTGACTTCGATTATGCTACTCACTTGTTCCGGCAACTCTCTAAATCGCATCACAAGGGAACATTTTCCCTATTTTTGCGTCTATATCAATAAGGGATTCATGTCTGATATGAAAAGGAGGCTGCTGAAATGAAACAGAAAAAGAAATGGGTTATTCCCCTCTGTGTGATAGGAGTCATACTGCTACTTTGTGCGGGTGGCCTTTGGTATATGATAAATCACTCCATGAGTTTCTCTGTCGGACGCTGCTTAGTAGCGGACAACGGATCGTATATGTTCATCGATGGAAACTCACCCATTATCATGAGCAACCGAAAGGATAAGGAAGGTCTGTTCTCTGGCTTGGGGACCGGCGATAAGATTTTGATCTTCCACGATGGGATTGCGGAAACCTATCCAGGCAGGACCGGTGCGTATTGGTGTGTGAAATTGGAAGACGGTACGCAGGCCGATATTCCGGAACAGGTCATAGAAGAGCTTACGGAACTCGGATGGACCATTGTAGGAAATGAAGCTGATCCAGATTCCGTGGCGCTTGAACCGGGAGCATACGCTTTTGAGGCGCAGTACATCCGGACCAATGGCGGACCTGAAGATGGCTATCCTTACCACACCGTGATCAGTTCCAGAGCGGAATTGGAAGCCTATTACGAGGCATACAAGGACATTTATAGTCTGGAACGAAGAGAGACAGTCTACTCCGACAGCACAATCGGCTTTTTGGATGCCTGCGACAAATATGATAACGCCTATTTTGAACGGCAGAATCTTGTTCTGATCGTACTGCAGGAAGGCAGCGGATCAATTCGGCATGAGATTACAGATGTGCGTCGTCACCGTATTGAGAACGGTGGGACATTACGATTGACCGTAAGGTCCCTGAGGCAGGAACAGAGGATATGGCTCAGTGGCATCTATTCCTTGAAGTGCAGATGGGCGATGTGATCAAGGCCACCGACAAGGTTTGGATCAATGGAAAACAGAGCGAACGCACTCCGGCAATATCCGGTCTTGTTGGTATCAGTCGTACTCCGTCGATAAGCGCCTATCAGGATCCCTGGGGAGTGAAGCTTACTGCAAAGAATATTACCCCGTCTGGATTGACCATTGTTTGTACGCAGCAAGATGGAGAACCAACCGGTGAGCTGCAGACCGGCAGTTACTACGGACTCGAAATGCTGCAGGATGGCGAGTGGGTTGCGGTCGAGCTTCTTCCTATGGAGTATGAGCTTGCCTGGACTCAGAAGCATGGATGATCCCTAACAATGCGGAAACAGAATGGGAAGTGAATTGGAGCCGCCTGTACGGAGAGCTTCCCGCAGGTTCCTACCGGATCAGCAAATCGGTTATGGATTTCCGGGGTACCGGTGATTATGACACCAAAACCTATTATGCAGGCTTTGATCTCGTGGACGCCGCTGACACAAGTAATGTTTCCTACGAACACGGCGGATTTGGCGTCAGTGTGCCGCTTCTTTCTGGTTGGGAATACAAGGTTGAGGAATACAGTGCCGATGGCATGAGCTATGGCGTCAGTTTCCGACCCGCTGGTGAAGATGGATGGATCGATTTCCAATATTGGCCTACATTCGGCGTCTGTGGCACCGGATTGTCAATGAAGGAATTTGGAAATGGTTCCATGGGCACCTACGATGGCGGTGCTATCTGGAACTTTATCAGTTACCCTGCCAGCAAAGGCAACTTTGTGGCAACGACCCAGGGTGTAAATAGCTGGTGGTCACGCTACGGCGAGACTGCTATGGAAATCATAACGCAGGTAATCTGCACAGACATCATCGTAGACTAAGGAGGGTACGCAGTATGAAACGAATTGTAGCGCTATGCCTCGCAGCGGCTTGCCTGATTTCTATGGTAGGCTGCGCAGGAGATACCAATATGGACGAAAAGAAACCAAACAACTCCGCATCGGCCTATGCTCTGGCACTGGCTAGCTATCCGGAGATGGCTCCCTACCCAAACGAGATGGAGTATTTTGATGAAAAGACCGGTGAGTTTGACAGCGATGGCTTTGATGTGGTCTATGACGCCTGGCAGTCGGACAGAAAGGCCCAACGCAGTCATCCGGAAGGCTATGCAGACGGTCTGGAACTGTTCTTCGCCAGTTCAATCCGAGAGTTTCTCAGCAATTCCAACGGGGAGAACAAGGTATACTCTCCTCTGAGTGTTTACATGGCCCTCGCCATGCTGGCAGAGGTGACGGACAGTGAAAGCCGCCAGCAGATCCTTGACCTTCTAGGAAGTGAAAGCATTGAGGCTCTGCGCTCCCAGGCGGCCAGTGTTTGGAACGCCAATTACAGCAATGACGGCGCCGTGACAAGCATTCTGGCAAACTCCCTGTGGCTGAATGAGTCCGTAAATTTCAACCAGTCCACAATGGGACAGTCTGGCGAAGAATTACTATGCGTCCTCCTTCCGTGGTGAGATGGGCAGCGAGGAATTTAATCAGGCCTTGCGGGCCTGGATCAATGAGCAGACCGGAGGACTGCTGGAAGCGCAGGCCGATGGCCTGTCGATGGACCCCGAGACCGTTATGGCTTTGGCCTCTACCATCTACTACCGAGCCAAGTGGCACAGTGAGTTCAATGAGGCCGGAACGGAAAAGGGCCTGTTCCATCTGTTCAGTGCTGATGGAGAGACCGTGGAGTGCGACTTCATGCACAAGGGCGGCAGCAACACCTATTACTGGGCAGATCAGTTCGGCGCTGTTGCTCTGAGCCTGGAGGGCAGCGGCAAAATGTGGTTCCTCCTGCCTGATGATGGCGTGGCTATGGATGATCTGCTTGCCGATGAGCAAACGATGGAGTTCCTAAACAGCAATGGAAACTGGGAGAACAGCAAGCACCTGATCGTGAATATGTCCGTTCCCAAATTTGATGTTGTCTCTGATCTTGACCTGCGTGATGGCCTGAATGCGCTGGGTATTACCGGTGTATTCGATGCCACGGTGGCCGATTTCAGTCCCATGACTTCGAAAGTTGCAGAGATATTCCTTTCCAAAGCCGACCATGCAGCCCGCGTTGCCATCGATGAAGAGGGGGTTACCGCAGCGGCATATACCGTCATGATGATGGCTGGTGCTGCGGCGCCACCTGAAGAGGAAATGGACTTCGTATTGGATCGACCGTTCTTATTCGCCATTACTGGTGCAGATGGACTTCCACTCTTTGTTGGCGTAGTCAATAGACCGTGAACTGAAAAAAGGCAATAAGAAAACGGCAGTGCCACAATGTGGCATTGCCGTTTTCATGTATATCCGATGCATTGAGTTGTTTACCCCTCATAGGACTGCGGCTGGTAGCCATAGTGCTTGGCAAAAGCTTCATAGTCAACCCATTTCGGGTTGTCAAAGATCCTTGCAGCGTAGAGCTCAAGCGT
>ERZ857693.2342-NODE-2342-length-19236-cov-2.979355_pt1 | contig 19236 bp, 16 predicted proteins | sample MGYA00519765_ERZ857693 | MGnify/ENA primary metagenome ERZ857693 (study PRJEB31778, sample SAMEA3449354) | human gut metagenome | biome: human gut; feature: human-associated habitat; material: faeces | place: United Kingdom | collected 2010/2012 ... | reverse complement strand
GAGGTTATCTCCGCAAACGCCGCTCGTCTGGCCGTAGTTATAGACAATCTTGATATTTTTGAGCGCCGAGGCAACGTCGGTGACGTTTATCTTTTCCCAGTCGCTTTTGCTGCCGCGGTAATATATCGTGTCTATCTTGCTCGTGCCGCCGAGCGCACCGGACTCTATTTTCTTTATGCCCTTGCCGAGAACGACCGTCCTGAGATTTTTGCATATCGGGAATATGTCCTTAAAGGTATCTATTTTGTCGTTGAACTCAAAATGTGTCAGCGGTGTGCGCTCAAAAACGCTGTCTCCCAAGTATTCGACAGAGTCGGGGAGATAGAAGTTTGTCATGGCGCAGCCTGAGAATGCCACAGAATCTATCATCCTGACCGTGTCGGGAACGGTGGTTATTTTGAGCGAGCTGCAATTCCTGAACGCGCCGAACGGGATTTTTTTGATTGCAAAGGAGAAGGTCACGTCCGTGAGGTTCGAGCAGCTGGAGAACGCATATTGCTCTATGCCGCAGCTTATGTCGAAAGTAAATGCCTTTTCAAAGTTCGGACAGTGGAGCAGGAGCGATTTGTCTTTGTTATAGAGCGCACCGAGACTGTCTGCGCTGTAGCTCGGGTTGTCTGCGTCTACCGTGACCGCCGCGGGGCATCCTGCGAAGGTATAGCCGGGAATTGATATCACCGTAAGATTTTTCGATATATTTATCTCTTTGAGCGCGCAGTTTGTGAAAGCCCCATAGCTTATCTTTGTGACTGAATCCGGGATGTTCACGCTTTCAAGCTTTTTGCAGCCCGAAAAGCATTCCTGAGGAATAGTTTCAAGACCCTCGGGCAGGGTTGCTTTTGTCATTTTGCTGCAATTTTTGAATGCGCCTGTGCCTATTGTCTTTACGGAGTCGGGGATAGTGATGTCAACAAGCTTTGTAGCGTTGTAAAAGGCGCGGTCGCCGATGGTTTCAAGTCCGCTCGGGAGATTGACATCGGTGACTCCCGTGCTCGCGAACGAATATGGCGCGATTTCTTTTACCGTCGATGCAACCGTGCACTCGACAACGTCGTAACTTGCCGTTGTGTGCCTGTCGGGGAACCTGATGAGCTTTGTCTTGTCCTTGTTATAGAGCACGCCGTTGAGCGAGCTGAGATACGGGTTGCCGGAATCGACCTCGAAAGATGTCATGTAGTAGAACGCCGTCGAGCAGTCGTTGAATATCTGACCGTCCGTTATGTTGATGCCCTTGCCTATTTTGACCTTGAGGCCGTAGGTGTTTATTTCCGCTGTGCTCCATTTGTTCAGGTCGTTGACAGTCAAAGTTCCGCTTCCCGTTATGGTCACGGTGTTTGAATCCTTGTCGTATGTGAGCGTTATCTCCTCCGGCTCTTCCTCTTCGCTGTAGTTATAAACAATATTTGCCGATTTAAGCGCGTTGTTGCCGGAGCTGTAAACGGATATAAGGTTCCAGAGTTCCTCCGTGCCGCGGTAGTTTACGGTCTTGAGCGATGAGTTGAACGCCGTGCTGTCGATTCGCTGGAGCGTTGCGGGAAGAGTCACGGTGTCGAGGCTTGTGCATCCGTTAAATGTATTTTCGGGGATGATATGCAGGTCGTAGGCGATGTCAACATTCCTGAGATTTTCGCAGCCCTTGAATGCATATTCGCTGAGGTTGCATCTGACCGTGTAGTCGAAAGTATAGGGGAGATTCGGGCAATAGTAGAGCAGGGTCTTGTCCTTGTTGTAGAGCACACCGAGCTCATCCGTGCTGAAATATTGGTTCTCCGGATCGACCGTCAAAGCGATGTTGAGTCCGCCCATATTTCTTCCGGGAGTGCCTTTGAATTCACGAAGATTTTTCGGGAGCTTCAGGGATTTAAGTTTGGTGCAGTCCCAGAATGCGATATCGCCTATGGTCGTCAGCGAATCGGGAAGATTGACTGTTTCGAGATTTCGGCATCTGTCAAAGGCAGACGTCGGTATTGCAGTAACGCCCTCTTCAAAAGTTACCTTTGTAATAGAGCTGCATTGTGCCAGAACACTCTGTCCTATTGAAGTAACAGTTCCGGGTATTGTGATATAAAGCAGGCTGCTGTTTGAAAACGCGAAGCCCTCAATAGTCTCAAGACCGTCGTTGAGAAATACGGTTTTGAGAGGGGCATACTCAAAAGCAGCGTAAGAAATGGTCTTTACGGTATCCGGAATGGTATAGAACGAAAATTCATTATTCCTTGACGGGTATTTTAACAGCACGGTCTGATCTTTGCTCATAAGCATGCTGTCGGGGCTGCAGAGATATTTGCTGTCCGCATCCACTTCAAATGCCTTGACAAAATTGAAGTGATTAAATACCAAACCGCTTTTGATGTCTACATCTGCGCCGATCTTTACATATTCGGCGTTCCAAGCCGATGTGCTGAAGGCGTCAGAACTTGCGTCAAGTGTGCCGCTGCCGCTCAAAACAAGCGTCTTGTCGGCGGCGGTATACACCCAGTTAATGCCGTTCAGCGTACCGCTCGCGTCCGAGCCGTCGGCGAAAGCCGCCCCCGCGCAGCCTGCCAGAATAAGCGCCGCGAGAGCAATGCTCAAGAATCTCCTGAGCTTTTCTTTGATTTTACCCTTCATTTTTTCTTGCACCCTTTCTCATTATCATCATCACTTCAACAGTGAAATGTCCGTCTTCATATTTGAGATTTACTTCGCCGTTATATTTTTTTGCCGCATTCTTTATGCTCCCGATGCCGAGCCCGTGGTTTACGCTGTCTGCTTTAGTTGTCTTTACACGGTTGTTCTTTATCTCGACAGGTTGGAGGGTGGGGTTGCTGACGGTGAGCATGAAAACCGCGGAATTTACGGCGGCACGCACATTGATTATCGCATTTTCAATCGACTTGCTCGCTTCAAGGGCATTGTCGAGCGCATTTGCAAGGATTGTGCAAAGGTCGATGTTGTCTATACCGTCGCTCGGGATGATTCCGTCAAAATCTATTTCGGTTTTCTGCGAAACGGCCGCAGAATTTTTCTCGGCGAGTATGGCGTCCGCGAGATGGTTTCCGGTTGAAAACGCATTCTTTGTCGCGTCGAGTCTGCCGTAGAGCTCGTCTATGTATTTTTCCGCTTCGTTATATTGACCGCCGCCTATCAGGGCTCTTACGGAGATAAGATTGTTCTTGAAATCATGGCGAAACACGCGCATATCACGGTTCTTTTCAACCATGTTGCTGTAATGGTTGAGCTCGAGCTCGAGCTGCTTTTCCGTTGCGCGTTTTTTCTGCGAGGCAGTGAGATATTTTATTACCAGATACGCTATGCAGCCGACGATAAGCAGCGAAGAAAACATCGTCAGAGAGTTTGCGGTCTCTTTTGTGTATTCCGCGTTGAATGAGACCGTGACGCTGTAATATGCGGCGAGAAAAGCCGCGTATATCATCAGGCTTGCGACAGGCGGGAATTTGTCGAAGGCTTCCGTGAGGTCTGCTCGTCCGTTCTTTCTGACTATCAGTGCGGTGACGGCGAATATAATTAGATATATGACAATACGGGTTATCAGCTGACCTATGACGCCGAGCCTCATGGCATAGTTTAATATGAACGCCAGGTAGTCAAGGCTCGATACCATGGCTATTCCTATCCATAAAAATGCCGTCTTTTTGCGCGACTTGAACATCAGATAGGGATAGACGATGTGGCACAGAGTCGATGTCATGTCAACGGTGTCGGCCACATCGAGATATTTCGGCAAAAATGCCGGAGCGAAGCTGAGCACAGCGAGGACGAAACAGAAAACAGTGAGCGGGATTTTTCTCGTTTTCGTTTCGTAACCGACCGAATACAAAAATGTGTGTACAAGTAGTATACAGCACACACCGCTGACGAGATTCAGCGGAGCACAGAGCGCTGCGAATGTATTCATAGCGCAGACCTCCCCGCATCGCCTCCGCTGCGCTGCCGGGTCAGCTGAAAGAGCCTGCTCGATATCCTGTTAATGTGGTTTGGTCCTATGGGGAGACGTCTCTCCAGATTTTTTATGTATATGCTCTTGTTGTCAAACGACTCTATCATCGCAAGGTTCGTCAGGTAGGCACGGTGTGTGCGCTGAAACCAGAAAGGGGAGAGCTCCCTCTCAAAGCTGTTGAGCGATTTTCTGCATACGAAAACTCTCTCCTCGCCGTTTTCTTCATAGTGGATATGCGTGTTCTTGAGCTTGACTTCGATAAAATATATCTTGTCTATATCGATAAGCCTTGACTCTCCGCCGTTCTTGACAAGCAGTCGGCGAAACGCATACGCGTCTACGTTGAGCTCGTTGAGCGCCTGATAGAGCTTTTCTTTTTCAACGGGCTTGATGAGATAGCGATGGGCGTGAACCTCAAATGCATCATAGACGATGTCGTCATACCGCGAGATGAATATAATGGTTTTTGTCGTCATATATTTCTCTCTGATACGTTTTGAAAGCTCGAGCCCGTCTATTCCCGGCATCAGGTAATCGAGAAGAAAAACATCAAACTCGTCTATCCGTTTTGCCAATTCTTCGGAATCGGAAAAGGCGGTAGCCTCTATCCCGTAGGCCGACTTGCGCGGGTACTCCTCAATGAGCGACATGATTTCACGAAGCTCGCGAATGTTGTCCTCGCATACTGCGATTCTTAACAATATTATCTACTCCCCCCAAAATAATATCTTCCTTTTCATATTTTAGTAGATTATACAAATTCTGTCAACGATTTTTGAGCGTTTCAAACAAGAAAAGTTGCTTTATACCAAAAAAACCGCGGTTAATACCGCGGGGAAGAAGTTAATTCTTTTTAATATTTTTGCTTTTTTCAGGCAATCCCTGCGAAATATACGGAAAGGAATTTTCTGTCTGGGCGGTGGGCTGAATGTTGTACGTGCCGTATTTGTTCACCATGTCAAACACGTCCTCGGGCTCGCCCGTTACGGAAGCGGCGCTCAGGGCAAGGCAGTCACGCTCGGAAATCTTTTCTCTTTTATTCTTGTCCGTTTTCATTCATCCTTTCTTGTGAGAATATTTTATATTGTATTTGTTATTATTCCCGCCAATCGCCGAAATAATTTATTTGTTAACAAATTTTAAAGAAATTTTTGTATTCTATTTAATGTCTATTGCTTTTCATCTCCGAAATATTGTATAATTATGACACATTTACAAAAGGAGTGTCGCTTTTTATGAAAGAAGAACACAGAAAGTATGCTCAAGAGGTGTATGACATAGTCAATCACGCCTCGAAGAACATCGGTTCAAGATTGCCGGGTACCGACAATGAGAAAAAATTTGCGGCCTATATGGGCGATAAGCTCAGAGAGATAGGCATCGAGCCGATTCGTGAAGAATTTGCGGTTTCTCCGCGTGCGTCCATCGGCGGAATCCCCTATGCCGGCTGGGTCGGTCTTGCGCTGAGCGCCCTTGTATATATTGCAATGGGCATCCCCTCGGTCTGGTATGGAATGGCGCTCGTGTCGATAGCCGTTATTGTTTGGCTCGTATGCAGCGTTTTCCTTTATAAGACATGGTTCGATATGTTCTTTAAGCAGGAGATATCGCAGAACACCTACGGCGAGCTGCTCCCGGAGGACGGCAAGTATGACTATACCATTGTCCTCTCCGGTCATACCGATACCAGCTGGAACTGGCGTCACTCGGAGCACTCCTATATGAAGCCCAAGCTCGGCCTCATCGCTACCTTCGCCAAGGTCGGCTCCGGTGCGCTTTGCTTCTTCTTCCTCGCCGGCACTTCTGTCGCCGTTGCGACTATCTACACCGGATATTATTTCGGCGCAGGTTGGGCAGTAGAGGCTTTTGCTTCGCCCGCGTTTGTGAACTTTATGTTCGCTATGCGCTTTATGCCCCTCGTTACCGCCATAGGCAGTGCGTTCCTTATCATGTGGGCAGATCCCGATCCGCGCAACGCTTCGCGCGGCGCTATGGATAACGCAACGGGCTGCGCTCTCAGCTATGTTGTTACGAAGTATTTCAAAGAGAATCCCGAGAAGATGCCCAAAAACTGCCGTATAATCGACTTCAACTGCGGCTCCGAGGAGGCAGGTCTGCGCGGCTCTATCGCGTTCCCCCGTATGCATAAGGGCGAGCCGATTCTTGACAACGTCTGGAACATAAATATAGACTCCGTCGCCGACAAGGACTATTTCGAGGTCGTTGTCAAGGACGATTGGCAGTTCTGCCGCTTCGACAAGGATCTTGAAACGATGTTCAAGGATACCTTTGCGGAGCTCGGAATAGAGAGCAAGACCAAGGGCTGCATACATAACCCCGTCGGCGGCTGCGACAGCACCCCGATGACAAAGGCCGGTGCCAAGTCCGTCACCTTTGCGGCTCAGGATCCGACCCTTACCTATTATTATCACACCTGGCGCGATATGCCCGAGCGCTTCGATGTTGAAACCGTCGGCAACGGCTTCGACGTCGTCCTCGGAGTTATCGACAAAATTGACAAGTTCCAGCAGGCGAACGGCTTTACCGGTCCCCGCAAATAAAAGACTGTTTTGAGCGGCAGCCGCGAAAAGTGCAGCAGCCTCGGGCGGCCGCTCGACTTATATATTTCAAGGAGGTAATAAAAAATGAATCTTCAGTCGATCATCGACAAGAGGAAAGAAGCTGCCGAGTATATGGTGAGCGAGATAACTCACATATGCAAGAGTTTCGAAAAGCGCGATCCCGGTTCAAAGGGCGAGCATCAGGCCTGCGAGTACATGGCGGACGTGCTCAAAAACGAGTGCGGATGCGAGAGAGCAGACGTCGAGCCGTTCAAGGAGAACCCCGGCTCATTCTACGGATGGATTTATTTCACTATCACATTCGTCCTCGCGGCAATTGCCCTTTCGTTCTTTTATCCTCTCATCTCGATAATTCTTATCGTTGTCGGACTGTTCATCGTCTTTATGGAGTTCGGTCTGTATAAGAAGCTTATCGACCGCTGCTTCCCGGAAAAGACCGGCCATAACGTCACCGCAGTCAAGAGCTGCAAGGGCGAGGTCAAGCGCCGCATATTCTTCAACGGTCATCCGGACGCTGCCTGGGAGTGGCCCGTAAACTATAAGCTCGGCGGTGTCGGCTTTGAGGGTCACGCGGTTATCTGCGGTATCGGCGCCGTATATTATCTTGTTGTTTCTATAATACTCGTCGCAAAGAACGGACTTAGTGTTCCGCCGTTCGATGCCGGCGACACTCTCGGACTTCTTCGCCTTATAGGCCTTGTGTTTGTCCCGTTCCTTATCGGCCTCTATTGGATGTGGAACGAGAATCGCGTTGTTGACGGCGCGAACGACAACCTCTCCGGCTGCTACATGGGTATTGCTATCCTCAAGGCTCTCAAGGATGAGGGCATCGAGCTTGAGAATACCGAAATCGGCGTTATCCTCACAGGCTCCGAGGAAGCGGGTCTGCGCGGCGCAAAGGCATGGTGCGAGGCTCATAAGGGCGAGTTCGACGATGTCCCGACCTTCATCTTCTCCTATGATACGATTCACGATCCCAAGTATCTCATGACCAACTATCGCGACCTCAACGGTACTGTAAAGGCCGACAAGGACGTTTCCGACCTGTTCATGGAGGCTGCCAAGGAGCTTGACATTGCCTGCAAGAAGGGCTGGGTTCCGCCTCTCGGCGGCGCTACCGACTCTGCGGCTTTCGCTCAGGCGGGCTTCAGAGCGACCGGCGTCACAGGCCTCAACCATAAGCTTGAGGACTATTATCACACCAGAAGAGATACCTATGACAACATGAACGGGGAAGGACTTGCAAACTGCTTCGCGATCAGCGTCAAGGCTCTTGAGATGTTCGATAACGGCGCAAAGCAGTAAAAAACAGCATAGCATAAATGAACCCCGAACTGTGAAAACAGCTCGGGGTTTTGTGTTTTATATATTTTTTTCTTATCCCAAATCCGGCTCGGCGGTTATCTCGACCTCCGCCTTTTCGCAGCCCTCAAGCTCGAGTACGATTATCTCGTTCTCGTCCTTGAGCAGGACTCCGGGGATGTAGAGCGCGCGCTGCGGACCTATCTCCCAATAGCGGCCGATATTGAAGCCGTTTATGTAGACGAAGCCCTTTTTGAAGCCGTCTAAATGTACGAAGCAGTCCTTTTGACCCTGCGCTTTGAAGTGACCGCGCATGAAAAGGGGATACCTGCTGTCTGCGAGCGAAAAGTCGATCTTCTCCGGGTTGTCGAGCGGGAGCGTGATGACATCGTAGCCCATGAGGTTCTGATTGCCGTAGCGTATGGCTTCAATTCCCTTGCGGTCGTAGATGTGCTCGCCGTAGTTTACTCGTCCCATCGCGTCAACCAATACTCCTATGGTGCAGCCGTCCGTGCAACCGTCAAAATCGAAGGTGTCGTAGCCTTTGATTTTGTTCTCGTCGCGGCGGTCTATTTTCGCCTTGGGCTCGCCGTCGATGTAGACATACGCCGTGTCGTGGACGTGGGCAACGCGCAGGCTGTGCGGATTATATATCTGCTCAAGCTTCGTTTCATAGTAGATCATGCCGCTGTTCTGACCGAAATATTCCATGCTCTCGGGCAGGGGAACGCGGCGGCGCTCACCGAGATTGTCGAGATTGCTCATAATCGAGGTGCTCTCACCGAGCGCCACTTTTCCGATATTTTGAAGCTTGGGCGAGGCGGGAAGCTCGGTTTCGGGCAGATTCTGCGCCTTGAGCAGAAGCTCTCTGACTGCGTGGTAGGCGGGCGTGTAGTCGCCCCATTCGGTCAGCAGAGCGCAGTAGTCGTAGCTTGTGACGGTCGGCTGATATTCGTCGTAGTAGTTTGCTCCGGCTGTGAAGCCGAAGTTCGTGCCGCCGTGGAACATATAGAAGTTGAAGCTTGCGTCGATATCGAGAAAAGCCTTTATCTCATCAGATACGCTGTCCGAGCCGCGGGTGTGGTGCTCCTCGCCCCAGTGGTCAAACCAGCCGCACCAGAACTCCGTGCACATCTTCGGCGCGGTCTCGTGGAATCTTTCAAGGGCGTTGAATATAACGGCCGTGCGCGAGCCGAAGTTCAGTGTCTTGAACAGGTCGGGGAGCGTGCCGCCGGAGAGCATACTGTTGTCGTCGCCGTCGGAGGTGAAGAGCATGACCTTTGCGCCGCAGTCGAGCATGAGCTTTTCGATATATCTGAGATACTCCTTGTCGTTGCCGTAGCTGCCGTATTCGTTCTCGACCTGCATGGCGATTATGTTGCCGCCCTCGCTCTGCTGAAGGTCGCCTATCTCCTTAAACAGCCTGTGATAGAAGTCCGAAACGTGCTGCAAATAATCGGGATAGGCGCAGCGCAGGCGCATATTTCTGTCCTTGAGCAGCCAAGCGGGCAGCCCGCCGAAGTCCCATTCGGCGCAGATATACGGGCCGGGTCTGACTATAGCATAGAGTCCGACCTTTTGGGCGGTCTTGATGAACCGCCTGATATCAAATCTGCCCGTGAAATCAAATTCGCCCTTTTTAGGCTCGTGCATGTTCCAGCAGACATAGGTCTCAACCGTGTTAAAGCCCGCCGCCTTGAGCTTTTTGAGCCTGTCCTCCCAATATTCGGGCATAATGCGGAAATAGTGCATCGAGCCGGAATATATGCGAAAGCTCTCGCCGTTCATTTTAAACTCGCCGTCTTTTATAGTGAGCATTTATCCGTTCCCCCTAAGATTTTTAGTTGATTATACAATAACGCCCGAGTGCAGTCAATAGAGATATCCGCACTCGGCGTTAAACTTTATTTCAACGCTTTCGGCTCGTCTGTAAGCCCCAAAAGGTAGTCCGCGGAGATGTTGTAGTAGAGCGCAAGAGTATAAAGCATCTCGGTCGGCAGAGTTCGTTCGTCGCGCTCATAGCGTGAATATACCGTCTGCGAGGTGTTGAGCAGTTTTGCTATGTCCGTCTGGGTCAGGTCGTGATCCTCACGCATTGCCCGTATTCTTTGTGACAGTTTCACGAAAAAGCCTCCTTCGTTTTGTATACTGTCACAATCCTATCATAATATCAAACGATACTATTGACTTTAACACCAAACGGTGTTATATTAAAGCTGTAATATCGAATGATACTATTGCGGTGCGCGAATATCAATCGGATTTTTTCAATCGGCATACGCAAAAAAATAACCGCCCGTGCGGCGGTCATTTGATTCTTCTCGGCTCGTCCGTAAGCCCCAAAAGGTAGTCTGCGGAGATGTTGTAGTAGAGCGCAAGAGTTTTTATATGGTGACTCGGTATGTCTCGCACACCGCGCTCGTATGCGCTGTAATACTGGTAGGTCGTGTTGAGCACTTCCGCAATTTCCTTTTGCGTTTTTTCTCTGTCCTCACGAATGTCGCGCAGTCTCTGATAATAGTATTTTTGCATAATTCCAGCAGCTCTCTTTTGTCAGTTTTGCTGAATTGTATCATATGTGATTAGTATACCCTTGACAATTAACCATATGTGGTTTAATATAAAATAAAACTAACCTTATATGGTTAGAAAATACAGAGGGAGGTTTTTGGATGCTTAAAACTTTTTTTGACAATTTAAAGTACAGCAGAGAAAAGAACATAGGAGGGACAATAAAGAGATTAGCTCAAACTTTTATGTGGATTGATGCCTTCTTTTTTTGTGTAGGCGGAATAGTTATGATAATTGTCGGAATAGTAGATTCGTATGATTTGTGGGGACTTTGTTTTGGCGGTATAGCTACAGTGATCTTGGGCCCGCTCATGGCGTATTTAACTAATCTTCCGATATATGCCTTTGGTGAGCTTGTGGAAAACAGTACTATCACTGCAGGAAAGATTTCTCTGGAGAGTGCAGGAACGGTGAGCGCTTCAGAAGCACTTTTTGGTGTAAACAGTGGTAATGAGAATCAAAATTTTTTGACAAAAATGAAAGAAAGTGATGCGGACAGGAAAAAAGCCGAGCTTGATCGTTTAAAAGAACAGGGGCTTATAACCGAAGAAGAATATCGGAAAAAGGCAAATTCTGATTCCGTGAGCACAAAACCGGAAAGTGATTTAGGCGCAGGGAATAATAAAGGAACGGATAAAAGTAATAGAAAGACAGAGCTTAAACGACTAAAAGATCAGGGACTCATAACAGAAGAAGAGTATCTTAGAGAAATCAAGAGAGGGGAATAAGAAGTGAATAAAAAATTAAGCTATCATGCGGATAAAATGAAGTTGGTTTGTATCCTGCTTGCGATTACGGTAGCGATAGTTTTGGTTAGTCAAATCGGCTCGGCAATTGTAAAATACTCTGAATATTATGAAAATCCCTATTTTAAAGCCGATGACATACATGACATTACACGTGGTGTAATAGAGGGCATAATAAAATCAATTATTGCCTACGGATTGCCTTTTGGGGTGAGCATATACATATATGTGAAAGGAAAAGACGAAAAGGCAGATCCGTATAAACTCTTTAAAATTTTTGTGTTAACTGAAGTAGTGCTGGAAATATATCAGCTGATTCGCAGCAAGGTTGTTTCATTTCAGTCTCCGGATATAGAGGATTTTATGGTTTTCCTGTTTTTGCTGTTGCCCATTGCCGCTTTACCTGCAGGTTTATATTTTCTTAAAATTGGTAAATATAAGTTGTTTAAAGTGGCGTGTGTTATATTCTTAGTATTTCCGTGCATTGTATGGATACAGAGTAATGCCGATTTTATAGAGGAAATTACATATATCATAGAAGATTTGTCAGGGTTCGAAGATATAAACAGAATGTGGTTGAGAATTGCAGCTTTAGTTCTCCCCGTAATCACCGTTGCCGCACATGCACTTTTATTATTCAAGGTGTTCAGTCCGGAGCCAAGCATCGAAGAACAGCTCAAGAAACTGAACGTCGAGCTCTCCGCAGGGACTCTCGACAAGGAGCAGTATGACGAACAGCGTCAGAAGCTGTTGGAGAAGCTTTAATAACTTCATTCTCATATGCAAAAGCCGCCGAGTTAAAATATCGGCGGCAATTTTTTATCATCTCCCCAAATGAAAAAACCGGCAGATTTTACTCTGCCGGTAAATTGCTTTTTGGAGCTTTTCTTATGCCTTGTTGACCGAGCCGAACAGCTCCATCTTCTCCTTGACGGTAGCCTTGATAGCCTCAACGCCGGGAGCGAGAAGCTTTCTGGGATCGAAGCCCTTGCCCTCAAGATCCTTGCCTGCCTCGATGTACTTTCTGGTAGCCTCGGCAAAAGCAAGCTGGCACTCGGTGTTGACGTTTATCTTGGAAACGCCGAGGGAGATAGCTTCCTTTATCATGTCTGCGGGAATGCCAGTGCCGCCGTGGAGAACGAGGGGCATCTCGCCGGTGAGCTCCTGGATGTTGGCGAGAACGTCGAATCTCAGACCCTTCCAGTTCGCGGGATACTTGCCGTGGATATTGCCTATGCCCGCTGCGAGCATATCGACGCCGAGATCGGCAATCATCTTGCACTCCTCGGGGTCTGCGACCTCGCCGCCGCCTATAACGCCGTCCTCTTCGCCGCCGATGGCGCCGACTTCGGCTTCAACGGAAATGCCCTTCGAATGAGCGAGAGCGATTATTTCCTTTGTCTTTGTAATATTTTCCTCAATGCCGTAGTGAGAGCCGTCGAACATGACGGAGGAGAAGCCCGCCTCGATGCACTTGAGCGCGCCCTCATAGGAGCCGTGATCAAGGTGAAGCGCAACGGGAACGGTGATTCCGAGCTCGTCGACCATAGCGTCAACCATGGCGGTGACGGTCTTGAAGCCGCACATATACTTGCCCGCGCCTTCGGACACGCCGAGGATAACGGGGGAGTTGAGCTCCTGAGCGGTGAGAAGAATAGCCTTTGTCCACTCAAGGTTGTTGATATTGAAGTGACCTACCGCGTACTTGCCGGCCTTTGCATCTTTGAGCATTTTTGCTGCGGAAACTAACATAGTAAAACCTCCTAAGTTTTATGGCTTTATTATACACCATGAGTTTCAAAAAATCAATATTATCGATCCTCGCGGAAGTAAGAAAGTCCGAGGCTCGCGGGAGGCAGATTCTCGCGCTTGCGGCGCATACTGACAGCGACAAGAACGATTATCGTAACGACGTAAGGCGTCATCATGAACAGCTCCTGTGCGCCGAAACTGAGGTTCGGGATGTAGTTGTGAACGACCATGAGACCGCCGAAGAGGAACGAGCCGAGTATGCCGAGGTCGGGCTTCCAAACCGCGAAGATAACGAGCGCGATTGCAAGCCAGCCGCGGTCGCCGAAGCCGTTGTTCGACCATACGCCGTTTGCGTAGTCCATGACGTAGTAGAGACCGCCGAGACCTGCTATAATGCTGCCGACAACAGTCGAAATATACTTGTATCTGCCGACGTTTATGCCCGCCGCGTCGCTCGTTGCGGGGTTCTCGCCGACTGCGCGAAGCTGAAGTCCCGTGCGCGTATGCTTGAAGAAGTAGGCGGTTATGAGCGCGATGATTATCGCGGTGTAGGCGAGAAAGCTGTAGGAGAAGAGAAGATCTCCGACTTTTCCGAGCTTCGAAGCAAACGGAAGCGTGGTTTTAAAGCAGTTGCTCGTCGCGCTCAGCGCTATCGAGGGGATGTCGCTTCCGGTTATCTTGATGAGCGAGCCGCCGAAGAAGTTGCCGAAGCCGACGCCGAAGGTCGTCATCGCAAGACCCGTAACGTTCTGATTCGCACGCAGCGTGACGGTCAGGAAGCAGTAGAGCAGACCCATGAGCGCCGAGCCGAGAATGCTCGAGAGCAGGGGAATGAGTACCGCGAGGAACGGGTTTATCGCGGCGGCATTTTTCTCATAGAAGAACGCACCGATAACGCCGGAGATACCGCCGACATACATTATGCCGGGGATACCGAGGTTCAGGTTGCCGCCCTTTTCGGTTATAGTCTCGCCCGTTGAGCCGAAGAGCAGAGGAATGCTCTGCATTATAGCACGCTGAATAAATGTAATAACTATCATTATGCCTTCGCCTCCTTGCTGCGGAACTTGACAGAGTAGTTGATGAAGAACTCGCTGCCGATGATGAAGAAGATTATTATGCCGGTTATGATATCTGCGAACGAGTCGTTGAGTCCGAGGCTCGTCGATATCTGAATCGCGCCCTTCTGGAAGAAAACGATGAGCAGCGAGGTTAGGATCATGTAGGCGGGGTTGAACTTTGCGAGCCACGATACCATTATCGCAGTGAAGCCGCGTCCGCCGACGGTGTTCGTCGCTACGGTGTGGTCGGTGCCGCTGACGAGCAGGAAGCCGGTTATGCCGCAGAGCGCGCCGGAGAGGAGCATCGTGCGCATGATGACCTTTTTGACGTTTATGCCGATGTAGCGCGCGGTGTTTTCACTCTCGCCGACAACGGAAATCTCATAGCCGTGCTTGCTGTACTTGAGATAGATGTACATAAAGACGGTCAGAGCCGCAACTATCAGTATGTTGAGCAGATAATCCTGATTGCCGAGACTCGGCAGCCAGCCGCTGTGGCTGACGCTGTTGATAACGCCGATGTGACCCGAGCCCTTGGGGTTCGACCACTTGTAGCAGAAGTAGGCGACTATCTGCGTGGCGATGTAGTTCATCATCAGCGTGAAAAGCGTCTCGTTGGTGTTCCACTTCGCCTTGAAGAACGCGGGAATGAAAGCCCATATCGCACCCGCAATGACGCTCGTTATTATCATAACGGGGAAGAGAATGTAGGACGGGAGCTTGTCGCCGAAGAGGATCATGCAGGAGGCGGTTGCGAAGCCGCCCATGAGCGCCTGCCCTTCGGCGCCGATGTTCCAGAATTTCATCTTGAATGCGGGGGTGACTGCGAGCGAAATACAAAGGAGCATCGCGAGGTTCTGGAACAGGCTCCATATGCGCCTGGGCGAGCCGACCGCGCCGAAGATTATTGCGGAATAGACCTCCGCGGGATTCTGACCTGTGATAACGACGGTCACGACCGCGCAGACGAGCAGCGCCAGAATGACCGCGCCGATTCTGATAAGCCATGCCGCCCATGAGGGAACGGTGCTGCGCTTGACTATGTGGAAAAGCGGCTCGCGCTTCTGTCCGTTTGACTTACTCATGGGTTTCACCTCCGTCGGTTTTTGTCATAAGCAGACCGAGCTCTTCCTTTGTGGAAGTCCTTGCGTCAACTACTCCCGTTATCTTGCCGGAGTTTATGACGAGGATTCGGTCGCAGAGCTCAAGCAGAACGTCGAGATCCTCGCCGACAAATATAACGGCGACGCCCTTTTCCTTCTGCTGATTGAGCAGGTTATATATGAGATAGGATGAGTTGATGTCAAGTCCGCGCACGGGGTAGGCAGCCATAAAGACGGTGGGGGAGGAGGCTATCTCGCGGCCGACGAGCACCTTCTGCACGTTGCCGCCGGAGAGACGGCGAACGGGCGTATTCGCGCTCGGGGTGACGACCTCGAGGTCGCTGATGACCTTTTCCGCGAGCGTCTTGGGCTTCTTGCGCTCAAGGAACGCGCTCTTGCCCTTGCGGTAGCTTCGCAGCATCATGTTGTCGACTATATCCATGTTGCCGACGAGTCCCATGCCGAGTCTGTCCTCGGGGACGAACGACAGGCGCACGCCGAGCTCGCGAATCTGCATGGGCGTCTTGTCGCGCAGGTTGTCCTGATTGCCGGTCTTGGGGTTGTTATAGAGTATTTCGCCGCTGTTGAGATGCTGAAGTCCGGCGATGGATTCAAGCAGCTCGCGCTGACCGCTTCCGGCGATACCCGCGATGCCGAGTATCTCGCCCGAACGCGCGGTGAACGAAATGTTGTCGAGGAGCTTTACGCCCTCGCGGTTTATGCAGTTTATATCCTTGACTATGAGCCTGTCCACGGGGTCAACGGGCTCGCTGCGGTCGATGTTGAGGCTTATCTTCTTGCCGACCATCATCTCAGTGAGCTCGGATTCGTTAGTCTCTGCGGTCCTGACCGTGCCGATGTATTCGCCCTTTCTGAGAACCGATACGCGGTCGGAGAGGGAGAGCACCTCGTGGAGCTTATGGGTGATGATTATGATAGCCTTGCCGTCGTCGCGCATACGGCGCAGGACGTCAAAGAGCTTGAGCGTCTCCTGCGGAGTGAGAACGGCGGTGGGCTCGTCAAGAATGAGTATGTCAGCGCCTCTGTAGAGCACCTTGATTATCTCTACGGTCTGCTTTTCGGAGACGGACATCTCGTATATCTTCTTGTTCGGGTCGATATCAAAGCCGTACTGCTCGCTTATCTTTTTTATGCGCTCGGCAGACTTTTTGACATTGAATTTGCCCTCGTCAAGACCGAGGATGATATTCTCCGTTGCGGAGAACACGTCCACGAGCTTGAAATGCTGATGGACCATGCCTATTTTGTAGTCAAGCGCGTCCTTGGGGGAGCGGATGACCACCTCTTTGCCGTCGATGAAAATCTGACCGTGATCCGGATAGTAAATTCCGGCGATCATGTTCATCAGCGTTGTTTTTCCGGAGCCGTTTTCGCCGAGAATGGAGAGTATCTCGCCGCGGTTGACGGTCAGACATACATCCTTGTTGGCAACGATGCTTCCGAAGCTTTTTGAAATATTTTTCAGTTCGATTGCTGCGTTCAAGCCCACTTATCCTCCTATTTTAAATCTCAAAAGCCGATTAAGACAGAAAGGATAATCGGCTTTTCAAACTTAAAATCTTTTTAATTTAACTGCTTCAGACGGAGCGGCTTTCGTCGCCCCGTCTGAATGAAAGTTACTGCTTGTTAATCAGCCCTCATTGAGAAGAGTAATGCCGTCGATGTTGACATCGAAGTAAGGAGCTGAACGCTTCTCGGACTCGTGGAAATAGCCGTTGGAAATAACCTCGGTGTCGGGGGTGAATTTCTCGTCGGTGTCGACGTCGGCCATGTAGCTGGTGAGGGTCTTGCCGTCAACGGTGAAGGTGGAGGTGTCAAAAACATGGAGAGTGCCGGCCTTGAACTGCTCTTCGGCAGCCTTGATAGCCTCGGCAGTGCCGGGAGCGGCGACCTTCTCGTTGATGGGGGTCAGCTCGACAGCGCCCTCGTTGATGCCCTTGCACCAGTCGGTGTCAATAGCCTTGTTGTCTCTGACGCACTCGATCATGTACTTCATGTAAGGTACCCAGTTGATTCTGGAGGAAACGATGAAGGTGTTCGGGCAAGCGTCAAGAGTGGAGCCGTTGTAGGAGACGTTGGGAACGCCTGCGCTCTCGCAAGCGGTGGGAGCGCCCATGGAGTCGGCGTGCTGGCTGATGAGCTTGCAGCCTCTGCCGATAAGCAGGGTAGCAGCTTCCTTCTCCTTGGCCTCGTCATACCATGAACCGGTGAACTGGACTTCCATGGTAGCTTCTTTGCAGACGGATCTTACGCCCAGGAAGAATGCGGTGTAGCCGGACTTAACCTCTGCATAGGGGAATGCGCCGACATAGCCTATCTTAGCGTCCTTAGCCTCGAACTTGCCTTCCTTGATCATAGCGTTGAGCTTCATGCCTGCGGCGATACCCGCAAGATAACGGCCCTCGTAGATGGAAGCGAAAGCATTGTGGAAGTTCTTGAGATTCTTAGTGTGAGCCTGAGTGCCGGTAGCGTGGCAGAACTGGACGTCCGGATACTTCTCGGCAGCCTGGATCATGAAGCTCTCGTGGCCGAAGCTGTCGGCGAAAACAACGGAGCAGCCCTGCTCGGCAAGGTCGGCCGCCGCATCGAAGCAGGCAGCAGTCTCGCTGATGCCGGTCTTCTTGATGATCTCAACGCCAAGCTCCTTGCAGGCTTCCTCAGCTGCGGTGATGAAGTTCTTGTCATAAGTTGAGTTTTCGTCATGAAGGAAGATAAAACCGACCTTCATCTTCTTCTCGCCGCCGTTCTTGTTGTTGCAAGCCGCAAAGGCGAAAATGGTAGCGAGTGCAAGAACAATTGCGAGGATTCTTGTGAATTCCTTCATTTTTTGACGTACCTCCAAAAAATTTTTTATATTTATCCCGCGATGTCGGCGGGAAAAAATAACTCAGTTGTCCTGTTCTTTGAAAGTTATGCTGCCGTTGCCCATCTTCTCGATTATTGCGAGGGATTCGACTCTCGCGCCCTTTTCCTCGAGAACCTTTCTGCCGGGCTGGAAGCCCTTTTCTATTGCGATGCCGACGCCCTCGAGCTCGGCGCCCGCCTGCTTGATTATATCGATAAGCCCCGAGACGGCAGCGCCGTTTGCGAGGAAATCGTCGATGATGAGGATTCTGTCGCCCTTTTTTATGTAGTCCTTCGATACTGCGACGAGGCTGTCCGTGCCCTTTGTAAACGAGTGAACGACGGTGGAATAGACGTTGTCGCCGACATTTTTATGCGCGCCTTTTTTGGCAAAAACAACAGGCACAGAGAAATATTGCGCGGTTATGCACGCGATCCCTATGCCCGATGCCTCGATAGTCAGAATTTTATTTATATTACACCCGTCAAAACGGCGCTTGAACTCCTTGCCGATTTCCTGAAGAAGGTTCACGTCGATCTGGTGATTGAGAAACATATCCACCTTGAGAATATCGTCCCCGATCACTTTGCCGTCAGCAATTATGCGCTCCTCAAGCAGCTTCAAATCCTCGTTCCCCCTAAAGAAAAGTACGGTGAAAATACAATAATAGTATAGGGCTTTTTGGGGGTAAAAGCAAGGAAAAGTTTAAAAATCTGCATTTTATACAAACGCCGTCGGAAAAAAGCGTATAAGTGTATAAATATGTCAATTTTGTGTACAGCCTGTGTCAATTTCTCTTGATGTTTCCCGCAAAAACGTAACCTGTTGTGTTTTTAAACTCTATGGCATACCACCCGTTGAGTGCGCCGATGATTTTTACGCCGTGTCCGTTGGGGAGAGTGCCGATAACGGCGGAGGTCATATTCGGCGCGCGTCGGACATTCAGAACCCCGCCCCGCGTGCTAACGGTACCCGTGGCGGGAAAAACGGGCGGATAGTACTGCACGCCGAGAAAGTCCGCGATGCTTATAACAAGGTTTTCGGCTATCGCGTCAATGTTGTCGGCTATCCACCGCGCGTCCTGCTCGTTGTCGTGGTAGGCAAGCTCGAGATAAACCGCGGGAGCCTTCGAACGTTTTAGCTCGAGCAGTGTTGTTGAGGTGCGTGTGTTCACAAGCTCGGGCTCGGGGTAAATCTCGCGCAGTCCGTTTGCGATTATATCGGCAGCGCGCTTTCCCGGAGTGCTCGTCGGATAGTAGTAGACGTCCGGTCCGCGCAGAGTGCCCTCATATATGGCGGGCGCGGCGTTTGAG